>OBXO01000778.1_pt1 | contig 20259 bp, 19 predicted proteins | sample 1501431 | NCBI WGS metagenome assembly OBXO01 (sample SAMEA2580163, study PRJEB22360) | human gut metagenome | biome: human gut; feature: human-associated habitat; material: faeces | place: Denmark | collected 2008/2010 | reverse complement strand
TATATAATTAGTAAAAAGATTATTTTTAAATAAGGATAGGATAAAATTATTTGGTTAAAAACAAGGAAAGTGATATAAATGATATCAATAATAATACCTAATTATAACGGAAAAAGATACTTGAGGACGTGTATTGATTCTATATATAGTATTATCAAAGTATTAGATGAACAAATTGAGTTCATTATTATTGATAATGCTTCGACAGATTCTACTTATGAATGGATTGCTCAACAGTATCCTAGTATCTTTTTTAAGCAACTAGAATACAATTATGGATTCAGCCGAGCAGTTAACGAAGGGATTAGATTAGCTCAGGGTGAATATATACTTCTACTTAACAACGATACAGAGATACAGGCAGGTTTTTTAGAAGCATTATTAGGTGTAATTCAAACAGATAAATCTATTTTTGCAGTATGTAGTCAGATGATTCAATATCACAATCAAACACTGATTGATGATGCAGGTGATGAATATAATTTACTAGGATGGGCTTATAAGAGGGGAGATGGACAGGTAGTAGATACATATAACAAAAGAGAACGAATATTTTCTGCCTGTGCAGGTGCAGCACTATATCGTAAGTCTATCTTTGAGAAAATAGGTTACTTTGATGAGAATTTCTTTGCTTATATGGAAGATGTAGATATCTCTTATCGAGCTCTTATACATGGTTATAAAAATATGTATTGTCCTGAGGCAAAAGTTTTACATATAGGAAGTGCCACATCTGGAAGTAAGTATAATGCGTTCAAAGTGAGATTAGCAGCTAGAAATAATATCTATGTTCCTTATAAAAATATGCCATTCTTACAGCTCATAATCAATATGCCATTTTTACTTGTAGGCTATTTAATTAAATATATGTTCTTTGTGAAAAAAGGTTTTGGAAAAGAATACAAAGAAGGCTTTCTAGAGGGATTAAGAACATTAAAGAAGGTAGATAAAGTTAAATTTGAATGGAAAAACATAGGGCATTATCTTTATATAGAGTGGTTATTAATTAAGAATACAATGGGTTATATAAGTATTAAAGTGTTTCGTAGATAGGTATTATAAACATGATAATGAGGATATATAGGTGATAATTAGAATTTATATATCCTCTATTTTTATTGGAAGAATTGAAGTAGAAAAAAATAATAATCTATTCTATACTGTAAAATAGATAGATAAAATGGAGGTAGACCATGAAAGTATTGCTAACAGGTGGCAATGGACAGTTAGGCATTGCACTTAAAAATGAATTTGCACAGATAGGTCAAACTTATGAAGTAATCAGCACAGACTATGATACTTTAGATATTACAAACTTTGAACAAGTAAAAGAATACTTAACGGCTAACAAAGTAGATATAGTCATAAACTGTGCAGCACACACTGCTGTAGATAAATGTGAAGAAGAGAGAGCGCGTGCTTACCAGATTAATGCGATAGGGCCACGCAATTTAGCTATTGTATGTGAACAAATAGGAGCAAAAATTGTACAAGTTTCTACAGACTATGTTTTTGATGGAGAGTTTAATACATTAGAGGCTAAGCAAGTAGGTTTAGAAGATGTATTACAGTCACGCATAGAGAAGGCTAAGCTTAGTCGACCATGGCGTGAGGATGATAAAGTAGCGCCTCAAAGTATTTATGGGACAAGTAAGCTAATGGGTGAAGAACTTGTTCGCACGTTATGTAAAAAACATTTCATTATTCGTACAGCATGGCTTTATGGTGAGGGTAATAACTTTGTTAGAACAATGCTCAAGTTAGCACAGACAAATAAGGAACTTAATGTAGTAGGAGACCAGTTTGGTAATCCTACTTATGCTAAGGATTTAGCTGTAGCTATTGTGAACCTGATCCAAACAGAATATTATGGTGTGTACCATGGAACTTGTGAAGGGGCATGCTCTTGGTATGATTTTGCTACAAAAATATTTGAACTTAAAGGAATAGATGTTAAGGTCAACAAAGTAACGAGTGAACAATTTGTAAGACCTGCTAAAAGGCCATTCTACTCTTCATTAGATAACTTTATGCTGAAAATCCAAGGACTAAATACCTTTAGACCATGGCAAGAAGCATTAGCAGATTATCTAGAAGCAGATGCAGCATGGCAAGAGGAAAACTTAGGAGGTAAAGTTAATGGGTAAAATAAATGTCATACCAACATCAATTAAAGATCTTTATATCATCGAACCTCAAGTGTTTGGAGATAGCCGTGGTTACTTTATGGAGAGTTACTCTGAACAAGATTTTAAAGCAGCAGGACTTCATATGCAATTTGTTCAAGATAATGAATCGCGTTCTAAGAAGGGGGTACTCCGTGGTCTTCACTTCCAGACTCAGCATACACAAGGTAAGCTTGTAAGAGTGGTTGAAGGGGAAGTGTATGATGTGGCTGTAGATTTACGAGAGGACTCTCCTACTTTTGGAAAGTGGGAAGGCGTAATATTAAGTGCTGAGAATAAGCGTCAGTTTTATGTGCCAGAAGGTTTTGCTCATGGGTTCTTAGTTTTATCAGATGTAGCTACTTTCCAATATAAATGTACAGACTATTATGCACCAGAGTATGATGGTGGGGTAAGATGGAATGATCCTGACATTGGCATTGAATGGCCTCTTGAAGGGATAGAGGAAGTATGCTTATCTGAGAAAGATCAGAAGCAACCTATGCTGAAGGATTTTGTAGCAAAAGGTAATCCTTTTAAATATTAAGTTGTATCAAAGTTTCTAAAAGTGCATAGCCTATAATAGTATCTTATTTCCAGCTGGTTGACTTATTAGGATGAATAAGGTACTATTAAGTTAGATTGAAAGTATTGTCGCTAACCAATATGCGACTCATAAAATAGTTGGTTTGAAAGTGTTAAAGCTCCCTATAATAAATAAGGGAGCTTTCTTTGTATCAAGGAGAAACTCATGAACAAGAATCATTTTTATATTATAAAAGACAGTTACTTTGAAACTTTTAATAATCCTTATCTTAAAGGGAACAAAGAAGGTAATAGACCACATTGTTATGGGATAGAAGACAAAGAGGGGGTGACTTATGAAACTATCTATTATTATCGTCAATTACAATACATATACATTGACAAAACAAACGATTGATTCAGTGCTCGAGAAGAAGCTACCTTTTGAATATGAAATTATGCTTGTAGACAATGCTTCTCAAGATGATAGTATGGCAAGGTTACAAGAAGATTATAAAGAAATCATAAGTCAGGGGATCCTTAACATTACATTAAATGATGCGAATTTAGGCTTTGCAAAAGCCAATAATATTGGCATGAGAAAGTCAAAGGGAGAGTATATCTTACTCCTCAATTCAGATACCTATGTAGTAGAAGATTGCTTACAGCAGTGTATGCAGTACATAGAGCGTTATAATACAGAGGCAGCGATACAAGGAGAGAATGAACGTAAAATCGGTGCACTAGGATGCAAGGTCATTTTACCAGATGGTACCTTAGATCATGCTTGCAAGAGAGGGTTTCCTACGCCAAGGGCTTCTTTATATTATTTCTTAAAGTTACATAAAAGAGATAAAGTAAAATATGGTTTGTATGATGCACTTCATTTAGATGAAAATGAAGTAGGGGAAGTAGATTGCCTAATGGGAGCTTTTATGCTTATGCCAAGGCATGTACTCAATCAAGTAGGCCTTTTAGATGAAGATTTCTTTATGTATGGTGAGGATATAGACCTTTGCTACCGCATTAAAGAAGGTGGTTATAAAATTATGTATTATCCAGAAGCAAGTATTATTCATTATAAAGGAGGGAGTTCTAAAAAACGTAGGACTAAAGTTATCTACGACTTCCACAATGCCATGTGGATTTTTTATAAGAAACATTATATAAAAACTTATAGTCTGTGGATAAATAGTTTGGTTTATGTAGGAATATGGGCCAAATATGCACTTGAAATAGGAAAGAATGCTATGAAGTCTAGCGGAAATAAAAGTGTGCAAGATACTAAGATACAGCAAAATGAAAGTGTATAGGTTATAAAACAGAGATCAATAGGGGGAGAGCTATGAGAAAATGTAGAAAAATACAAGTTATCAAGAGCTTATTCTTAGCAGTGTTTTTAATGACCATTACATCGGTGTATGCATCAGAGACTAGACAGAATAAAGAATTGCCTATTTATATAGGAAGAGAAAAGAAAGGAGCAGGGGTTAAAGTCGAGCAAGTAGAAAAGCAAATTTGGGCCCATGTTGCAGATTATCAGGAAGAAGATTTACGAGCTCTTATAGAGGAGCTTAAGGGGAGAAGTGGTGAGGTTTATTTAAGTTTATATGGCAAAAACTTAGAAGAGCAGCAACAAGTTCAAGCGATTTACAGTCTTCTTTTTAACAATGAAGAACTTAAGGCTTTAACGGATTTAAAGCTTCATTTTGTCTATACGCCTTTAGATGAGAAGGATATTTTATTTAAAGGGATGCCTTTTATAAAGGTATTAAATATGCATGTAGATCAAGAAGAAGACCAAAAGTTAATGAAATACCTAAATGATCAATATGGGCAGCAGTATGAGCTTATACTTACAGATGAATTAGCAACCCATTATGGGCAAGATGTGGCAAAAGGGTTAGATGCCGCTTACAAAATTTATTATGATTTGCCTTTTGAGTATAAGCATATCGATAAGATTTTTAGGCAAAGTAAGTTAGGTCAATTACCTGTTAAATACAGTGACTTCTATGCAGCACTAGAAGAAATGCTTCAAGTGAATGATGAACTTATAAAGAAAGAAAATCTTTATGAAGTCAAAAAGCTAAGTGAGCTTAATCAGACTTTGCGCTTTACAGTACGTACTAAAGAACCTGTAGATTATATAGAATATAAGGTGAATGATGCAGCTGCAGGACAGAGTTTTAGGTATCCTTATCCCATTACCCTAGACGAAGAACTTTTACATAAGGGTATCAATGAGGTTAAAGTGGTTATGAAATTAAAGGGGAAAGAGCAGTATCATGTACAGAATCTCTTTATAGACTACAAAGGAGAGATAGGTTACCAAGAAAGAGCAGCTAGGAAGGGAGTGGCCTACCCTATTAGTCAGAAACCCGTTTATAAGAAGGGCTATATCCCTACTCTTATGTATCATAAGATTAAGGATCAAGTAGAAAACACAGAAGAAGACCAAAGCATGTCCGTTAGCACAGCCAACTTTGAGGCTCAGCTTAAAGCTTTACTTGAAGCGGGCTATACACCTATTAACTTTAAGCAGCTTCAAGATTACCTTGAAGGAAAGGCGGGACTACCTAAAAAGCCTATCCTCATTACAGCAGATGATGGGTATCTTTGTAATTATACAAAGGCTTATCCAATCCTTAAAAAGTACAATGCACAAGCAACCTTTTTTGTGACGAGCCTTTATGTAGGGATAACCAATGAACATGAACATTTTTCATGGGAGCAGGCGAAGGAGATGGAGGCAAGTGGGCTTATTGATATTCAAAGTCATACCCATGGGCATACACTGATGAATGCGTTAGATAAGGTAGATGTTTCTTATGAAATTCAAAAATCTTTTGGAGACATTGAGAAGTACTTAGGCAAGCGAGATGTGAAGGTACTGGCTTATCCTCAGTTTTTACATACAAGCAAGGTGAAGGAATGGGCAAGTGAATGTGGTGTAGACTTGCAGGTGACGAACTTGGTTTCTAAGTATAGACCCGCAGCCACCCAAAAGACAGATATTAAGCGTATTCATGTTTCGAATGATTTATCCCCACAGAAGTTATTAAATCAGATTAAACGCTTAACAGAATAAAAGAGGATTTACCTTTTCAAAGTAAAGAGAGATAGGCTGGATTTTATCCTTCCTATCCTGTATAATGAATACGATTCTTGACAAAATATTCGTATCATAAAAGAATAAAGGGAGAAGAAAATGGAGAAACAATCAATTTTTAAGTTAACAACGAAACATGTTGTAGCCATTGGTATTGGTGCAGCACTTTATGCGGCAGCATCTATGATTTCAATTAACGTAGCACCGAATACGTCACTTAGACTTGCAGTAGCACTTCTTTGTATCTTTGGGGCAATCTTCGGACCTGTAGTAGGGTTTTTAGTAGGTTTTATTGGTCATGCTTTAAATGATGCTATTTCTTACGGGAGTGTATGGTGGAGCTGGGTCTTTATGTCAGGCTCAATTGGTTTATGTACAGGTTTCATTGTGATGAAAGCGGACTTCGATGTCCTTAAAGGTCAAATCACCACAGTGCATATTGGTTTACTTTATGTGTACGCCCTATTAGGTGCAGTATTAGGAAGTGTGCTTTCTTATGTAGGGGATGTATTCGTATATGGTGAACCGGCAGAGAAAGTTTGGCTTCAAATCATTGTAGCGAACATAACAAACCTTATTGTTGTAGCAGCCATTGGTATTCCAGTTGTTATTGCTATTACAAAACTTAAAGGTAGAACAACAGAATTAGAAGAAGAGTAGTAAAAAAAGTAGTAAAATACTAGTAAAAATAGAGGTAAAATTGACTCCATAAAAAAGGCGCGTGTGCGTCTTTTTTAGATTTTTAAATTTGTATTAAATCTTTGTCTTCACTTGATTTTGAGTGATTAATACGATAAAATAAGAATAGAGTAAAAAATTTAGTAAAATTATATTTATTTAGGAGGGCATGAGCATGGCGATATTAGTAACAGGTGGTGCAGGTTATATTGGAAGTCACACATGCGTCGAGTTATTAGATGCAGGATATGAAATTGTTATTATTGATGATTTTAGCAATTCTAATCCAAGTGTACTGGATAAGATCAAACACATTTCAGGCAAAGACTTTGCTTTTTATGAGGGAGACGTAAAAGATAAAGACTTACTTGAACGTATTTTTACAGAGCATAAAATTGAAGCGGCTATTCACTTTGCAGGATTTAAAGCAGTAGGTGAATCTTGTGAGAAACCTTTAGCGTACTACCATAACAACTTAATGAGCACAATCATACTTTGTGAAGTTATGGCAGCACATGATGCTAAAAAATTAGTATTTAGCTCATCCGCTACAGTATATGGAGACCCAGCTTCGGTACCAATTAATGAAAGCTTCCCAACTTCTACAACAAATCCTTACGGCGCTACAAAACTGATGACAGAAAATATCCTTAAAGATGTGTATGCAGCAGACAAGGAGTGGAGCGTAGCACTTCTTCGTTACTTTAACCCAATTGGTGCACATGCATCAGGCCTTATTGGCGAAGAGCCAAACGGTATTCCAAATAACTTACTTCCTTATATTGCAAAAGTAGCAGTAGGTGAGCTTGAAGCCCTTAACGTATTTGGCGATGACTACCCAACAGTAGACGGTACAGGTGTACGTGACTATATTCACGTTGTGGACCTTGCAAAAGGTCATGTTAAAGCCATTGAGAAAATCCTTGGCGAAACAGGTATTGATGCTTACAACTTAGGTACAGGAAATGGCTACAGCGTACTTCAAATGGTTAAAGCCTTTGAAAAAGCAAGTGGACGCACAGTAGCTTACCGCATTGCACCAAGAAGACCTGGTGACATTGCAGAGTGCTATGCAGAAACGAAGAAAGCTAAAGAACTTCTCGGATGGGAAGCAACTAAAAATATTGATGATATGTGCCAAGATTCTTGGAGATATATGTGTCAAAGAGAAGCAAATAAATAGGGGAAAAGCTTTATAGCCCTAGCATTTCTGTCTTACGGAAGTGTTCTAGGGCTGTATTTTTTGTTAAAATGTACCTTTAGTGCGAATAGTGTGCATAAAAGGGTTGATTATTGGCAAGTGTTAAGATAAAATTATTAAAGTATTATTATATAATAGTATAAAAATGTTCAAAAGTATTAAGGAGGAGTAAGATGCGATTAAATCTTAGACTAAAAAAAGTGCTTGCAACAACTGCAGTTGCTACAATTATGGCAACAGCTTTACCAGTTGTAACTTATGCAGCAGACTATGATAACCACTGGGCTAAGGAAGCTATTACAAAGTGGTCAGAAAAGGAAGTTCTTGAAGGTTATGAAGATGGAACTTTCAAACCAAACAACAAAGTAACTCGTGGGGAATTAGCAGCAATTATTGTAAGAGTGTTTGGTTTAACAGATACATCAGCAGCAGAAAAATACACAGATGTAGAAACAACTAAATGGTATGCATCAGATATCGCAAAAGTATCATCTGCAGGGATTATGAATGACTATGAAGATGGTACATTCAAACCAAATCAAGAAGCAACTCGTGAAGAGGCAGCTTACGCTATTGCAAAAGCTTACAAAGTAGCAGCTAAAGAAACAAATGTGACATTCAAAGACCAAGCTCAAATCTCTGATTGGGCAGAAGCTGAAATTGCAAGCTTAGTAGCAGGTGGCTACTTAAATGGTAACCCAGATGGTACATTTAGACCAACTGCATCTCTTACACGTGCAGAAGCTGTAACAATGGTAGACAAAATTACAGCAGATCTTGTAAATGTAGCGGGTACATACTCACAAGATATCGACGGACATCTTGTAGTGAATACAAAAGATGTAGAACTTAAAGATATGACAATTACAGGTAACCTTTACCTTGCAGAAGGTATTGGCGAAGGGGATGTTAAACTTAACAACGTAACTGTACTTGGTGATGTAATCGTTGAAGGTGGCGGTGTAAGCACTGTACATGTACTTGGTCAATCAAAACTTAACAACATTATTATCGATAAAGCAGGTAAAAACCCAGTTCGCGTATTACTTGGTAACTTAGTTGAAGTAAAAGGAACTGTTACACTTGCATCTACATGTATTCTTGAAGGTAACGCTGTTAGCCTTAGCAAAGTAGTAGTAGATGGTGCAACTGAACCACAACTTGTAGGGACTTTAAAAATTGAAGAAGTAATCATCAATAAAACTACAGAACTTGTACTTGTAGATGGTGTAACCATTAATAAATTAACTGTAAGAAAAGATGCAGTCAACACAATCCTTCGTGGTAGAGGGGAAAAGAGTGAAATCAAAAATATCATTGTTGAAGCAAATGGTTTAGAGCTTAAAAAAGGCTTTAAATACAACAAAGATAAAATTGTAGTAGCTGAAGGTGTAACTGCACCTAAACTCCCAGCATCCGGCGGCGGTGGCGGAAGCACAGGTGGCAGCACAGGTGGTGGCAGCACTGTTACAAGCAAAGAAATTAATGTAAGTGCACTTGAAGTTAAATTACAAGGTCAAGATACACCAGTAAAAGTAGCTATTAAAGGTAATAAAGTATCTGCAGTTGTAGATAGTAAAAATGATACAGTAACAATAAATGGTGTTACATTTGATAAAGATGCTGTTATTGAAACTATTACAGCTGTTGAAGATCATGGTATTGATACTTTAACAGTTGGAGTAACTAATAAATACTCTACAGAATTAAAACCAGGTACAGCTTATGATGTAGAAGATTTACAAGCAATGGTAGCTGCTCACAAAGAAACTGCAAAAGAATTACTTCAATCTGTTAACCTTACTCCAGCAGAAAGAGAAAGAGCTGAAGCATTATTAGACAAAGCTTTCGGATTTGTTGCAGGCTACCAAGGATCTGCTATTAAAGTAGGTGACCTTTTAGAGGCAGCAAAAGAAGTAAGAGCAAAAGTAACTAATGAAGATATTAAAGAAGCTCAAGAAAGATTTGCAGATATCTTAGATATCCTTGGCGTGGATATCACAGTTGGTGAAAAAGAACTTACAGCAGAAGGTAAACTTACTGTAAAAGCAACATCTGAACATGAAATAGATACTATTAAAGTAAATGTAACTTATAAATAAGAGACACATAATAGACAAATAAAAAGGTATATCTTTCTTAGATATACCTTTTTTGTATAAAATAAAAAATTATGTTTAAAAATGTCACATTTTATGGTAGAATTTTTAATGAAAATATATTGGTGTTTAAAAGTGATAAATAGTACATAAACAATATAAAAATGCTAAATAAATAGGGGGATATATGAAAGGTAATAAGAAATTTTACAATAAACTAGCAGTGACGATGCTACTGGGTACTGTCATTTTAGCTCAACCAGTATGGGCCAAAGATTATGAAGGGCATTGGGCGAAAGAAGCGATTGATAGATGGTCTACTTATGAAGTTGTAAAAGGAATGGAAAATGGTGATTTCAAACCAAATGAATCGGTTACAAGAGCGGAACTTGCAACTTTTCTTAATCGTACATTCCAGTTTACTGAAGTCGAAACAAATAGAAAATATGAAGACCTTATACCAGGTGCATGGTATAGTGAGGCCATTGCCAATGTAACAGGACGCGGAATCATGTATGCACCAGGTTCAAAGTTTGAGCCAAGTAAGGCAGCTACAAGAGAAGAAGTGGCTTATGCCCTTGCAAAAGCATACAGTGTAAAAGCAGATAGTGCTACAGAGATTAACCTTACAGATGTAGAAGATATTTCTGCATGGGCTGTAGATAGTGTGAAGGCGCTTGTACAAAAGGGCTTTATAAAAGGGAATCCAGATGGAAGCTTTAAACCAAAGGCATCGATTACACGTGCTGAAGTGGTTACTTTATTAGAAAATCTAACACCTAACTTTATTCATGAGCCAGGGACTTATACAGAAGTGGTTAAAGGCAATGTAGTCATTAATACAGGTGATGTGATTCTTAAAGATACGACTGTTGAAGGTGATGTGTATTTAAGTGCTGGTATTGGTGATGGTAAAGTAAGACTTGATAATGTAAAAGTGACAGGGACAGTTTATATTCAAGGTGGAAATGTAAAATTACTCGGAGACTATAACATTGTTCAAGTAGAAAGTGGTAAGCCTGTTGAATTTATTAAAGGCAATATGAAACAAATGATTGTAGCCAAAGAAGGATCTAAAATCAGACTTTATGAAAATACGGTTACAGATTACCTCTTAGTCGCTGCGAAAGCGGATTTTACAATCGAGGGGCTTGTAAAAGAAACTTCTACGACAGAAAGAGCTAAAGTGTACGTAGAAGAAGCAGGTGTTTTCATTGGCGGGAACTTTGTACCTGTTGAAGTAGCAGGGACAGAAATTACGATTAATGTAAAAGAACTCGCAAAGCAGTATCCAATGAATGATAGAATGGAAAGCTTAGCGGTTTATACAAATGTAGAAGGAGCTTATATTGAAGGCTCATTTGGGGGAGCAATGAGAACCAATACAGCTTATTCCTTTAGACAAGCAGATGTTCAGCTTGGTATATTTGAAGAAATGTTAGATAAAATCACAGCGACATCTAGCGAACTTAAAGAGATGGCAGATTCACTTGGTATTTCATCTGATACCATCTATGCACTTCTTTCAGATGGAGGGCAAATTTCACTTAACCATATGCTTATGCAATATGAAAATGTGAAAAGTCTAGTAAAGAGCTATACAGGAGCTACTTTGCCAAGTGAATATACCTTAAAACGTAATCTTCGTTATGAAAACGAAGCACCTATAACACTTACGATTCGCCTTATTATGGAGTAGGAGTAGGTTATGAAAAAACGAGGCTTAATCCTTATAGGGAGTATACTTGCCCTACTTATACTATTAGGGGGAGCAGGTTATCTTTTATATGATCGAGTAAGTGCTTATTTTGTAGAAGAAACTTTAGTCAGTCAGATGACACAAGAACTTATAGCACAGACAGGTATAGATCTAGGGGAAGCAGGTAGAGTGCTTACAGAAGAAGAAAAAGAGAGCTTTAAAGCCATATTAAACACCAAAGAGCCAAGTAAGGAAGAAGGGGCAGAAAGTGCTGAGAATGTACAAACACAAACTCAGCAGGGGAATACAAACTCTAGTACAGTAGAAGATACTACAAAGCATGAAACAGCCAATGAAAAGACACAGCCCGTGACAACAGATGATATAAAAATCGCTGTGGAGCAACAGGCTAAAAATATTGCAAAAAGTATTCCAACCAAAGATAAAAGTGCCATGCTTAATTTGGTGTTAAGTAATTTGTCATCTTCAGATTTAAATTACTTAATGGGTTTAGCATTAGATGGAGTATCAAGTTCAGACTTAACAGAGGCCAAACGTATTGCGATGCAAAGCTTTAATGAGGAAGATCTTGAACGGGTAAAAGAATATTACGATACCTACAAACATCTAATACCCTAAACTTAATGGTGATCGATAAGGCTACTCGAATGACATAACGAGTGGCCTTTTTGCATGGGAAAAGATAAAATAGGAGGATTAGAGATGGAAGAAACAAATGAAATTTCATTACAAGAGATTTTTATGATCTTATGGAATAAAGTATGGGTGATTATACTTTGTACCCTTATAGGAGGAGTAGCGGCGTTTGGCATAAGTGCTTTTGTACTCGACCCAACTTATACATCACGTGTGAGTATGTATGTGAACAGTAATACAGAACGTGAAAATACAATTGCTAATCTTAATGATATTAATGCTTCTCAAAAGCTTGTAAGTACCTATATTGAGATTTTAAAAAGTGATAATGTGCTCAGTAAAGTAATTACAGAAACAGGCTTTACTTATACACCAGAACAAATTCGTAAAATGCTTACAGCAAGTGCTGTAAATGGAACAGAGATTTTTGAAGTGAAAATTACAACTAAAGATGCCAATGAAGCTGCAGTCATTGCCAATACCATAGCAGCAGTGGCACCAGAAGAAATCATTCGTGTTGTTAAAGCAGGTTCAGTAGAACTTATTGATGAAGCAGTGCCAGCTACAAGTCCATCTTCTCCTAATGTGCTTTTAAATACAATCATTGGACTTATGTTAGGTGGTGTACTCTCTGTACTTGGTGTATTAGTAGCAGAAATGCTCGATAACCGTATTAAACATGAAGATGACCTTAAAAAAGGTTATGACTTCCCTATTCTTGGGACTATACCAGACTTAGAAGATGCTGCAACGCGTATCAAATAAAGAGGGGGAACCATGAAAACATTATTTAATAAAAATAAACAACAAACTCAAAGAACAAAAGAACAAGAACAAGAGATGATTCTTACAGGAGAATCGAGCTTTCATATTAAAGAAGCTTATAAAGCAACACGTACGAATATTATGTTCTCACTAGTAGGTAAGGGCTGTAAAAGAATTGTTGTGACAAGCTCCTTCCCAGGAGAAGGTAAAAGTACAACGTGCATTAACTTAGCCATTACCTTTGCACAGACAGGTTCACGCGTACTTCTCATCGATGGAGATATGAGAAAGCCAACTGTACATCGCAAGCTGGATATGACCAATGGTAATGGGCTTGCTCATTTACTGAGTAACTTCTGCACAGTAGAAGAAGCCATCCAGCATACAAGTTATGAGAATCTCGATGCTATTACATCAGGGCATATTCCACCAAACCCAGCAGAGCTTCTTGCGTCAGAGACGATGGGAGAATTACTCGAGACACTTGAACAAAATTATGACTATATCTTTATTGATACACCACCACTTAATGTGGTAACCGATGCAACGGTCTTATCACAACGCGTATCGGGCACAGTGGTTGTTGTGCGAGAAGGGACCACTCATTATAAAGATATACAAGATGCTATTGGTAAGCTTGAATTTGCTCAAGCTAAGGTGCTTGGCTTTATCCTTCATGGTGTAAAAGAGGGGAAAGGTAGTAAGTACGGTAAATACGGCAAATATAGCCGCTATGCTTATAAAAATGATGCTTATACACAATATGGACAGTAAAAATAAAGCATTAAAGATGAGATATTAATAAAGTTACATGAGAGATACCAAGGCATACTTGGTATTTTTCATGGGCTTTTTTAGAGAAGTAAGACATATATTTAGACTTGTTTAATGCTACTTATGAAGAATAAGTGGTAGTTAAAGAGGTATAAAAATTTTTTTAGGGGGGTGAAGTGTTGCGGAGAAGTTTACTCATATTAGGAGCAGGTGGACATGGAAAAGTGGTACTAGATGTAGCTGAATCGATGCAGTGTTATGAGACCATTCACTTCTTAGATGATGGGAAGGAAGTAGGAGAAGAAATCTTAGGGCATCAAGTGATAGGTAAGATTTCAGAATGTCATTTACATAGTAGCAATTATACAGATGCTATCGTTGCATTAGGGAGTAATGAAATAAGACTTGAACTTACTAAGAAGCTTAAAGAACTAGGCTATCATGTACCGACATTGGTACACCCGACAAGTGTAGTGAGTCAGTACACCAATATAAAGGGAGGAACTGTTATCATGCCACAAGCTGTTATCAATGCCGATGCTAAGATAGGTAAGGCTTGTATTATAAATACAGGAGCTATCATTGAACATGATTGTATAGTAGGAGATGGAGCGCATATAGCTTACCGAGCAGTATTAGGCGGAGGGGCTAAAGTAGGATGTGAAGTTCTAGTGGATATTGGGGCAATCGTAGGTAGAAATATTGAAATAAGGGGAGAGAAATAAGATGTATCCAAAGATTAAAAGAGTATTAGATGTGGTTTTATCAGTTGCTATTTTAATAGGAGCATGGCCATTTATGTTGATTGCAGCTATAGCGATTAAGGTTGAGGATCCTAAAGGGCCTGTTATCTTTAAACAAATAAGAGTTGGAAAAGATAAGAAACCCTTTAAGATTTATAAGTTTAGAAGTATGTGGACCGAGACACCAGATGTGCCAACGCACTTATTAAGTGATCCAAATCAATTCATTACCAAGACAGGGGCTTTCTTGAGAAAGACGAGTATTGATGAGATACCACAGCTTGTAAATATCTTAAGAGGGGATATGAGTTTTGTAGGTCCTAGACCTTCTTTATTTAGTCAAGAGGACTTAATAGAGGAAAGAGATAGGCTGAATGTACATCGTGTAAGACCAGGTTTAACAGGTTTAGCACAAGTCAATGGTAGAGATGAGTTACCTATTCCGGTTAAAGCTGCTTATGATGGTGAGTACGTAGAGAAGATGAGCTTTAAGTTAGACGTTCAATTGTTCTTCAAAACTTTTATTAGTGTAGCGAAGTCTGAAGGTGTAGTTGAAGGTGGGACGGGAAAGCTTGGAACTGAAAAAGTAGTACAAAACAGAGAAGTAAAAGAAGAAATGGGGGCATAGGCAAAAGATGATGCAAAACAAAAAGCTCCCCTTGGTTAGTGTTGTAGTAGCTACTTATAAGAGAGAAGAGGCATTAAGGAATGCATTAAACTCTTTAGGAGAACAGACTTATCAGAATGTAGAAATTGTACTTGTAGATGATAATGCTAATGAAGAATGGAATATGAAAGTAGAAGCTATTATTCAAGAGTATCAAGAGTTATGCAATATTACATATGTACAAAATGAAGTGAATAAAGGCTCTGCAGAAACTAGAAATATAGGGATTAGAGCTTCACAAGGTAAATATATAACATTCTTAGATGATGATGATATATACCTACCTCATAAAATAGAAAATCAAACAAAGCATATGCTAGAAACTCAGTCAGATTTTTCAATTACAGATCTAGAACTATTTAGTGAAAAAGGAATTAAGATTGAGAAAAGAACTAGAGAGTATATAAAGGAAAATACAACGAAGGCATTACTTCAATACCATTTGATGTACCATATGACAGGTACTGATACTATGATGTTTAAAAAAGATTATTTAATAGGTATAGGAGGATTCCCTCATATTAATGTAGGAGATGAATTCTATCTTATGCAAAGAGCAATTGAACAAGGTGGTAAATTTAGTTACTTACCAGTATGTGATATTAAGGCTTATGTACATACAGAAACCGAAGGACTGTCTAGTGGTGAAAGTAAGATAAAGGGTGAAAATGCTTTATATGAGGTAAAAAAGCAACATTTTAAAGATCTAGATAGAAAAGCAATTCAATATATCAAGATGAGACATTATGCTGTATTAGGGTTTGCTGAACTAAGAAGAAAACACTACGGAAGCTTTATCAAGAATGCATTAATGTCTATGATAGTGTCACCAGTTGAATGCATAAAATTATTAATCAATAGGTAGTGGCAGTAAGGAAAGGGCTTAGAAGGATGAAAAGAAAAGTTGGAATAAGTACTGTATATACAGGATTTAATTATGGTTCAAGTCTTCAGGCGTATGCAAGTAAAGTTTATTTATCTAATATGGGTTATGAAGCAGAAGTATTGAGTCATAAAGAAGGAATCGTTAAAGGAAGAGATATAAGAATTAATAAAATAGCAGCGATGTTTTTGAGAACATTCTGGAGACCTAGCTTATTTAAGAAAACCTTTTTAACCTATAAAAATAGTTTAAAGAAAGAAATAGATATAGAAACCAAAGAAGCATTCTTAAAATTCTATGACCAAAAGTTAAAACCAAGTAAATATAGTTGGAAAGAATTAAAAGCATATGCTAAGCAAAAAGAAACATTAGCTTGTGTTTGTGGGAGTGATCAAATTTGGAATGCAACAAATGTTTATATTGATCCTATTTTCTATTTAAGATTTGTTCCTAAACATAAAAGAGTAGCTTATGCTCCTAGTTTTGGGAAAAATAGTGTACCTGAATATAACCAAAAAGTGATAAGCAAGTACATATCAGATATTCCATATATCTCAGTTAGAGAAGAGCAAGGTACTAAAATTGTTAAGGAGTTAATAAATAGAGAAGTCCCATCAGTAGTAGATCCGACATTACTTCTGAATAAAGAAGAATGGGCAAGTCAGATAGAAAATACGATAACAAAGCCAGAGAAGTACATATTGGTTTATTTTTTAGATAAGCCAAGTGAAAGAGCTTTAGCTTATGTAAAAACATTACAGGAACAATCGAAATTACCATTAGTGGTAATTCCTTATAAATATCAAGAGTTTGGTATATTTAAGAATGTAGAGTATAAAAATGCTGGACCAGAGCAATTTTTAGATTTAGTAAGGCATGCTTCATTTGTTTGTACAGATTCTTTTCATGGGATGATTTTTTCAGCTAATTTTAATACACCTTTTTATATTTTCCAAAGAGATTATGGAACAGCAACAGATCAATCATCAAGAATTGTTTCGATTCTAAATAAGTTAGGCTTACAAGATAGATTTATTTCTCAAATTAACCAACCTAAACAAGCAGAATTAGCAGAAGTAAATTTAATGATGGATTTTACAAAAGCAAATCAGCTATTAGAAATGGAAAGAAGTAAATCTAAACATTATATGAAACAAGCCTTTGATGATATTAAAAAGAATGAGAAATAGGAGAAGTTAATGAAGAATAATATATTAGTTAATCCTCTACCAGAAAGAGATTGTACAGGATGTTCCATGTGTGGTGCAGTTTGTCCTAAGAATGCAATAACGATGCAGTTAACAGTAGAAGGATTTTACGAGCCAACTATTAATAGTGATTTATGTATAGATTGTGGGATTTGTAAAAAAGTATGTTATAAGTTTGATGAGAAAGTAGATATAGATAATAAGACAAATTATAGTTGCTATAGCGCTGTCAATAAAGATACTAATGAGTTAAAAACAGCTACTTCAGGTGGTGTATCCAATGAACTCATGAAAGAGTGTATTAAACAAGGATATAAAGTAGTAGGCGTAGCCTATGATTATGAAAAAGAAATAGCTGTTACAAGAATAGCAACTAAAATAGATGAATTAGAACAATTCAAAGGCTCTAAGTATTTCCAAAGTTATACCGTAGGTGCGTTTAAAGAGATAGCAGATGATAAAACACAACAAAAGTATGCTATCTTTGGAACACCTTGTCAAATTTATGCTATGAGTAAATTTGCAGATTTTAAAAAGAACAGGGATAGATTTATATTAGTAGACTTATTCTGTCATGGATGTCCAAGTATGAACTTATGGAGTAAATACCTAGAATACTCTAAGAATAAATATAATGTTTCAAGATTCAATAAGATAGAGTTTAGAAGCAAAGTACATGGGTGGCATGAATTTGGATTTAAGTTCTTGACAAATCAAAAAGAATTCAAAAATTCTAAAATTAATGATGAGTTTTATGAATTATTCTTTGATATGAATACTCATAATAAAGCATGCTATGAGTGTAAGATGCGAAGCTCATTAGATTTCACTGATATTAGAATGGGAGATTTCTGGGGGCCTCAGTATGATACAGATATGAGAGGAGTATCAGCTGTAGTAGTTTGTACAGAAAAAGGAGAAAAACTTTTCGAAGCTACTAAAGATTACTTTAACATAAAAGTACATAGTTTTGATGAAACAATTAAGGCTCAGTCCTATGGAAAAAAACATGTATATGATAAAAAGAAGAGAGAGAATATCTTACAAGAATTGAATTCCAAAAAACATCTACAAGATATAATTAGAACATATAGAAATAACTATTCTTTAAAGAAGACAATAAAGATTAGAATAAAAAACCTAATTAAATTACTACCACAAAGTATATATTTTAGACTTAAAAAAATTATACATCAATGAGGGGAGATTAGAGTTAATTAATTATTAATAATAAAGGATGTGAAAAGATGATTTTGTTACATATAGCTCGAATTAATAATAATCTTGCTAATGGAGTAACACAGGTAGTACCCCAATATATGGATCATCAATTCGGAAATGCTACTATAGCATTATTAAATTGTGGTTCAACAACATTATTAGAAAATAAACCTTATAAAGTATTTAACTTTACAGACTATATGAATGGAGATATTACGCAGTTAGAATATCCTTTTAATAAGCCGGATTTAGTGATCTTTCATGAGATTTATCATCCTTATTTTTTAAAAGTATGTAAATACTTAACAAGGAACAATATTAAATATATTATTGTACCACATGGAGGATTAACTAAGGATGCACAAAATAAGAAAAGACTAAAAAAAGTAGTAGCTAATAACACAGTATTTCGGTATTACTTAAAAAATTCTACAGCTATACAGTATCTATCTAAAAATGAAGATGAAAACTCTAAGGTTATAAATACTAAATTTAAAATTATTAGTGGTAATGGAATGCATATAAGTGAAAGAGAGAAGGTCTCGGGATATGAAAATAAAGACTTTCTAATTACTTTTATTGGTAGATTAGATATATTTCATAAGGGATTAGACTTATTAGTAGAAGGCTGTAGTTTAATTAAGAAAGATATAATTGATAAGAATATTATAATTAAAATATATGGACCAGATAGAGATGATGGTAAAAGGATATTGTCTGAAAAAATTAAAAAGAGTGGACTAGATAGGAATATCTATATAAATGAAGCAGTTTTTGGTGAAGATAAAGAGAAAATATTAAATAATACAGATATTATTATTTTACCCTCTAGATTTGAGGGGCAACCTTTAGTTGGTATTGAAGCTATATGTAAAGGTATTCCACTAATTGCAACCAAAGGGAGTAATTTGACTGAAGAGATAACAAAATATAACTGTGGTTGGACTTGTGAAACTTCATCCAGAGAGATTTCAGAGACAATTTTGAAAGCATATAATGATAGAAAAAAAATAGATCAATTAGCAAAAAATTGTATTGTATGTGCACAAAATCATTTTGATTGGACTAAAATAACTAGAAATCTTATGAATGAATATAATAATATACTAAAAATGGAGATGTGAGATAAATGACTATCTATATATCTTTAATGACTTTAATTTTAATAGCCATGTGTGTTGATAGTTATATGTTTGAAATAAAAAGTAGAGAGAGAGAAATAATTAGCAGAATTAACTATTTTATTATATTTGTTATTTGCTTTATTATTTCAGCTTTTAGAGATATAAGTATAGGAAGAGATACTCATGCATATATGCAATTCTTTCATAAAGTAGATAACTATGGAATTGATAAAAATGCTTATTATGAAAAAGGTTATCAATACTTTAATTTACTGATATCATATTTTACATCTAATAAACAAGCAATTCTTATTGTATCGAGTTTTGTTGTTTTATTAACAATATTTTATTTTTGTTATAAAAGATCGAATTATAAATTTCTATCTATATATTTACTATTTTCATTAATGTTTTATTATAATTCAATGAATATTTTAAGACAATACATAGCTATATCTATAGTTATAGTAGCTTACAAATTTGCTAAAGAAAGAAAATTTTTAAAATATTTAATAACAATTATTTTAGCTTCATCTTTTCATCAATCTGCTCTATTTTGTTTAATTATGTATTTTATTCCCTTGTTTAAATTAAATAAAAAAAATATTACGTGTATGATAGGAGTTTCTATTGCTGCATTTTTAGGTTTTAGTTTGATTTTTGATTTTATATCTATAATTTTTCCTAGTTATAAAGCATATGAGACAATTTATGAGGGAAAAAGTTTAGCAACATTTC
>OBXO01000758.1_pt1 | contig 20729 bp, 18 predicted proteins | sample 1501431 | NCBI WGS metagenome assembly OBXO01 (sample SAMEA2580163, study PRJEB22360) | human gut metagenome | biome: human gut; feature: human-associated habitat; material: faeces | place: Denmark | collected 2008/2010 | reverse complement strand
CGTTTGAGTGCTGCGGCAGCAGCGGCAGCTCGCTGGCAATCTCCGCAGGCGAGACAAACCCTTCCTGAATCATCGTCACCGTGACCGTTTTACCCTGTTGCTCAAAACGTTTTGTCATGGAATCTTCCAGCAGCAGCCAGTCCAGCTGTTCCGGGTCAAGCGCAGGGATGTGGTCGAAATAGCGTAGCGCACGCAGCTGCGTTAGCGCGGGGTGTGACATGCCAGACTCTCCGATACATAACGTAAAAGCATTGTATCGCAGATTGGCAAAATGAGGACGGACAAACAGAATTTAACGATCACTATCGCAACAAAGGTGCAACTTAGCCAAAAAAAGTGCGCCCGCGAAGGCGCACCAAACGACTAACAAAATCAGCACTGTGGGGAGACGGTTACCCCTTGCCTTTTACACTGCTGATAAAGGTGGAACGGGCAGTGGTTGAACCTAAACGCTCGGCTTCATCAAGCAGTTTCAGCGCCTTATCGACATCGCCGTTTTTAACTGCCTGCTTGATGGCGTTGTTAAAGTAAGTTTCAGTATCGTTAAGCACCGGCTCGGCTTTTTTCGCCGGGGCTGCGGCTGGTGCTGCGGCTGGCGCGGCATACACAGGCGCGGCAGTATTACCCACCGTTACCGGACCCGGGCCAGATGAGCCAAACAGTGGGCCTACGAGTACGCTGGAGCTGCTGTTGGTTTTCACCTTCAGCTTAAGCAGGCCATCGGTGGTATGGCGCGCAATCGGATCGGGAATATCGGGAATGGCGTTACCAACCCCTTTGGCATAGGCTTTTGCCGGATCGAGCAGAGTGGTGGTTTGCTGCAAATCTTTTTCAGTGGTGAAGACCAGTACGTAGAGCTTTTGCTGCCCGAGCGCCGGGGTCAGACGCATTACCCCTTCCAGGCGGTCCGCGCTCATTACACCCGGCTCTTGATAGGTAAAATAGCTGCTGGGGAAATAGGCGGAAGGCGTCATGTTCTGATCGAGGATCAGAACGTTCGGCGCAAAAACGCTGGTCTGTTTGTTAACTTCACTGGATAAAGTCAACGTTAGCTCACCGATATTAGCCGGTACGCTATAGGCGGCTACCGGCCCGGTAATGCCAGCCACATTGAGCTGTTGGCCACCCGTCGCAAGCTGTGTGCTCTGCGTTTTGGACTGATCCACCGGCGTCCAGGTTAATTGCTGTAGAGCGGCTGTCGGAATGGCAGGCGCTGCGCTGGTATTCTGCGGGACATAATTGACGTCAGCGAGCGTAACGCCAGGCACACAGGCCAGCAGACCCGCTGACAGGCACAGCGCGACGAGATTTTTCTTCATTTTCATTGTTATCACCTCAGAAAGCGTAAGCACTGCGGTGGCCAGGCAATAGCGCGCAGTACCTCAGGGATTGAGGGGCTTTCGCCCCCCAGATTACATCGTCAGATCAGGATGCGGTTACCACCAGATTTCCATCTGGGCGCCGAAGGAGAACTCATCGTCATCGCCGCGGCTGGTAGAGAATCGACCGTTACCGGTGGAGTCAGAGATCGCGTAACGGGTGGCATCGCCGTTACCGTTCTTCGCGTAGCCCCATTTCTCATCCCACTTCGCGTAGGTTGCGAAGACACGGATGGCCGGACGAGACCAGATGCTGTCGCCAGCCTGCCACTGTTGCGCCAGGGTGATTTTGTACTGGCTGTTGCGATCGCCGGTTTCCTGGGATTTGACGTTGTCGTAGCCCACTTCCAGCAGGGTGCTCATGATTGGCGTCCATTTGTACATCGGACGTACACCCACGGTCCACCAGTCACTCCCCTGGTTATCATCCATGTCGAGTTTCTGGTACATACCGACATACATCAGGTCCCACTTGTCGGCCAGGGTGATTGCACCGTGGTCCAGGATGCGCCAGAGGCTGCCGTTGTTGTTAATCACATCGTTGGCGTAATTGGTCGTCGTGCCATCAGGATTCGTGATGGTAAAGCTGGAAGAACCATAGGAACCCTGGCTCAGACCTTTACCCTGCGTGGTCATTGAGTCCATCGCATACTGCAGCACAAACTTGTTGTAGCCTTTCAGCATGCTCTGGGTATGTTCAGCGGTGAACATCCAGCCATCTTTCGACGCGCCGTCGGCAAGATCATAGCCGTCGGTCGTGTTCGCGCGGCCATAATCCACACCCAGTTCCAGCACGCCGTCCGGGTTAGTTTCCAGGCCCGCTAAACGCACGTCAAATACGTCGTTCGCGGTATCTTTGGTACGGTCATAGATGTTCTGGCTGCTGAAGGCATAAGAACCGCCAGCTTCCTGGGAACGCGTCGCTGCCAGAGACAGTTTACCGAAGCCCAGATCGATGTTTTCAATACCGGCACCAGGACCTGAAATATCCCAGTAGTAGAAGTCGATCATGTGGACGTCATGACGCTGATAGAAACGTTTACCGGCCCAGATGGTGGAACCCGGCAGCCATTCAATCAGGTTTTTACCCTGCACGTTGGCTTCGCGGAAAGCAGGATCGGTCGCTTCCCAGTCATTTTGCTGTGCAACGGAGTAGGCAACGTTAGTGTCGAAGTAGAAGCTCTTATCGCCCTCTTTCCACACTTCCTGACCTAATTTAATTTCCGCATAGGTTTCACATTCGTTACCAAGACGGTATTTACTTTGTGCACCTGTTGCCTGGAAACATTGTTGTTCACCGCCGCTACCTGTCCAGCCAATGCCGGAACGAGCATAACCATGGAAATCCACAGCCATTGCCTGAACAGACATAATGCCTGCTGCTACAGCAACCGCCAGAGGGAGTTTGCGCAGAGTAATCATCGTTCTATCTCCTGAGATCATTGCTTTTCTTTAAACGCTGCCACCTTCTAAAACTGCGAATGGTTTTGCGTTTCGTTTTTTTATGGGGGCCTTAAACGCCCGGCTCTTGGTGCAACCGACGACATGCAGTGCCATCCTCACGGAACAGATGGCAACGCTCTGGCGGCAGGCCGATAGCGAATGTGGCACCCTCTTCTACCAACACCACGTCGTTCTGGCGGTAAACCAGGTTTTGACGGATGGCGGGGATCTGGATATGAATTTGTGTTTCGTGACCAAGCTGCTCGACCACCTGCACTTCACCTTCGAGGGTGACATCGGCGATATCGCTGGGCAGCAGATGTTCCGGGCGGATACCTAAAGACATGTTGGCGCCAACCTGTACCGCATGGCTGTCTACCGGGAGCCATATTTGCTGGCGGTTGGGCAGTTCAACCTGCACCTGATCGATGGCCGTTGCCGTGACTTTCACCGGCAGGAAGTTCATCTTCGGTGAACCAATGAAGCCCGCCACAAAGCGGTCAGCCGGGTAGTGATACAGTTCCAGAGGCTTACCAACCTGCGCTACGCGACCGGCATCCAGCACCACAATTTTGTCGGCCAGCGTCATCGCTTCGACCTGATCGTGGGTGACGTAAATCATCGTGCGGCCAAGACGTTTATGCAGGCGGGAGATTTCAATGCGCATCTGCACGCGCAGAGCGGCGTCGAGGTTTGACAGCGGTTCATCCAGCAGGAATACGCGCGGCTCGGCGACCAGCGTACGGCCAATCGCCACACGCTGACGTTGTCCACCGGAAAGCGCTTTCGGTTTACGCTCCAGCAGGTGTGCCAGTTGCAGAACTTCCGCAACCTGATTCACGCGCTGGTTCATCACCTCTTTTTTCGCTCCGGCCAGTTTGAGGCCGAACGACATGTTCTCCGCGACGGACAAATGGGGATACAACGCGTAGGACTGAAAGACCATGCCCACACCGCGTTCGGCGGGTGGAATGTCGTTCATCCGGGTCTCCCCGATAAACAGGTCGCCACTGGTGATGGTTTCAAGTCCGGCGATCATACGCAGCAAGGTCGACTTACCGCAGCCTGACGGTCCGACAAACACCACGAATTCCCCTTCGTGAATGTCGAGATTGATATCTTTCGATACCACCACGTCACCCCAGGCTTTCGTTACATTTCGTAGCTGTACGCTCGCCATGCCCTTCTCCCTTCGTTACAACCTGTCATCGACAGCAACATTCATGATGGGCTGACTATGCGCGATCCCTTGACTGCGTGAATCCTCCACCCCCCGGCTTTTTTATGGGGGAGGAGGCGGGAGGATGAGAGAGCAGCGTCTGAGACCCGGGCCACCAGCCTCAGAGGAATTTCGTGATGCAGCCTGCAAAAATCGGTGGGTTTTTATGTGCGCCAGTACGCAATACTCACATTTATGTAACACAGATCACATAAAGAGCGGGTGGGGCGTAGGGGTAAGGAGGATGGAAAGAGGTTGTCGTATAAAGAAACTAGTAACCGTTAAGCCACCTCTGCAAAATCACCAAACAGGATGGGAACTATGAAAATCAAAACTGGCGCACGCATCCTCGCATTGTCTGCATTAACGACGATGATGTTTTCCGCCTCGGCTCTCGCCAAGATTGAAGAAGGTAAGCTGGTTATCTGGATTAACGGCGACAAAGGCTATAACGGCCTCGCTGAAGTGGGCAAAAAATTCGAGAAAGACACCGGGATCAAAGTCACTATTGAGCACCCTGACAAACTGGAAGAGAAATTCCCGCAGGTTGCCGCAACCGGCGACGGCCCGGACATCATCTTCTGGGCACATGACCGTTTTGGCGGCTACGCTCAGTCTGGCCTGCTGGCTGAAATCACGCCTGACAAAGCGTTCCAGGACAAGCTCTATCCGTTCACCTGGGATGCCGTACGCTATAACGGCAAACTGATTGCCTACCCGATCGCGGTTGAAGCGCTGTCGCTGATTTACAACAAAGACCTCGTTCCAAATCCACCGAAAACCTGGGAAGAAATTCCTGCACTGGATAAAGAGCTGAAGGCGAAAGGTAAATCCGCGCTGATGTTTAACCTGCAAGAACCGTACTTCACCTGGCCGCTGATTGCCGCCGACGGTGGTTACGCGTTCAAGTTTGAGAACGGTAAGTACGATGTGAAAGACGTGGGCGTGGATAACGCTGGCGCGAAAGCGGGTCTGACCTTCCTGGTTGATCTGATCAAGAACAAACACATGAACGCGGATACTGATTACTCCATCGCCGAAGCGGCCTTTAACAAAGGCGATACCGCGATGACCATCAACGGTCCGTGGGCGTGGTCCAACATCGATAAGAGCAAAATCAACTACGGCGTCACGCTGCTGCCAACCTTCAAAGGCAAAGCGTCTAAACCGTTTGTTGGCGTTCTGAGCGCCGGTATCAACGCCGCCAGCCCGAACAAAGAACTGGCGAAAGAGTTCCTCGAAAACTACCTGCTGACCGATCAGGGTCTGGATGAAGTGAACAAGGACAAACCGCTGGGCGCCGTTGCGCTGAAATCCTTCCAGGATCAATTAGCGAAAGATCCACGCATTGCGGCCACCATGGATAACGCCCAGAAAGGCGAAATCATGCCGAACATCCCACAGATGGCTGCGTTCTGGTACGCCACCCGTACCGCCGTCATCAACGCTGCAAGCGGTCGCCAGACTGTTGATGCCGCGCTGAAAGATGCTCAGGGTCGTATTACTAAGTAAGTCTGAAAAACGGCGGGTGGCGCGTGCGCTTCCCCGCCCTACGACTACGGCACGATCCGTAGGTCAGGTAAGCGCAGCGCCACCTGACGATAAGTTTCCACCGTTGTAGAGGAAGAACCCCATGGATGTCATTAAAAAGAAACGCTGGTGGCAAAGCGACGCACTGAAGTGGTCAGTGATAGGTCTGCTGTGTCTGCTGGTGGGTTACCTTGTTGTTTTAATGTACGTGCAAGGGGAATACCTTTTTGCCATCATGACGCTGATTTTAAGCTCGGTTGGCCTGTATATTTTCGCCAACCGTAAAGCGTATGCCTGGCGCTATGTCTACCCCGGTGTTGCCGGGATGGGGCTGTTTGTCCTCTTTCCGCTGATCTGCACCATCGCGATTGCCTTTACTAACTACAGCAGCACCAACCAGCTCGCGCAGGAGCGTGCCACCCAGGTGCTTCTGGATCGTTCTTATCAGGCGGGTAAAACCTTTAACTTCGGCCTGTATCCTGCGGGAGATGAGTGGAAGTTAGCGCTCACTGACGGTGAGAGCGGCAAAAACTATCTTTCCGACGCGTTCAAATTTGGCGGCGAGCAGAAGCTGGTCTTAAAAGAGGCCGCGGCCCTGCCGGAAGGTGAACGTGCCAACCTGCGTATCATCACTCAAAATCGCCAGGCGCTGACCCAGCTCACCGCTGTGCTGCCCGATGACAGCAAAGTAACCATGAGCTCGCTGCGCCAGTTTTCCGGCACGCAGCCGCTTTATACTCTGGCGGATGACGGCACGCTGACCAACAACCAGAGCGGCGTAAAATACCGCCCGAACAACGATATCGGTTTCTATCAGTCGGTGAATGCCGACGGCAGCTGGGGCGACGACAAGCTCAGCCCGGGCTATACCGTTACCATCGGCTGGGATAACTTTACCCGCGTGTTTACCGACGAAGGCATCCAGAAACCGTTCTTCGCCATCTTCGTCTGGACGGTAGTCTTCTCCATCCTGACCGTGATCCTGACCGTGGCCGTGGGCATGGTGCTGGCCTGTCTCGTTCAGTGGGAGTCCCTGAAAGGGAAAGCGATTTACCGCGTGCTGCTGATTCTGCCGTACGCCGTGCCATCGTTCATCTCGATTCTGATTTTCAAAGGGTTGTTTAACCAGAGCTTCGGTGAAATCAACATGATGCTGAGCGCGCTGTTCGGCATCAAACCGGCCTGGTTCAGCGACCCGACCACCGCTCGCTCGATGATTATCATCGTGAACACCTGGCTCGGTTATCCGTACATGATGATCCTGTGCATGGGGCTGCTGAAGGCCATCCCGGACGACCTGTACGAAGCCTCAGCGATGGACGGCGCGGGTCCGTTCCAGAACTTCTTCAAAATTACCCTGCCGCTGCTCATTAAGCCGCTGACGCCGCTGATGATTGCCAGCTTCGCCTTTAACTTTAACAACTTTGTGCTGATTCAGCTGTTGACCAACGGCGGTCCGGACCGTCTCGGCACCACCACGCCGGCAGGTTATACCGACCTGCTCGTAAGCTACACCTACCGTATCGCCTTCGAAGGCGGCGGTGGCCAGGACTTCGGACTGGCGGCGGCGATTGCCACGCTGATCTTCCTGCTGGTGGGCGCCCTGGCGATCGTGAACCTGAAAGCTACACGTATGAAATTTGACTAAGGAGGGCACTGAACATGGCTATGGTACAACCCAAATCTCAGAAACTGCGCCTCCTCGCGACGCACTTAGGCCTGCTGATTTTCATCGCGGCGATCATGTTCCCGCTGCTGATGGTTATCGCCATCTCCCTGCGTTCGGGGAACTTCGCCACCGGGAGCCTGATCCCGGATGAAATCTCCTGGGAGCACTGGAAACTCGCGCTGGGCTTCAGTGTGGAACACGCGGATGGCCGCGTCACTCCCCCGCCGTTCCCGGTGCTGCTGTGGCTATGGAACTCGGTAAAAGTGGCGACCATCACTGCCATCGGCATCGTGACGCTCTCCACCACTTGTGCTTACGCCTTCGCCCGTATGCGTTTCCCGGGCAAAGCGACGCTGCTGAAAGGGATGCTGATTTTCCAGATGTTCCCGGCGGTGCTGTCACTGGTGGCGTTGTATGCCCTGTTTGATCGTCTGGGCCAGTACGTGCCGTTTATCGGCCTGAACACCCACGGCGGCGTGATCTTCGCCTATCTTGGCGGCATCGCCCTGCATGTGTGGACCATCAAGGGCTATTTCGAAACCATCGATGGCTCACTGGAAGAAGCCGCCGCGCTGGATGGCGCCACCCCGTGGCAGGCGTTCCGTCTGGTGCTGCTGCCGCTGTCGGTGCCGATTCTGGCGGTGGTGTTCATCCTGTCGTTTATCGCGGCGATCACCGAAGTACCGGTCGCCTCTCTGTTACTGCGCGATGTGAACAGCTACACCCTGGCCGTCGGTATGCAGCAATACCTCAACCCGCAAAACTACCTGTGGGGCGACTTTGCCGCGGCGGCTGTCCTCTCTGCCATCCCGATTACCGTGGTGTTCCTGCTGGCCCAGCGCTGGCTGGTCAACGGCCTGACGGCGGGCGGTGTGAAAGGTTAAGTTTCATCTGTTATGCCACTGCAACCCTCAACTTTAGACGTATTGTATTGAACCAACTTGTGACTGTTGTTAGGCGCTCTTCGGAGCGCCCTTTTTTTATTCGCGTTTCAGCCGCTTTGAGTTGCACAGCCAGAGGGTGATCACCAGCAGCAGGATCGCCGCCGAGTAGATCAGCACGTCGAGCGGGGATTTATGATCGACGATGATCAGCCGCACAATGGCGGTGATGCCAATATAGACAAAATAGCGCAGCGGGAAGTGAAAGCCGGACTGAAAGTACTTCACAATCAGGGCGATAAATTCAAAGTAGAGAAAGTAGACCACCAGGCCTTCCACCAGCGCGTATTTGCTGGTTTGCTCAGGTGCGAACAGCACATCCGCCAGATGCACCGTCTCTTTACCCAGAAACACGACCAGGATCAGGCCAAGGCTCAGCAGACCGAGGTTCAGCACGGTCTGGAGTATTGTTGAGATAAACTCAACACGCGGACGAGTCAGGGATGTCATACAGCACCTCATTCTCCAGGGCGAGGTTCCTGTATAACGCAAAAATGTGACGGGGATCTATATTTTTTGTTTATGTTTTGTCCACATGAACATTCTTGCCGGGCGGCACTGCGTTTGCCCGGCCTACAAAAATACTCTCGTAGGCCCGGTAAGCGCAGCGCCACCGGGCAAACAAGCATCAGCGGAAGTTAATGTTCTTATCGCTGGTCATATCATACAGCTGGAACTTACGTCCAAGCTGCTGACCGCCGTCGCGCGTCAGCGGCGTCCAGCCCACTGCCGCACGGCTGCGGGTTGGGCCTGACGAGAACAGATCCAGCGGAATCGACACGTACACCCCTTTGGTGAAGTCCCCTTCCCCGTACTCGTCTGGCGAAACGTTGGTAATGGTGGCATAACCGCCTACCACAACGCCGCTGTCGAAGTGTTTGGAGATATCCAGCGTGCCGCCCTTATCGCCCGCCAGGTACTGCCCGACGCTGGCTTTCACCAGCACATCCTGTGCGAACGACGGCGTCCAGTAGGCGGTCAGGTGGCCGGTTTTGACGCTGTAGTCGGTGAACTTCATCATGTCCTGCGCGCTGCGCCAGTCACGCTGTTTCACGTAGTTGGCATCAATCCCAAACGCCCAGTTACTGTCGACGGGACGATAAAGCACCTCCGCCCCCGCGCCGCCGAACATGGTTTCCAGATAGCCACCGTAAACCTGGCCGTAGAAGCCGTTACCGAAGTACTGGAAGTAGTTGGCCTGCAGGTTATTCACGTAGATATCGTTCTGCACATATTCGCGAACGCGGGTACGCACGCGCGGCAGTTTTGAATCGTTCGGCGGGTTGGTGTAGTTAAATTTGTCGTAGTTGTTGGCAAGGTTGCCGAACAGACTACCGGTGGTCAACAGGTGGTCGGTCACCCACAGATCCGCCGTCGCCATCGCGCCCAGCTGATACATGTAGAAGTTTTCCGGCCCACCCACGGACTGGTTCAGCACCGGATCGATATGGAAATCGAAGCGGGATTTATCGATATACCAGCCCTGCTCGGTGCTCTCTGGCACCACCGGCTCAACGCGTTTTTGCACCAGCTCGGTTTCATGTCCCAGCGGTTCGCCTTCAAGATGACGCTTAAGGCTGGCAACATCGGTTTCAGTGGTGACCTGCGGCAGGTTGAGACGGTTCTCCGTCACGCGGATCGTGCGGATCCCCTCCGGCAGATCGTTCATGACGATCCGGTTGGCGCGCTCGATCCCTTCGCGGGAGTCGCGGTATTTTACCTGCTCGCCGGTGACGTACAGCGTATCGCCTTTGGTCTGGATCTTCGGATCCGCCAGGCCCGCGTTATATTTCAGCAGCGTCAGCTGGTTCGCTACCACGGAGTGCTGAATGATCGCATCCTGCGGCTCCGGCTGGTATTTGGGCCGCGGGTTATCATTGTAGCGCGGCCGCATGTCGTTAAAGTTGGTGCGCAGCGTAAAGCCAAACATCAGGGTATTACCGCGCTCATAGCTGAGGTTAACGTCGGCCCAGTCGGTGACGCGGTAAATGGCGCCGACGTTAAACTTGCTCTTCTGCTCAATCTTGCCGGCAAAATCTTCGCTGTAGTTATTGCCTTCGTACTCCAGCTTCAGGCGCAGCGGCTGCCATGGCGTTTGATACTCTACGCCTCCAAACAGCGAGGCCGGGCCGTGGAACATCTGGTCGCCGTTGATGGAACCCGCTTTTTTATAGCTGTTATCGCGGTAGCAGTATTTGTCGCTGTAGGTACAGAACGGGTTGGTTACGTTGCCGCTGGTGCCGAGGTAGCCCCAGCCAAGACCCAGCGAGAAATCAAACGGTCCCCAGGCTTTGCTGGCAACGATGTATTCCGCATCAAACAGGCCGGTCCCGCCAATGTCTTTCGCCCCGACGGAGACCTGCGGCATCCAGTAGCTCTCTTCCCACAGGCGCAGCTTCACGTCGAAGGCTTTGTCTTTATAGGTCTGATCGCCGGAGAAGGCGTCCACGCTGCTGTACTGTTTTGTACGCACGTCGGTGTAGCGCAGCGTGGTCTCCAGCCAAGGGAACAGCTGCACGGACGCAGAGTAGTAACGGTACTGATCGTTATCGCGATAGTTAAGGCTGATTTCCCCCTCGCGGGCCATACGCGCGGTCGGGGTTTGCAGTAAGCCCACGCCGCCAAAATCGGACTGCGACGGGCCGATGGGTGCCGGATACGTTTCTGCATGACAGGCGGCACTCACGCACAGTGCAAGCATGCTGTAGAGATAGGTTTTTTTCATTATTCCGGTATCCGCTGTATCAGGGAGCGAAGGATATCGGCATTAAGCCCGTCATACGCTTTCGTCCAGAAATGGTCGGCAAAACCGACAAAAATGATGCTGCCTGGCATAGGTTCGATATGGCGTTTATTCCAGTAAGCCACCGGCGCTTTTTGCGTATGCCCGTCCGGATAGACCACCCAGGCATAGCTGTTATCCGCACCGCTGAGCAAGCTTTGCTCGTCGAGATAGCTCACGACGTCCCGGCCCGGCGTAAACGACTTTTTGCCAGGGCTGCTGATAAGCCCCATCACGGTGACGGTGGAAGGCTGAGCCGGCAGCCACAGGGTATAGTCCCCTTCCAGCGACGGATTGCCGTTTTCGGCGACGCGCACCTCATCCGGATCGAGATTCACCTTCTGGCGACCCGTCACCTTAACCGCCTGAAGCTGCTGACGCAGGCTAGTAATGGCCGCGGCATCGTCAGCATCTTCCTGTTGTGCCAGCCCGCTCAGTCGGGCGAGCAGCGCCTGATGTTTTTGTTCCGCTACAATCGTCGCCTGACGCTCGCTGATAACCGCCCCGGTCCACCAGCTTTTCGCCAGCCTCGGCTGCCCCACCAGATCGAGCAGATGCCCGGCGTTGGTTAAGGTTTTAGGTTTTTCGCTGTCCGGGGTGTAGACCTGTACCGTTCCCGCAGACCACGCCAGCGGCGAGGCCAGGCTGGCGAGAAGCGCAACGTGAATGAACATTTTCATGATTTCGCCGCCTTGATCAGGGTGGTCTTCACCGGGAAGAAACCGGCACCGAGATACTGTAAGGACTGGCGGATTTGCCCCTCTTCGTCCACCCAGAAGCGGTTATGCCAGGTGGCCTGATCGGTTGTCACCTCTTCATCCAGCACGCGCACCTGCGTTTCGTCGCTGCCCACTTTGACGCTGTCCGTACCATCCCAGCGGAAGGTAGAGCGGGCCGTGGCGTAGCGCACCTGTTTGTGCTCGGTCCAGCCCATTGTGCGCGTCCAGCTTGCGCCATCGACGATCTGATTCGGCTTGATGAGCGGATCTTCAGCCAGGTTGTTTACCTCAAGCAGGTTGTCGCCGCCAAGCAACGTTTTCACGATTCGGGAATGCTGAGTCACGATGGTGGCCTGATCCTGCGTCACCCATTTCTGCTGCCCGTTTTCATCGAAAGCGAGCACCACAAACAGTTGCGGACCATCGTTTAGCTGCATGTACTGGCTGGCATACGGCATGTTCTGAAGTTCGTCATCGGTCAGATGCACGCCCGGCGTGCCGAACATGCTGTCCCACAGTGAGTGGCCCAGCCCTTTGGTGGTAGCTGAGCACGCCTGCAACAGCAGGCAAATCAGGATGATTGCAGGTCGCTTCACGACTCTTCTCCGAAGGGGCGAAATAACCACACCGAAGTGTGGTTATGATTAAAACACCCGGTATTACTGGGTGCTGGTCGTCGTAGTGGTCGTGGTTCCGGTATTGGAGCCATCACCGCCACCGGTTGCCGCCAGCGCGACACCCACGGCTGAACTTACGGCGCTGGTGCTGGCTGCGGTAGAACTCCCCGCAGACGCAGACGTCGCTGCCGACCCTGCTGCTTCCCCGACCTGGACCGGAGCTGCATAGACAGACGTCGCCGCAAGCGCAGATATGGCAAAAATGCCATACAGTACTTTCTTCATAACAATTTCCCTTCAATGAATGAATGGAGATTTGCCCGAAAAGAAATTCAGGCGGATTCGAGTATACACAACTAAAGCAGTGGGTTTACCGTGGGGGTAAATAGGGATGAGGTTTTCAGACTAATGGTTAAAAATGAAAAGAAAAAAGAATTATTGAAATAGATAACCATTCATTATCAAACAGTTATAATATAAACCCATTAAAGTATCACTCCGTATTTTCTTAAAATAACCCTCAGCAATTAACGGGGTAACCGTGTTTTTCGGATTAAACTCAGATTCAGAATTTGAGATAACTAACAGACATCAGGAATTATCCGATAAAAAAATGCCGGCATATCGCCGGCATTGTTCATGACATATTTATTACGCACGCCATGCTTTATAACGGTTAATCAGACCATTGGTGGAGCTGTCGTGGCTGTCGATTGCTTTATCGTCACCCAGCTCTGGCAGAATGCGGTTTGCCAGCTGTTTGCCCAGCTCAACGCCCCACTGGTCAAAGGTGAAGATGTTCAGAATAGCGCCCTGAGTGAAGATCTTGTGCTCGTAGAGGGCAATCAGCGCGCCCAGGCTGAACGGCGTAATTTCACGCAGCAGAATGGAGTTAGTTGGACGGTTGCCTTCGAACACTTTGAACGGCACAACGTGTTCCAGCGTAGCCGGATCTTTACCCTGGTCACGGTACTCCTGCTCAACCACCTCGCGGGATTTACCGAACGCCAGCGCTTCGGTCTGGGCGAAGAAGTTAGACAGCAGCTTCGGATGGTGGTCGGACAGCGGGTTGTGCGTAATCGCCGGGGCGATGAAATCGCACGGTACCATTTTGGTGCCCTGATGGATCAGCTGGTAGAACGCGTGCTGACCGTTGGTGCCCGGCTCGCCCCAGATGATTGGGCCAGTCTGATAATCCACCGCGTTACCGTTACGGTCAACGTATTTACCGTTGGATTCCATGTTGCCCTGCTGGAAGTAGGCCGCAAAGCGGTGCATATACTGGTCGTACGGGAGAATCGCTTCGGTTTCAGCGCCGAAGAAGTTGTTGTACCAGATCCCAATCAGCGCCAGCAGCACTGGCAGGTTTTTCTCAGGCGCGGTGGTGGAGAAGTGTTTGTCCATCGCGTGCGCGCCGGAGAGCAGCTCAACGAAGTTGTCGAAGCCGACGGACAGGATGATGGACAGACCGATCGCAGACCACAGTGAGTAGCGGCCACCTACCCAGTCCCAGAATTCAAACATGTTCGCAGTATCAATACCGAACTCACCCACCGCTTTACCGTTGGTGGACAGCGCCGCGAAGTGTTTCGCCACGTGCTTTTCGTCGCCCGCGGTTTTCAGGAACCAGTCGCGCGCGCTGTGGGCGTTGGTCATGGTTTCCTGAGTGGTGAAGGTTTTAGACGCCACCAGGAACAGCGTGGTTTCCGGGTTCACCTTTTTCAGCACTTCAGCGATGTGAGTCCCATCGACGTTGGACACGAAGTGCATGTTGAGATGGTTTTTGTACGGGCGCAGCGCCTCGGTCACCATAAACGGGCCGAGGTCAGAGCCGCCGATACCGATGTTTACGACGTCGGTGATCGCTTTGCCGGTGTAGCCTTTCCACTGACCTGAGATGATCGCTTCAGAGAAGGTTTTCATCTTTTCCAGCACCGCGTTCACTTCCGGCATCACATCTTTGCCGTCAACGATAATTGGAGTATTGCTACGGTTGCGCAGCGCCACGTGCAGCACGGCACGGTCTTCGGTGCGGTTGATCTTCTCACCGGAGAACATGGATTTGATGGCATCTGCCAGCTCAGTCTCTTTCGCCAGATCTTGCAGCTTCGCCAGCGTCTCTTCGGTGATACGGTTCTTGGAGAAATCCACCAGCATCAGGTCATCGAAGGTGGCGGAAAACTTGCTGAAACGATCGGCATCTTTCGCGAACAGATCCGCGATAGTGACGTCTTTCATTTCATCAAAATGTTTCTGTAGTGCCTGCCATGCAGCGGTCTGCGTTGGGTTGATGTTTTTCATAGCAATACTCTTCTGATTTGAGAATTGTGACTGCGGTCGATTGTAGCGCCTGCAAATAAAAATTGTGATGGTTTTTATGCCATTGCCCTGGTCTGCATCAAACGCAGGTGAAAAGACCCGAAAAGTATAGCTGCTGTCGCGCCCTTCCGGCGTGGCGAAATGTTGGTCAAAAAGGGGTAAAAAGGAGCATAAAATATGGGCCTGTTATAAGTCCTGTTTCTGAGGGGTACCCCCCCATGAAAAATCCGCATAATCCCAGCATTGACAGGACCTCCCCCGCATTTTATTTATAGGGCCGTATTTTGCGCCTGCACCTGTTCTCGCTTCATTCTTGTGCCAAGGTCGCTCTATTCATTCCCTGACACGAGGTTGTTATGACGAGTTTTGTGGTCGCCAAGTTTGGCGGCACCAGTGTGGCAGACTACGCTGCCATGAACCGCAGCGCCGATGTGGTGCTGGCCGATGCGAATACCCGCCTGGTGGTGCTCTCCGCCTCAGCCGGCGTGACGAACCTGCTGGTTTCTTTGTCTGAAGGACTGGAAGCGACCGAGCGTTTCGTGAAGCTGGATGCACTGCGCAAAATTCAGTTCGACATCCTTGAGCGTCTGCAAAACCCGAACGTCATTCGTGAGGAAGTGGAACGCCTGCTGGAAAATATCACTACCCTGGCAGAAGCCGCTTCACTGGCAACCTCTACCGCCCTAACCGATGAACTGGTCAGCCACGGCGAACTGATGTCCACCCTGCTGTTCGTTGAGATCATGCGCGAGCGCAATATTCAGGCGCAGTGGTTCGACGTGCGTAAAGTAATGCGCACCAGCGACCGCTTTGGCCGCGCCGAGCCGGACGTTGAAGCTTTGGCAGAGCTCACTAACCAGCAGCTTGCCCCGCGTCTGGATGAAGGCATAGTGATCACCCAGGGCTTTATCGGCAGCGAAGCCAAAGGGCGCACAACCACGCTGGGCCGTGGCGGCAGCGACTATACCGCCGCCCTGCTGGGTGAAGCCCTGCATGCCACCCGCGTGGATATCTGGACGGACGTGCCGGGCATTTACACCACCGACCCGCGCGTGGTCTCTGCGGCAAAACGCATTGACGTGATCGCCTTTGAAGAAGCGGCTGAAATGGCCACCTTCGGCGCGAAAGTGCTGCATCCGGCCACGCTGCTGCCCGCCGTGCGCAGCGACATTCCGGTCTTCGTTGGCTCCAGTAAAGATCCAAAGGCGGGCGGGACGCTGGTCTGCAAGAAAACCGAGAACCCGCCGCTGTTCCGCGCGCTGGCCCTGCGTCGTAAGCAGACGCTGGTTACCCTGCACAGCCATAATATGCTGCACTCCCGCGGATTCCTGGCGGAAGTGTTTGGCATCCTGGCGCGCCACAATATCTCCGTGGACCTGATCACCACGTCAGAAGTCAGCATTGCGCTGACGCTCGACACCACCGGCTCCACCTCTACCGGCGACACCCTGCTGACGCAGTCGCTGCTGATTGAGCTTTCCGAGCTGTGCCGCGTGGAGGTGGAAGAAGATCTGGCGCTGGTTGCCATCATCGGTAATAAGCTGTCGCGCGCGTGCGGCGTGGGCAAAGAGGTGTTCGGCGTGCTCGACCCGTTCAGCATCCGCATGATTTGCTACGGCGCGTCCAGCTACAACCTCTGCTTCCTGGTCCCTGCCGATCAGGCCGAGCAGGTTGTGCAGAAACTTCATCAGAATTTGTTTGAATAAAATTCGTTAGCACGATAAACATTATCCATAAGCCGGGCACAGACCCGGCTTTTTTATAACAAAACAACACGACAATACTGCAAGGAATTCACTATGCTCTCCGCTATCACCCGGCTGTTCCCGTTATGGGCGCTGCTGCTCTCCGTACTCGCGTATTACACTCCCACCACGTTCACGGGCATTGGTCCGTGGGTCACCACGCTACTGATGCTGATTATGTTCGGCATGGGCGTGCATCTAAAAATTGACGATTTCAAACGCGTGCTGTCTCGCCCGGCACCGGTTGCCGCAGGGATTTTCCTGCACTACCTGGTGATGCCGCTCGCGGCCTGGCTGCTGGCGATGGCCTTTAAGATGCCGCCCGACCTTTCCGCCGGGATGGTGCTGGTGGGGAGCGTCGCCAGCGGCACGGCATCTAACGTCATGATCTATCTGGCGAAAGGCGACGTGGCGCTCTCCGTCACTATCTCTTCCGTTTCCACGCTGGTGGGCGTGATTGCCACGCCGCTGTTAACCCGCCTGTACGTGGACGCGCATATCCAGGTGGATGTGATGGGCATGCTGCTCAGCATTCTGCAAATCGTGGTGATCCCGATTGCGCTGGGACTGGTGATCCACCATCTCTTCCCGCGGGTGGTGAAAGCGGTTGAGCCGTATCTGCCCGCGTTTTCGATGGTCTGCATTCTTGCCATTATCAGCGCCGTGGTAGCCGGTTCCGCATCGCACATTGCTTCGGTGGGCTTTGTAGTGATCGTCGCGGTTGTGCTGCATAACACCATTGGTCTGCTGGGCGGATACTGGGGCGGAAAGCTGTTTGGTTTCGACGAATCCACCTGCCGCACGCTGGCGATCGAAGTGGGGATGCAGAACTCTGGCCTGGCGGCGGCGCTGGGTAAAATTTACTTCTCACCGCTGGCGGCGCTACCGGGAGCGCTGTTCTCCGTCTGGCACAACCTGTCCGGTTCGCTGTTAGCAGGGTACTGGTCCGGTAAGCCGATTGATGACCAACCGAAAAAAGATGCGGTGAAACAGGGTTAATTGACCCGGCTTGCTTTACACTGAAGCCTCCCCATCAGGAGGCTTCAGCAATGGCTACACCACGTTTGACCCAGAAAGACATGACCGAAGCCGAGCAGCGCGAACTTAAAACGCTTCTCGACCGCGCCCGCATCGCGCATGGCCGCACGCTGACGAACGCCGAAACCAATCAGGTTAAAAAAGAGTACATCGATAAGCTGATGGCGCAACGTGATGCCGCGGCGAAAAAAGCCCGCAAGCTGAAAAAAGAGCAGGCGTATAAACCCGACGCAGAGGCGACTTTTTCCTGGTCCGCCAGCACATCAACCCGTGGAAGGCGCTAATCAGCGCCCTTTCTTTTTGCGCCCCGGCTGGGTAAAGCGTTTTCCGTTGCCCGGCTTGCCTCGCCCTTTCTCTTCCGCCTGCGGTGCCTTCACCACCGGACGCTTAATTGCCTGCGTTTTCGGTTTGGCTTTAGCTTTCGGCTTCGCTTCGGACGAGGAGTTCTCGATAAGTTTGAACAGCTCGATCAGCTCATCATCCGTTAAGTCACGCCACTCGCCCAGCGGGATGCCGGACAGGCTGACGTTCATGATGCGCGTGCGTTCCAGCTTCGTCACTTCATAACCGAAGTACTCGCACATGCGGCGGATCTGGCGGTTCAGGCCCTGAACCAGCGTGATGCGGAACGCGAACGGTGCTTCTTTTTTGACTTTACACTTCTTCGTCACGGTGCCCAGAATCGGCACGCCAGCGCCCATTCCGCGGATAAACTCGTCCGTCACCGGCTTGTTCACCGTCACGATGTACTCTTTCTCGTGGTCGTTACCGGCACGCAGAATTTTGTTGACCAGATCGCCGTGGTTGGTGAGGAAAATCAGCCCCTGAGAGTCTTTATCCAGACGGCCAATCGGGAAAATGCGGCTGCTGTGGTTCACGAAATCAACAATGTTGTCCCGCTCGCCATCTTCCGTGGTGCTGACAATCCCAACCGGTTTGTTCAACGCGATAAACACCAGGTCTTCGGCATCACGCGGTTCGATGACCTGACCATTCACTTTCACCACATCGCCAGGTACCACCTGATCGCCAATGGTGGCGCGTTTGCCGTTAAGAAACACGTTACCCTGTTCAATGTAACGGTCAGCCTCGCGACGTGAGCAGATCCCGCTCTCGCTAATGTATTTGTTTAATCGGGTTGATTGAGTTGGCAGCATAGTTTCTCCTGTGAAGGGCGAAATATACCTTACCTTGCGCCTGACAAAAAAGTCCTAGTAACCGCTGATCAGAAAATCGAGTGCATCCCGCAATGAAGCACTGCTGTTAGTAAGATCGGCAACGCGTTCACCTAACTCTTTTAGCGATATGCCTGCCATCATGTGCATCATCACCACGCAGGGTTTTCCCGCGACCTCAACGGCGGGAGCGACCAGTACATGCTTCATCAGAACGACCTCTGAAAGTCACTAAAGGAGCCGTTTTCATCAACCCACTGGTTAATGGCGTCAATAGAAGCTTTATTTTCTTCAAGCCACTCTGCGCGCCGATGTTCACGAAATTGCTCCTGCAAAGCCGCCGTTAGCACGGCAGAAAGGTTAAGTTTAAGCCTTCGCGCCTCTTCAAGGATGTCCTGCGACAGGGAAACATTCACTGATTTTTTAATACTATTAGCACCGCGCATGAGAACCCCCATTGGAATGCGCATGAACTGGCGAAGTGTAGCGTAATAAATGAGCACTTCCTATTCCCTTAAAAATGTAAGGGTTGAAGAATAAATTGCTCTTTATGGGGAGTCACGCCTCACAAAACCGTTTTGCGAGGCGCTTTCAGAGATTAATACTCATCCCGCTCATCGTCTTCATCCGGCTGCTCCATCACGCTGTATGCCACCGCACAGAATAACGAGTTAAGACGCTTCATATCGCCCAGCAGCCCCAGGTGGAGCGAGCTGGTTTCGATACTCTGCACGTTCTGCTGGTGCAGACGCTCAACGTGGGCGTGCGAGTAGCGCCGGTTGAGGATGCGGAAACGGTGCTTGTTGCGGCGCAGGCGGCGCGCGCTCGGCACGTCGCTGGAGAAGAAGACCGACATCGCCAGCTTCAGGTTGCTGACCAGCTGTTCGTGGAGCGCTTCCAGCTCCTTCAGCCCTTCGACAGAAAACGCCCGACGTGCGGCCAGGGATTTGTCTGCGATTTCACTGCCCATACGCTCGACAATATCCGAAGCCTGCTCCAGGTTAAGCGACATCTCAATGATTTCCGCCCAGCGGCGCGACTCCTCTTCCGCCAGCTCGTCCTGTGGGATCCGCGCCAGATAGAGCTTGATGGCGGTATACAGCACGTTGATATCGTCCGCCAGCCTGCGCAGCTCTTTTTCTTCGCGCGGCTCGCCGTGCATCACCTTTTGCAACCCTTCCAGCATGGTTTCCATCGCGTCACCCATGCGCAGCGTTTCGCGGGCGGCATTCGCGATGGCCAGCGCGGGCGTGTCCAGCACCGAGGTGTCCAGATGCTTCGGTTTAAGGCGCGCGTCCAGCTCCGGTTCATCACGAATTAGCCGCTCGCAGAAGCGGGCCATCGGCGCGGCAAACGGCACCATCGCCAGACAGCGTACCAGGTTGTAGAAGACGTGAAAGTAGATCACCAGCTCCGCTTTCGGCAGAGAGAGGTTGTCCATCAGGTTCGCCAGCGGGTGCACAAACGGCAGAATGATCAGGCTACCCACCAGCTTGAAGAGCAAACTCCCCAGTGCCACCCGGCGGGCGGCAGCATTGGCTGCGCTGTTGTTGAGCATCGCCAGCAGGCCAGAGCCAAGATTCGCACCGATGACCAGGCATAGCGCCACCGGGAAAGAGATCGCGCCCGCAGCGGTTAGCGTGGCCGTCAGCAACACGGCCGCCAGGCTGGAGTAGCTGACAATGGCAAACACCGCGCCGATCAGCGCATCCAGCATAATATCGCCGGTTAACGAGGCGAAAATGACCTGCACACCGTTGGCCTGGGTAATCGGCGTAACTGCCTGCACAATCAGCTCCAGCGCTAGCAGGATCAGCCCGAGGCCAATACCGACGCGGCCAAGCTGCCCGGCACGGCTTTGCTTACGGCCGAGGAAGAAAATGACGCCAATAAAAATCAGCAGCGGCGACAGCCAGGAGAGATCGAAGGTCAGGATACGTGCCATCAGCGCGGTACCGACGTCGGCGCCAAGGACAATCACCAGCGCCGGGGCGAGCGCCACTAGATCCTGCGCCACGAACGAGGTGACGAGCATAGTGGTGGCGTTGCTGCTTTGCACCAGCGCCGTGACGCCAATACCCGCACAGAAGGCGAGCGGCTTCTTCTCAAAGCTGCCGCTGAGAACGGTACGTAAACGTGCGCCAAACACGCGC
>OBXO01000751.1_pt1 | contig 20966 bp, 21 predicted proteins | sample 1501431 | NCBI WGS metagenome assembly OBXO01 (sample SAMEA2580163, study PRJEB22360) | human gut metagenome | biome: human gut; feature: human-associated habitat; material: faeces | place: Denmark | collected 2008/2010 | reverse complement strand
TCCTCTCGAGCTTAGCAGCGCGATGCATTTCACAGAGCGGGAGCGTGCTCCGCAGGCTTTATCTTCGCCCACAGCCCCAAACCACGACAATCTCCCCCAAGACGAAAGACTCATATACACCCCACCCATCCGCTGGCCGTACCGGCGGCGTCCTCACCTGCTCAATTAAATTTTAAAATCGTCTTGTAAATTTCCTCTGCTTCCGCTATAATAAAAAAACACTACATCTGACATTCAACCGACAACTGCCGGCTTGTTTTCTGAATATCTGCCGATAGTTCTTTCTGCGGAGTAAAGGCGGTTTTATTTACTCATAATTTCATCAATTTCTTTTCCGTCCAGTACCCGTTTTATAATTTTCATTTGTCATTGTACCCTGAGTCTTTTTATTTCTTTTATCTGTTACATTGTCTGTCTCTATCTATATTTTAATCCAAAGATTTCTTTGAATTGTCTATCTGTCCCGCTCTGCTGAACTTATGGCAGCCTCTCTTCTTTCACTTCTCATGCATCTGCTCTCATAGCAGTTGACATAACATTCCATTCAGGAGGTATTTTATGATTTATGAAACTTTTTTAACTACCATTCACTCACTTGTTCAGGAAAAACTGGAGGGCCGGGCTGAAGTATCCCTTCGGCGTGTCCTGAAAAATAACGGGCTTCTCCTGGACGGCCTGTCTATCTCATCGTCGGTTTCCGCATTCTCGCCGACTGTGTATCTGAATTCCTATTATGACGAAGAAGAAGGCGGACTCCCTCTCCCCATCATTGCCGAGCAGATTCTTCTGCTCTATGAGGAGGGCGATGGACTGCCCTCGGAGCTGGCAGAACAACTGAAGGATTTTGAAAAGGTGAAAGACCGGATTGCCTACAAACTGATCAATGCGGAGGATAACGCCGTTCTTTTATCGGGAGTGCCCCACTTCCGTTATCTGGATCTGGCTGTTGTCTTCTACATCATCGTAGCGGAAAGTGAGGAAGGGCAGATGACTGCCCTGATTCATGACGAACATCTGAACCTGTGGAATATCACTGCAGATGATTTATCGCTGCTTTCAGAGCAGAATACCGGCACCCTTCTTCCCTGCCGGATTAAACCAATCGAGGACGCCATTATGGAACTGGGAGAGGGAGATGAAGGTACGCTCACAGACGCCTCCTCCCTCTTTCCTGTCAATCTGTATGTCCTGACTAACGAAAAGGGCATCAACGGCGCCTCCTGCCTTCTGTACAAGGATGTATTAAAAAACTTCGCGGCACAGGTTGACGATGATCTTGTCATACTTCCCTCCAGTATCCACGAAGTTTTGCTGACGCCTTATAAAAAGGCGCTGTCTCTCGATGAGTTAAATGAAATGATTTTCTGCATCAACCGTTCCGAAGTACCTGTGGAAGACCGTCTCTCGGATCACATCTACTTCTATTCCAGGGAACAGAACTGCCTCTATCTCCCGCCGAATCTCGAATCTAAGTCTTCTGTACCAGGCGGAACAATGAATCCACAATAAATATAGCAAGCGCCATCGCTCCGGCTATCTGTATGGTCTGTACCAGGTGGTAGGTGGAAAGATCCGCCAGCCCATGTATCATAAAATAGACACAGCGGTAAACGGAGGCTCCCGGCACAGTGGGCAGGATCCCTGCTACCAGAAATACCGTAACCGGAGCTTTTAAGAGCCTTGCAAAAATATGGCTCAGGATTGATACCATCAGACTGGAAAGGAAAGCCGCCATAATCAGGGAGCGTCCCGCCTGAAGCGCCAGCAAGTAGACAAACCAGCATACCCCTCCGGCCGCTCCCGCATAGAGCAGAAATTTCTTCGGTACGTCCAGAATAATGGAGAATCCGAAAATAGCCAGGAAGGCAGCCGCACTCTGTACTGCAAGTTCTGTCATAAGCCACCTCCCATCATTCCGAATACAACCATGGCGGCGCCGACACCGGAGGCCACGCCCAGAGCCACCACAATCGCCTCGGCGATTCTGGCCACACCGGAGCTGTAATCCCCGTTTAATGTGTCGCGGATGGCCGCAGTAAAGGTTACGCCCGGTACCATGGGCATGATGGCGCTGATGATCACGGCATCAATATTCATACTGAAGAATACCAGCCTCTGTATCAGCAGCGCCGTCACCGCCAGGGCAAAGGAGCCGGCTGCATTCTGACAGAAGTCATTGAACCTGAGGCGCGAGGCTCCTGTAACCGCCAGGGCCAGGACGAGCCCAACAACCCCTGCCGCCACACAGTCCAGCCAGTTTCCGCCGAATAATACGGCAAAGAAAGCCGATGTCATGATATATCCGATACATTTATGGAGAAAACCATACTCTATATTCGTCCGGATTTCTTTTAATTCCTCCTGCGCCTCTTCCACCGTCATCTCACCTGCGCAGAACCTCCTGGATATATTGTTCACCCGGTACACCCGGTTTAAATTAGTCGATCGTTTATTCACTCTCTTGACAACTGTAATTGCGCTGATCGAAGGGTCGGAAAGCGTCGCAAATATTCCCGTTGCAAGTGCGAAAACTTCTATTCCCTCCAGGCCGGACTGCTTCAGTATCCGGCTGACCGTATCCTCAATACGGTATACCTCGGCCCCGCTGACCAGCATAATTTCTCCTGCCAGCACAGCCATCTCTATCAGTGCCTGATAATCCATTCTCTGCTACCCCATCTATCGTATTTGCCGGAAAACCCTCAGACTCCGAAGCGGTAGTTGCAAATCCCTGCTTCTCACCGCTGCCTATTAAAATATTCTGCTGCCAATCTGAAATACGATAACTGCTGCCGTCCAGGCAACTGTCAGCTGAAAAATCATCATCAGAAGCGTCCAGCGCGTAGACTGTGTCTCTCTTCTGATTGTCGCAATCGTGGCAATACACGGTGTGTATAAAAGGCAGAATATCATCAGTGCATAAGCATTAACTCCCCCAAACCCGGCGCCTCCTAATATTGCAGAAAGCTGTGTCATTCCGGAAGCCGAATTAATATTACTAATCCCGTAAAGCACGGAAAAACTCGAGACCACCACTTCTTTGGCCGAAATGCCGGAAATCAGTGCAACTGCGATCTGCCAGCTTCCGAGTCCGGCCGGCGCCAGTATCGGCGTCAGACTGTGACCGATAATCGCCGCAAAACTTTCCGAAACATCATTAATAAAACCTGACGGCCCGATATTCAAGATAAACCAGAGGATGATTGAAGCAATAAAAATCGTCGTCCCTGCCTTTGACAGATAATCCTTGACCTTATCCCATACATAGATAGCTACAGTCCTCAGATTCGGCGTCTTATATTCCGGCAGCTCAATCAGAAGAATATTATCGTATTTTTCATTTGAAGATCTATGTACAATATATGCCACCAAAATCGCGACGGCCAGACCTATCACATAAAGCGAGTAGGCTACCAGAAGCGCCTTCTGAGGAAAAAACATCTCTGAAAACAGGACATAAATCGGCAGTCTGGCCGAACAGGACATAAACGGAGTGATGAGTATCGTCCTCCTTCTGTCCTTCACGCTCTCCAGCGCCCTTGTTGCCATGACGGCAGGAACCGTGCAGCCAAACCCCAGCAGCATTGGAAGGAATGCTTTTCCCGACAGGCCCACCATCCCCATTGTCTCATTCATCACATAGGCAACACGGGACATATAACCGCTGTCCTCCAGAAACGCGAGGGCCATAAACAGGATGAAGATATTCGGCAGAAATGTCAGTATTCCGCCGACGCCTGCAATGACGCCGTCCACAACAAGGGAGATCACCCAGTCAGACGCATGCAGCCCCTGAAGTACGGTAAGCGCTGAGGCGGAAAACCAGTTCAGGCCGCTCTCGAAATATCCTTTCAAAAAATCTCCCACTGTAAACGTGAAGAAAAATACGAGGGCCATAATACCCAGAAAAACTGGAATTCCCCAGACAGGATGCGTCATAATCTGATCCACCTTGTCGGTAAAGGCTGATTTCTCCGCCTTATTAAACAGGCACTCTTCTATTATTGCCTCAATATAATCATATTTTTCATTAATGATATTCTTCTCATAATTCTTGTCTATGATGTCATGCAGATCCACCGGATGATCTATACAGACCTCCTCGTCGTATTCCATCATCTTAATCGCATGCCAGCGCATATTGTCCAATTGGCCGAAATGCGCTTTTAAGACAACCTCAATCTTGGCAATCCTGTCCTCAATTGAATCAGAATAGCGGACCACGACTCCCTGGGGCTCCTCCTCATAATGATGCACTACCGCATGCATCAGTACATCCAGCCCCGTTCTTTTCCTGGCCGAAACCGGTACGACCGGTATATGCCCGAGCATCTCCGGAAGGCGGTGCAGATCAATCTCCATGCCCCGGTCTTCGACTATATCCATCATATTGAGGGCCAGGATGACCGGCTTCTTAAGCTCCAGCAATTGAAGCGTTAAATACAGGTTCCTCTCGAGGGAAGATGCATCCACCACATTGATTATTACATCAACCTCGTTATCCTCTATACATTTTCTGGTGACCCGTTCCTCTATGGTATAGGACGTCAGACTGTATATTCCCGGCAAATCTATAACTTTGATGGGGCGTCCTTTATAGCTGGTCTCGCCTTCCACCCGCTCGACCGTAACGCCGGGCCAGTTGGCCACCTTCAGTTTAGCTCCTGTAAACGCGTTAAACAGCGTAGTTTTTCCACAGTTTGGATTTCCAACAAATCCAACCGTTATCTGTCCGTTATCTGCCTTCATGACCAGCGCCTCCCCGATTATATTTCAGCCGGGTATGCTCTTGCCAGGATGACTCCCTGATCTCGATTCCATCGGCTATTTTCTGGCCCAGCGCAAGCCTCGTCCCTCTGACGTTGATAATCAGGGTTCCGCTTTTCTTCTTATTCAGAACGGTTACTTTTGTATGCTCATTGACTCCCAGAGCTTCCAGACGCCTGGTCAGACGCTCCTCAATCATAACTTCCTGGACAATGTAACTTTTCCCTATTTCACCTTCATAAAGCTTCATGGTTAGTCACCTCTTCCCTATCGCTTTATCAATTGTAACCGTCCTGTGATTCCTTGTCAATTATCTTCCAGCTCCAGAAGCATTTTTTTAATTTCCGTCATCCGGTCACGCAGCGCCGCCGCTTCTTCAAAGTTCAGCTCTGCTGCCGCCTTATGCATCTTTTTCATCAGTTCTTTAACCAGCTTCTCAAGTTCCTTCTTATCCATCGATTCCGGATCCTTGGTCACTTCGTTGGTAATGCCTTCCGCGGCCTGGGAAATCGTAATCAGATCACGTACCGCCTTCTTAATCGTAGTCGGCGTGATTCCATGTTCCTCATTGTAGGCCTGCTGGATCTTCCGTCTTCTCTCGGTCTCAACGATTGCGGCGCGCATGGAATCCGTTATGTTATCCGCATACATAATAACGTGGCCTTCTGAGTTTCTGGCCGCACGGCCCACCGTCTGGATAAGTGACGTCTCCGAACGCAGGAAGCCTTCTTTATCCGCATCGAGAATCGCCACCAGGGAAATCTCCGGAATATCCAGTCCCTCTCTCAGCAGGTTGATTCCCACCAGAACGTCAAAAACATTGAGACGCATATCCCTTATAATCTCCGCTCTCTCCAGAGTATCAATATCCGAATGAAGATATTTGACGCGGATCCCCACCTCGCGCATATAATCCGTCAGATCCTCCGCCATTCTCTTGGTCAGCGTGGTTATCAGAACTTTAAAGCCTTTTTCCACCTCCCTGTTGACCTCGGATACAAGATCGTCAATCTGTCCTTCCACCGGACGTACTTCGATTGGCGGATCCAAAAGTCCCGTCGGACGTATAATTTGCTCCGTCCTAAGCATCTCATGCTCCTCCTCATATTTGGATGGTGTGGCGGAAACAAACATAATCTGGTCTATCTTGCTCTCAAACTCCGAGAAATTAAGAGGACGGTTGTCAAGAGCCGACGGAAGGCGGAACCCAAAGTTGACAAGCGTCTGCTTCCTGGAACGGTCTCCCGCATACATGCCCCGGACCTGCGGCAGGGTTATATGAGACTCATCGACAATAATCAGGAACTCCTCCGGAAAATAGTCAATCAGCGTACAGGGCGGCTCCCCGGGCAGGGAACCGGTCAGATGGCGGGAATAGTTTTCAATTCCGGAACAGAATCCCGTCTCCCGCATCATCTCCACATCAAAATTAGTTCTCTCTGAGATACGCTGGGCCTCCAGAAGCTTATCCTCGCTCTTGAATTCAGCCACGCGCACCTTCAGCTCCTCAAGGATATTCGTGGCCGCCTGCTCCATCTTCTCCCTCGGGATAACATAATGGGAAGCAGGAAAAATAGCGATATGTCCCAACTGGGACTTGACCTCCCCGGTCAGCGTATCGATCTCTGCGATCCGATCCACCTCATCCCCGAAAAATTCAACCCGGTAGGCGTCTCCGGCCGAATAAGCCGGGTAAATCTCCAGCACATCACCACGGACACGGAAGCTGCCGCGTTTGAAGTCCATGTCGTTTCGCGTATACTGAATGTCAATCAGCTTATGAATAATCTCGTCCCGATCCTTTATCATACCCGGACGGAGTGAAATTACCATCTCCTTATAATCTATGGGACTGCCCAGGCCATAAATACATGAAACCGACGCCACGATGATAACATCCTGACGTTCAGACAGAGCAGCCGTCGCCGAATGGCGCAGCTTGTCTATCTCATCATTGATGGAGGAGTCCTTCTCGATATAAGTATCGGTAGACGGGACGTAGGCCTCCGGCTGGTAGTAATCGTAATAGCTCACGAAATACTCCACCGCGTTCTCCGGGAAGAACTCCTTGAACTCGGAATAAAGCTGGGCGGCAAGAGTTTTATTATGGGCGATGATGAGGGTCGGCTTCTGTAGCTGCTGAATCACATTGGCCATGGTGAAGGTCTTGCCTGAACCAGTAACTCCCAGTAACGTTTCGCATTGATTGCCTTCTTTAAAACCTTTGACCAGGGCTTCGATTGCCTGCGGCTGGTCGCCGGTAGGCTGGTATTCTGAGTGTAATTTGAACTCCATTTTCGCTTTTTCCTTCCTTTGTGACCACTTAAAAAGTTCGCCTATATGCCGATATTCATAAAGAGTGATTTTTGCCTGGCATATAGTCGTACTTTTGCCATTTTACGAATAAAGGTCACCAAAATGCAATTTTCTCAACTCCGTAACACTATATAAACTCAATGAAATTAGTAATACCAAAGGTCACCAAAATTATAACATAGCGGAAGAAAAAAGTATAGGCACAAGCATGAACATTTGTTCTTTTCCTGCGTTTGGTTCCATTCTGACACCCGAATTGATTTTAATCTGGTATCGGAATGGCACGATAGCTCGATGGGGTCTTCAATCCAAGTTCCCGTTTTGTAAAGGTTTTAGGTGGAAAGTTTTCTTTTTTGTGTTGATTTTCTTCCCCAGCTGCCGGCGAAGTTCCCCGCTTTCCCCAAGACCGGAGCTGGCGGAAGTGCAGAAGCGCTGTGGCACTCCGTCAATGTCAGCAGTACCAGAGCTGAACGGCCAGACTATGCTCCTCTATTCCCAGATTGGATTCTGGTACGACTTATGCATGGAAAAATTGCCGGATACCCGTTTCCTCGTACAGGACGAATATGAGGCGCTGGGGGAGCTGGTGCAGGCTGCCGCTTTCTGATGCAGATACGTGCGGAAGTTAATCATGTCGAAAAACAATAACCTGCACGCTCCCCGCACAGGTCACCGTCATCAATAAAAGATTGGACCCGTACAAAATTAATGTAACCGTTTTGTACAGGTCCTGTCATTATACATATTTCGGCATAATCCAGAACTACAGCGCCGGACAGCTGATTATTACCTGAACAATGATGTTTACCACATTTGCAAGCGTTGGCGCCGCCCCCTGCGGTTCTCATTAGCATCTGCATTTATATGCAGCATTCTATCACCTCTTCCTCCTTGTTATCATTCCCAGCTACTACCTTTATTCACATGCTCTGCTGAATACGGCTCCAACCAGTATATAACCTGTGCTATTCATACATACTATTCCAGAGACTATCCTTTCTTAATTCATTGTTTTATTTTTCATATGGCTTCACATTCTTTCTATTTTTTATGATATACTTTATTAACAGAAACGTGTGAAATAAACCGTTTCCATATAGTGGTAGGCATATTTCAAAGTAAGGGAGCAGTTCCTTGTAAGTCCAGTCCTGACGGAGTCAGTGACCAGTATTGTAATCCTTGAAGATAAAAAGTTTAGAAACAAAAACAAGGTAGTGAAACATGACACTACCAATATTAACCCGGAGGATATTAATATGAAATCAATTTTTGAGTCTGCAAAACAGCTAACCCCAGAACTTATATCAATCAGAAGAACATTACATCAATATCCTGAAATAGGTTCTATCTTACCACGAACCCACTCATTTGTTTTCAGTAAGCTGGAAGAGTATGGATATTGCCCTCAGAAAATATGCGAAAGTGCGGTTATTGCCACTATATCCGGAAAGCAGCCCGGCAAAACAATCCTTCTTCGTGCAGACATGGATGCTCTGCCGATTAAAGAAGCGGCTCCCGTTCCATTTGCCTCTGAAAATGACTATATGCATGCATGTGGACACGATATGCACACTACCATGCTTCTGGGTGCAGCTAAATTATTAAAACATTACCAGCAGGATCTGGTTGGAACCGTAAAACTGGTATTTCAACCTGACGAAGAGGGATTCACCGGAGCAAAGGCAATGCTTAAGGCCGGTGTTTTGGAAAATCCCCATGTAGATGCAGGCATTGCTTTCCATGTTGTTTCAGGCATTCCATCCGGAACGATCATGTGTGGTTTAGGTACCTGCATGGCTGGGTGTATTTTATTTCAAATTCATATAAAAGGTACCGGCTGCCATGGTGCAATGCCGGAAGCAGGTGTTGACCCCATCAATATTGCGGCCCATGTTTATCTGTCTCTCCAGGAAATCATTGCAAGAGAAATTGCTCCCACCCAACCTGCCGCCCTTACCATTGGCAGGTTTACTGCCGGCGAAGCGCCAAATATCATCCCCGAAGATGTGATTCTCGAGGGAAGCATTCGTACAATGGATTACAAGATATCCAAATATATCTTTGACAGAATTGAAGAAATCTCCATTCAGACAGCTTCTCTCTTTCGCGGACAGGCTTGTGTGAAAGAAATCGCTTCTGCACCACCGCTGCAAAATGACAGTGATATGGTCAAGGAGCTTACCAGTTACATGAAAGAATGCTATGAGCCTCATAAAATAGTATTGTTTGAACAAGGCGGCATGGGGTCAGAGGATTTCGCCTCTTATACTTATGAGAGGCCATGCTGCTATATGTTAATAGGCGCCGGAACCCCCGATGAAAATCCGCTATTCGGCAAACCGATGCATAATGACCACGTTGTCTTTAATGAGGAGATTCTTTCCTTAGGCAGTGCACTTTACGTATCAAATGCCATAAACTGGCTGCGAAACCACAGCCAATAACTTTTTCTTTGTACGCTGAATATATTAATAAAAAAGGGTATTCATATGGATATACCGTTGTCATTGCGGGACTTATGCCGGAAATCGTCACTCAGAACATTCTGGTTAAGATTTGGGGGAAAGCTGCCAAAAAAGTATACGCGAGTACAGGCATATATGTAAACGCATGGTTAAGCGAATCCTATTTCCTTTGTGGGGATAAACGGGGACCAGATCTAGATGGGTTGACCGCTAACTTTATAATTATATGGAATCCAGTCGAAGTGGAAAGTTATGAAGAATTCCATGAGGCATTCACAAAGGTTGTAAACGGTGTAAGGGAAATATTGGGCAATCCATATGTATGGATTACAATAGATGACATAGAGTTCTATTATTTTATAAAATGCTGAAAGCTAGGAGCCTCCTTTGGGTGGCTTCAGACTGTAGACAAAGAGGGTGTCGCAAAATCATCAAAACAGATGATTTTGCGGCCCCCTCGTTTTCTGAAAATCATCTTAAATCTTCAGCTATTCATTCCCTCCATATACCTTTTTCCACTGGTCTTCTGACAGCCGTTCCGAATGCCACCATGGTTCAAAGCCTGCCTCTGGAAAAATGATCTGATTTGATACATATTGAAAACCACCATCGTCAAGGGGACGAACCACCGTTTTATGGGTGAATGCCCTGGAGGTGTTTTTTTCCGGGTATATGGCATTCACGGTAAGGGTTATGGTCCCATCGTTTTTTTCTTCATAGCTTACCACCTCCGGATATGGAATATCTGGATATTCAGCCTCATAAAATCCTCTTGGCCTGTATTCATAAGTCTGATTTTCCGGAATATAGGTTGTCTTTTCCCTCAACTCCTCATGGTCTATACTGAAATGGACATCTATGACATGTTCAAATATCTCTGCCGATATTCTGTAAACGGCCCCGACACTAGAATCATCATCGGTCTCAAAAGGAACTGGCAGTTCATATATATCAGGATAGAACCTGTCGAACAAATCATAAAAATCCAGATTTTCAAAATCCTGTTCGCTCCAGTTAACAAGGAAAAGATTATTTCCTCCATACCCCACTGGCAACAGATAATCTCTGTTTAGTTTCCTACATGTTTCATTCAGCGGCAACACTCTTAGAGCCGTATATTCCGGCTCATCACTAAGAGAAAGTGCATAATAGATTTCGGAATAATGACTTCCCTCAAACAGCAGATAGCCTTCTTTTGTATATTCCCACGAATCTACAGGATAGCTCACCGTACTCATGTTTTCCAGTCTCCCATTTACATACTTATAATATCCTCTGACCACATCCACTGTACCATCTACTGTGTGGAGGTCATATTTAATGAATCCACCGAAACTGGTGACCACTATCAATATCAGCTCTGCCTCCTGTTTCCCGTCTACCGATCTGCAAAAACGTATAACCTGTTCTGGGCCAGCCATATCAATCTGATTACGTTCGTCTGCCACAGCGTAACCATGTCCCCCAATCCTTTCAACAATACTTCTCACAACCTCCAGCTCACTTAAGGTTCCCATCTCAACTGCCTGATCGTAGATATCACGATAAAGCGCAGCAATATATTCCGCATCGTAATCAAGGTTCTCTTTCGGTTGTTCTCTTTTCAAATCTTCTTCTCTGACCTCTGTTTGTTGCAGTATATCATGATTTTCCTGTGCTTTTCTGCCGCATCCGGTCACTGTAAGAATAAGGATACCCGTAGCAATAAACAGCCTCTGTTTTCCCACCTTTTTCATCTCTGTCCGCTCACCCTTTCTGGACACTTTTCAAATGCATTATATAAAGACTTGAAAATTATTTATATGCACTTTTGTAAGCATTTAAAATTCAATCATTACTCTTGCAAATATTACAACTGTAAGAAATGAGAGTCAAGAGGTCAAACAAGGCCCCTAATAAACCAGAAAAATCTCTCAATTTTAAGGACATCTCAAAAAGCCCAGGGAATACATAGGATGCTACTCTCCTGCCTCTTCTGCCAGCAAATTTAACACCTCAATGGAAGTCTCTTTATTTGGATAATCAGGGTGTACGTACATATTCATAGTACAGGCTCTCCGAATTCTCTTTCCAGATTGCTTCGTATACCTGCTCTTTGTAAAATACCCAGTCGGGATGATACGATGCCCTAATTACCATTTATAACCGTAATATAATCTTCTAAATTACGGCCCGTTATGTTGCTCAACAATGCAGCTTGTAATATAAAGCCCCATACCAAAATGCAGGTTAGAAGTCCGGCTATGGTCACTCATGAAAAATTGCTCGTGTGCATGATGTAGGGCTTCCGGTGTGAAACCGTTGCCCTCGTCCGTTATGGAGATTTGCAGAAAAGTCATGGGCAAGCGCCGCGATTTGCTCCCTTTGTAATCGCTCTGCGTCCCATTGTTTTTCTAAAGATAATTTCAGATTGTTTTTCATATCGGAAAAAGAACAAAGTACATCTTCAAAATCGAGAGTTTGCTGTGCAACCTATTCAGTCGCTTCAAAAAGCGGGGAAAGCTGCGTCCGTAAATTTTTTGAAAATTTTGCCGTTAAAATTATACACACCATAATACAGTTTTATTTGATGAATCCCGCTCATTTTGGTTCTCCTATAAATTTAAAATTTGTTATTTCTTTTTTTCTGAGCACTCACTACATTCTCTGTCATATCCCCTCAGATTTTTTAGAGCGTCGGGGTTATTTGAGATAATTATTTTAACCGTCTGACATTTTTCCATGTCTGGGCAGTCACCACATGTCGTCACACCCTTTTTCAACGCACATTGACGGATACCGCAAAGACTATCACAGTGTATTGTTTTGATCCCATCAACACGACATCCTTCGCAGTTGATATGTTCAGGCAGAATAGGAGCATTATTTAACTTGGCCCATAATTTTGCAGTCCTCTCACGTAACGCCTGGTCATCATTAATTGTTGCAAGATATGCGTCGCATTTTTCACAGTCCAGCCCACAGTATGCAATCATATTTCTCATGGTTATGTACCTCCTACTTAAATTCCAATTTTCTAATCCTTTTCTTGACACTCGCTACACTCCCTATCATGGAGAGAAATAATTCCGCCGCATTTTGGGCAAGTATATTTCTCTTTCTGTTCCGCCATGAATATTTCAAACCATATTGACGGACAACTCATATTCTCACCAATTTTTGAAGAGGGAACATATGGATCACAGGACGCCTGTTAGCTGCGAAAAATACGCTCTAAATTTTGCGCTTTGATGAAATTACCCTTAAAATATTCTTCAATATTGTGATTCAGTTCTTGCTCCCCGTATCATCTATGCCTATCTGCTTACATATGTTCGACAATTCTTCACGATACCAATAGTATTTAGCAAATTCATGATACGATTTGATTTCATTAAAATTTGGTCTTTTTCCCATAATAGCGTCTCCGCAAACTTCCAATTAATTATAGGTGTTATTCCCGTCAAAATCAATAACAGGGTGATGAAAATTGTCCCCCAAATAACGCCATACATATTGTTCCACCTCCAACAGAAGGCATATCTACAGCGAATTCAAAACGATAACACGCTCCGCGCACAGGTCAACGCCTTCAACAAAAGAAGGAATAAAAACTCAGTACAGTCCGCCTCACAAGTCTCCTTCTTTCTCCATTTATCAGAAACTTCAAATACCGATGCCAATCTATTGCATCATAATTATTATTACATATGTAAGAGTTAAAGTCAATATCTTTTTTAGAAATTGACAATTCCCAAAAGAACATCTATAATTTTTTTATTACGCCTGTAAGCTCTAAGGAGGTATTTGAAATGAGCGATTTACCACAGATTTCCGAATCTGAATTTGAAATAATGAAAATCGTATGGAAGTATGCGCCAATCAGCACCAATGAAATAACAGAAAAATTATTGCAGACTACAAGTTGGAGTCCCAAAACGATACAGACACTGATTAAACGTCTGGTAATCAAAGGCGCACTTACTTATGAAAAACAGAGCCGCGTATTTATTTATACCCCGTTGGTTAAAGAAAGCGAATACATCGGTCAGGAAAGTAATTCCTTTCTAAACCGTTATTATAACGGAGATATTACTGCCATGCTATCTGCATACATAGAAAATGACCGGCTGTCTGAAGCAGAAATAAACACTCTCCGCTCTCTGCTTTCCAAAGGTTCAAAGAAAGGGGACGATTAACATGGCTGATTTTATGATACGCTTTTTCATATGCAATGTATTGATCAGCGGTATCATCGGAATTCTTTTGCTAGCCAAGCGGATATTCAAAAACAATCTGTCTGGCCGGATGCACTATAACCTGTGGTTTCTGTTCCTTGGGTTATTGGTAGTTCCCTTTATACCGTTTCGTCTGATCAGTTTGCCACAAATTATCTCATGGCTTTACAGCCTAAAAAATTCCCCTGCTTCCAATACCGGAACCCCTATGGGAGAAACTGCAGATGTAAATCCAGCCGAGAACGCAAATTGGATGAATGACATTACTCTTTCTGTAAGCAGCGAAACCCCATCCGTTACTGGATACATACTATTTGCAATCTGGATCGTAGGTATTATTGCAATGATTATAATTGTAATAAAATCCTCACTCCGGCTGCGAACTTTACAGAAATCAGCACTTCCTCTTCAGAACTCAGAAGTCCGCAGACTTTACGAGCGCTGCTTGAATGAAGTGGAAATCACAAAAAAAATTCCTGTCTACAGTAACGCATTTTTAAAATCCCCTATTATTGTGGGCCTTTTGAAACCATGCATTTATTTACCAATTCATCTGATATCTGATTATAATGAAACAGATATGCGGTATATGCTGCTGCACGAATTACAACACTATAAGCACAAAGATGCCATTGCCAGTTACCTGATGAACCTTGCAGCCGTCATCTATTGGTTTAATCCTCTTGTCTGGTACGCATTGAAAGAAATGCGCAGCGACAGGGAGGTGGCTTTCAGTCTGTTCCATATATCCACCCGCAACTACTCCATACGGATACGATATTGATAACTAGGTATGTTTTGTATTTCGTCATTAAGAATTTTATTCCTTAAATACTGAAAACTGCCATCATCTGCAAATCGCACCGTAAGCTCGTGGGTTATTACTGCATCATTGCAAATAACCATATCACACACTGCATCCACTGTTAATGTAATCGTACCATCCTCATTCTCATTAATATCCATAACCTCTGGTAAAGAAGTTCCAAAGAAAGTTGGTGCATAGCTAAAGCATCCAAGCCGCTCCCAGGCATAAGTCTGCTTTTCCTCATCAAACACTGCATATTCCCGTATTTGTTCTGCCGTTACTGGAAGATACTCCATAATGAGACTTTCAAATTCCGCTTTTGGTATTCCTTCCTGATAATCCTCTGACTCAAACGGTTTTTGATATTTCATTACATAGAGATATTCATACATCCCGTTATAATCCAGTTCCTCCATATGGTTAGAATCCCAATTCGAACATAAAATATTATTCCCCTGATAGCCAAGCCCCCTCACACACCTTTCAGACATTTCACGCTGTTTTTCTGTCATCGGTTTTATTCTGACCAGGCAGCTTCCATTCATGATTTCACTGACCTCCGGCGGCTCCGGAACACATAGTTCATAACAAAACCATCCTTTATCTGTATATTTCCATTCTTTGATTCTGGTGTAGGAAATATAGGACATTACCGATTTACCATTCTCATTCCACACACTTCTTGCACTTACAACATACATATCCGTGCTCTCAAAAATGAATTTCATTCTTCCTATGCCACCATTATCATGTATCTCATATATTACTACGGAACCGCTTTTTCCAGCCATACAATCCTCAAGAAAAGAATCCACCCTCTCATAATTTTCCATATTTGAGTATGTTATCACTGTAGCAATCGGATATTCTGTTTCCATTAACTTTTTCTGCATTTGAAGAATGGTTTCGTCATTTAAAATAACATTGGATGATGTTTCTTTATCTGCACCATTGTAAATTTCAAAAAGAAGTTTCATCATTGTTTCGCAGTCATTCTCAGCCTCTTTCTCCTCATGTTCGTCCACCGGAAGTTCGTAGCCCTTTTCCCACTGTGCCACCACCTCTTCCTCTGCATTTTTGGTTTCCTCCGTGGAATATACCTCTTCTATATTCTTCAGATGAGATTCACCCGTAATACTATTTTCTTTACCACAGGCATATACAAAGAGCCCAATCAGAAATGTCATAATCAACAGCGTACTTTTTTTCTTTAATACCATAAACTCATCCTTACATTCGAAAGTACATTTACTGTGATCTTGCTATTGGCGGCAGTTCCAATTCTATTTGCTCTATAGAATTAGAAAGATACCTGAAAGTTCCATCTTCAAATGGCCGAACTATAACCGTATTTCTAAAAGCAAGATCGGAATTGTAATCCGGCCATACTCCATCCACAATGAGCGTAATCGTTCCATCCGCATTTTCCGTATAGTCAACTACTTCTCCGAAAGGCGGATATGGTCTGGCATAAATCATCTCATATTCATAGCTGTTGCTGCCCTCATCATACCCACAATGCTCTCTCAACTGATCTATGGATACCGGAAAATACGTGGTCATTATTCTTTCATATTCCTCTGCCGGGATTTTCCATTTTTTCGTTCTTAGATTTTCGCCAGTATAAATCCGATAGATATCTTCATACATACAAGGCATCAGAATATTCTCAACGTTGCTGCTATCCCAGTTTGTGACAAGCATATTATAATCCACGTAGCTTAATCCTGATATATATTTCTTTGTCAGTTCCCGGCAGGTCTCCTGAAGCGGTTCTATTCTCCAATACTCTCTCAAACTTGCATGTGCAATCGCATAATCATATGCGTAGATAAAATATCCTTTTTCCGTAAGTTTAATTTCAGCCACATTGCTTACTGAAGTTCCCTGTATTTCCGGTACACCACCTTCCTTCCACCGGACTCCTATGTAATAGCTCTGTAACTGCTCTTTCCGATAAATAAAAGTTACTGCTCCAATCAGTCCGTCCCGCTGCACTTCGAATACTGTAACCATAGAATCCTGTCCATTCAGGTAATCCGCATAAAATGTTTCTATTCCTACAGGATTCTGCATATTACTATCTTCTTCTACGCTTACCAAGCCGATCTTCCCTAATTGCTCCACAACCGCTTTTCTTTGTTCGTTTGAAAATTCACCAACACCTGAAGAATAATCCGCAGCATCTGCAATTATCATATCCTTAAAGATTTCTTTGACCGATTCTGCTGCTGACAAAACCTTACTCTGTAACTGCTCCTTTTCATCTTCTGAAAGGAGATCTTCACCGGATTGTGGATTAAACCAATAAATTGACTCCATAGATGTTTCTGTATCAGTTTCTTCTTCCGTTACCGTTTCTCTGTTCTCAATTTCCACCGAAGCCTCCCATACTTCTTCTGCCACCTTCTTCTCTTCCGTATGCATCTTTCCCCAATAAATTACTCCTGCTATTACTGAAAATAGTAATAACAAAATCGGGAATCCCCATTTCTTCAATAGCCATCTTACATCTTCCATCATTCACCTCCATAATAGTTCTTCCCATTCTTCCTCAGTTAATCGAGGCGTATACCATGTTTCCTCACAATTATCTCCGGAAGTTCAACCAAATCTTCTGCTGTAACACCCTTAAATATTACATTTGTAAGACTTTTGAGCAAAAAAATTGTCGCATCCGTTTTATACGCCTGCATAAATATTACACTAGTAAGAATTATAAGTCAAGTGTAATTGCCCTCAGGTACTGTCACACAAAAAGAAACGAGAAACGAACGTCTATATCCGGCATTATAATATCAGGTATTATCAAATCGTATCTATTCAGTTTATCAAGCGGAACTTGAGCGGCGGACGTATAGATGTTTGACGTTTCCCATACATCCCAAGACCTGAATGCAGCAGGCTTTCGTTGTTCTTTTCAGTGGCAATGTTACGCGGAGAGACGAGCCTTATAGAGAGCAACCGCCCTAACCCCATTGGAAAAATATCTATTAGCTGTGGCCGCATAAAATTAAGAAGGAGAATAAGTGCGCATAGCTGATGTCCTGCCCCTCAATCGTTCCGATTTCCGCTTCCCGTTCCACGATGAGGGTCAGTGTCGGGGAGAGGACGCCAGAAGTCCCCTGCCACGTAAGGCCGCCCGGCAAATCAATGCATCTACTTTACACCGTTTCACTTGACAACCTGCCGGTAATCACTCAAAATAGATTGGTGAAAGGCTCGTTATACAAACCTTTCACCATAATTAATAAAAGCTACGTCCCCGTCTGGAGAAAAGAGCTGACCGGGAGGAATCCCTGGCTGCCTTCCGCAGAAGTTCCGAAGTCTTTGATAGGTCAGAGATGCGGTTCCTGCACTTTTGGGCAAGGAAGATAAGCAGATCCTCTTCCGGCATATCGATAATCTCCTGTGGAGACAAAAATTCACCTGATATCATACCACAGGATCTACCTAATATTGAAATGTAACTATCAACTGTATAGATGGGAATCGGGATGAGGGGAGTTCCTATTAGATGTCCTTACCATTTATACAAAAAAAAGAATAAGCCTGTAAGCTGTTTTTCTTGCTTACAAACTTATTATACGAGGAGGAATAACATGTACAGTTTTGCCAACGATTACAGCGAAGGTGCGCATCCGCGCATTTTGGAAGCAATGATGAATACAAACCTGGAACAAAATCCGGGATATGGAAAAGACGGACACTGTGAAAGAGCTGCCAGACTGATTTGCAAAGAGTGCGGACGGGAGGATATTGATGTCCACTTTATTCCCGGCGGCACTCAGACCAACCTGCTGGCAATTGCAAGGGCCTTACGCCCTCATGAGGCTGTGATCTCCGCCGAAACCGGCCATATCAACTGTCACGAAACGGGAGCCGTGGAAGCTACTGGACATAAGATTCTCACCATACCGTCGGCCGACGGAAAAATCCACGCCGCCGAAGTTTCTAAGCTCATCCGGCAGCACAATGCGGAGTTTACCGTACATCCTAAATTAGTCTACCTATCTAACACAACTGAGCTGGGAACACAGTATACAAAACAGGAACTGGAAGAGCTGAGCCATTTGTGCCGCCTGAACCATCTCTATCTGTTCCTGGACGGCGCCAGACTGGCCTCGGCGCTGACGAATGCCGCTAATGATATCACGCTGGAGGATTTGGCCACGCTTACAGATCTGTTCTATATCGGCGGCACGAAGAACGGAGCGCTGTTCGGTGAGGCGCTGGTAATCGTGAATCCGGAGCTGAAATCCCACTTCCGTTACCATTTAAAGCAGAGAGGCGCGATGCTGGCTAAGGGATGGCTCCTGGGGCTGCAATTTGAGACGCTCTTCACCGACGGACTTTACTATGAGCTCGGGCAGCATGCCAACGAGATGGCCGGCATTCTCAGAGCCGGTTTCAAAGACTGCGGATTTTCCTTCCTCTCCGACACTGCCTCCAACCAGATATTTCCTATTGTCAGCGCAAAACTGGCGGAAGCTCTGGCGAAAGAATATACATTTGAGACGGAGAGGGTATTCGACAACGGAGATATGGCTATCCGTTTTGTCACTTCCTGGGCAACGCCGGAAAAAGCGGTCCGTGATTTTGTGTCTTACCTAAAAACTGTAATTAATTGAAGGCGCGACCTGTGCGCGGAGTGAGCAGGCTATCGTTTAAAAACTCGATCTGGTAATTATCACCGTTCTGTGATAATATAAGGAGTTCACAATTGATTAGTCATAGAAGCGAAGGAAAATACCATTATATGAATTTTAAAGATTTGCAATTATCCCCCCTGCTATTAAAAGCGCTGGAAGAAAAAGGCTATGTAAGCCCTTCCCCTATTCAAGAAAAGGCCATTCCCCATGTGCTGGCCGGCCGGGACGTGCTGGGCTGTGCCCAGACCGGCACCGGAAAAACAGCCGCATTTGCGCTTCCCATTATACAAAATCTGATGAAGCCGTCCGAAAAAAAATATTCAAAAAGGATAATACGCTCCCTGATTCTTACCCCTACCAGGGAACTCGCCCTGCAGATTGCCGAGAATTTTAAGGAATACGGCTCCCGCACCTCCGTCAGATGTGCCGTCATCTTCGGCGGAGTTTCCTCAAATCCCCAGATTGAAGAGCTGCGCCGCGGTATAGACATACTGGTTGCCACACCGGGCCGGCTTAATGATTTAGTCGGACAGGGCTTCGTTGATTTGGCTCATGTGGAAATTTTTGTTTTGGATGAAGCAGACCGTATGCTGGATATGGGATTTATCCATGATGTAAGAAAAATCATCTCATTGCTGCCGGTCAGAAAACAGACCTTGCTTTTCTCAGCAACCATGCCTGCGGAAATCCAGGCGCTGACGGATAAGCTTCTCCATAATCCGGCCAGAGTAAAGGTTACTCCTGTCTCATCAACCGTAGATATCATCGATGCTTCCCTGTATTATGTGGATAAAGAGAATAAGCGCTCTCTGCTGGTATATCTCCTGAATCATGAGGACATCACATCCACTCTTGTCTTCACCCGGACAAAACACGGCGCCGACCGTGTTGCTAAATTTTTAGTTAAAAGCAGGATAAGCGCTGCCGCTATTCACGGCGATAAATCCCAGGGAGCCAGACAAACGGCCCTGAGCCATTTTAAATCGGGCGAGATTCAGGTCCTGGTGGCTACAGATATCGCAGCCAGGGGCATCGATATCGAAGAACTCTCCTGTGTCATTAACTTTGATCTTCCCAATATTCCTGAGACATATGTCCACCGCATCGGAAGAACCGGACGGGCCGGGCTGGGCGGACGGGCTATTTCCTTCAGTGACATTGAAGAGAAAGCATATGTCAAGGATATAGAAAAACTTACCGGGAAAGCGATTCCTGTCGTGGATACACATCCTTATCCTATGGCAGTATTTGCCGTTCCTCCGAAAGAGACGAAGCCGCGCCCTTCAAGAGTTATGGCAAAGAATTCCGTAAAATCACAGACAAAAGCCCAGAGCGGCAGTCAGACAAAAAAACGGGCGAATACCCAGTTAAAAGCTTCGTCTGGGAAACTTGTTAATCCGCAGAAAAAAGCTCCGACGGAAAAATCCGTCACCTCTATGAAAAAAGCTCCGGCAGAATCCCCGGCAAAAAAGCGTTTGAATCCACCGGCAAAAGAAAAGACAGGCTTTTTCTCCCGGAGAAAAAACTCCGGAGGAAAGTAATTTTCAAACACGCTCTAAACTGATTTCCAGGAAAGTCCGTGCCGCCGGTTTGGCAGTACGGACTTTCCCGGAGTAAGGAGTCTTACGGCACTCGCGCACACAGGTCACCGCCATCAACAAGAAAGAATCCCGCTCGCGGGATTCTCCGCCTGCGGCGGGGGGCGTTGGCGGCAAAAATCCCCCCCCCCCCAATAAAGATT
>OBXO01000749.1_pt1 | contig 21025 bp, 22 predicted proteins | sample 1501431 | NCBI WGS metagenome assembly OBXO01 (sample SAMEA2580163, study PRJEB22360) | human gut metagenome | biome: human gut; feature: human-associated habitat; material: faeces | place: Denmark | collected 2008/2010 | reverse complement strand
TGCGCACTCCAAAGAGTGCAAACGGTCCCCGCAGCAATTCATTCCGGCCGGATTCCCCATCCACGACTAACCTCCCACGGGGACGGAAGACTCAGCCAGACCCCTCACCACACCGGACACGGTCCGTTCCGGACGCGTCCTCCACACCTCAGTTAAATCTCCATCGAACAGTCACATTGCACAACTCCGCCTCTTGCTTTCCAGGAGAAACCTTTCTATAATAAGAGTAAAAGACGTTACTGTTAACACGGTAATGTTCCGCGGGGTGTGAACATAACAGTTCATGCTGTCTGAACTGTTACAGCTTATCATATTAAAGGGGAATGTATCTATGAAAAAGATATTGATTGTAGATGACGACAAGCGTGTCGTGAGAATGCTGGAAGAATATATGAAGCTCTATAATTTCCAGACCCTGTGCGCAGGAAACGGCAAGGATGCACTCGCGCTCTATGATGAGACGGTGGATCTCATCATCCTGGATATCAATATGCAGGGAATGGACGGAGTTGAGGTGTGCAGGCGGATCCGGAAACAGGGAAATGTTCCTATCATCATGCTGAGCGCCAACGCCGCCTCCTTTGACAAGGTGGAGGCCCTGGGCGCCGGCGCTGATGATTACATTGTCAAACCCTTCGATCCGGTGGAGCTGCTCGCCAGAGTACGCGCCCATATCGGGCGCACGGAACGGTTCAAGGCATCCCGGACTATGGAAACGCCGATTGAATTTGATGGTTATAAGATATACCGGAGCGCCTACCGGGTCACAAAGGATGACGAGGAAATCCGTTTGTCCAATACGGAATTCCGCCTTTTACTTTACCTCGTTGATCATGCGTTTAATGCGGTCAGCAGGAAACAAATCCTGGTCAATGTGTGGGAAAGCGATCTTTACGATGAAAATATCGTAAATACCTACATAAAGCGTCTCCGCCTGAAGCTGGGCGTAGGAGAAGGCTATATCAAATCAATCCGGAGCGTCGGCTATATGTTTGAGGCAGAGCTTAAATAGCTCTGCTTCCGGCCGGAAGTTCAAACCAGAATGTGCTGCCCTCTCCCGGAACGGAATAAAAACACATCCGGGAACCATGGGCTTCCAGAATCTGTTTTGACACATAAAGTCCAAGGCCGTAGCTCTCCTTCTGGGTCGGATCACCTTTATAAAACATATCAAAGATATACTCCTGCTCCTCTTCGCAGATTCCCGCCCCCTGATCCGATACCTGGAACAGGAATTTTCCGTTTTCCAAAGCAATCCGTATCGTAACCGTTGAATAGGGCGCCGAATATTTCACTGCATTGCTCAGCATATTCTGCCATACACGAAGGATTTTCACATCGCTGATATACAGCTCTCCTTCCACCTTCTCAAGACTTCCTTCAAATAACCGGTCTGAATTCTCCACATAAGCCTGCGCATTCTGATAGAGAGATTCACAGAACGTCTCTGCGGATACCGGCTCCATCTTTATCTGCTCACTGTTCTGCGCCTCATAGGTACTGTCCAGAACGTCGTAGGAAATCCGCTCCAGCGTGTCGGCGCTTCTGTAGATTTCGTGGATAAACCTATCCTTTGTCTCCTCATCCTCCACAAGGCCGGATAAAATTCCTTTCGAATATCCTTTAATCAGGGTCAGCGACGTCCTGATGTCGTGGGACAGTGCAGACAGGAAGCGGGCCGTCAGGTAAGATTTCATCTCCAGCGACGCCGTCAGCTTCCTGGATTTCTGAATCAGGGCGTGCGCCTCTTTCTCAAAATTGTTCGTCTTTATATTTTCAATTGTCTCGCTGATCGAATTACCCAAAATCTCGTTCCCGCTCTCTGCGCTGTTAATATACTGCGTGATGCTGTCAATCGGGGAGGAAATTTTATTTGAGAAGTAAATACTGGCAAAAATAGCACAGCCGGAAATGATCGTCCCGAATATGATAACGGATTTTAAAAGCTGCAGTGATTTTGCAGCCAGCTCCCTCTTGGGCATCTGGGTGTAGAGAATCCAGTCATTCTGATCCATTTTTTTATAAGAGCAAACGTATTCGCGATCCACATGCTTATAGATTTCCCCGGTATCCTCCCCGCTCATATCGCTGAAAAAAGGAAGCACATCGACGGCCGGTTTCCCGATCTGCTCCGGTTCCCGGTGGGACAGAATAAGGCCGTTTGAATCCACAATGGAAAAATAGCCGCTCTCTCCAATCGCATAATTCTTGATAAATCCGACAAATTTTTCCGCCCGGATAGCAATGCCGAACAGCCCCAGCATCTGGCCGTTCTCATCAAATATGGGATGAGTCGTATTGACAATGCTTGCCTGATCCGTCAGGGCAATCAGAATATCACTTGTCTCTGTCGTGCTTTTCTTAAAACTGTCCTGGACATATTTCCTGCTCGAGAGATCCACATACATGGCATTTGGCATGGTTGATGATATAATTACTCCGTCCATGCTCAGACAAAACAAGTCTTTATAATAATAGCTCTCCGATTCCCGGTTCATAGCCTCCATTGTATCCGTCAGGAAGCGGTTCAGCTCATCCGTACTCAGTTCTCCTTTAAAGAAATTCCGCACCCGCTGTTCTCTGGAAAGCGCCAGGGTTTCCAGCCTTATCTTATCGACCTGAAGCTCTATCTTTTCCTGCGCCCTCAGAATCTGAACCTCGGTAAAGGTATTGGAATCCTCACTGAGGATTGAAGCCGACATAGCGTAGAGAGATGTACACATTACGACCAGAGACAAGGTAACGATAACGCAGATATTAAACGTGATTTTATTTTTCAGGTTCATTTTCATAGAAGTAATACCCTTTTTCCTTTTATTCTTATAAATCATTCCTTAATTCCAGCTCAATTTTATCATACTTTTAATAATCTTACTACCTTCCGCCCAATTCAGGCGGTGAAATCAGTAGTTTTATGTATATTCCATATAAAATAATGGCATTCCCATGGATGTTAGCTGTTAATATTATGTATAAACTTATTTATTTTTTTATTTCTGTTATACTTTATTCACATGATACGTATCAAATTAAATTTTAAGCAAAGGGGAACTATAAGATATGGAAAAAAATATGGCAGATAATGCAAGAAGCAGTTCGAATGTATTGAAATTCATCCTGTTGAACCTGATTGGCATTTTTATGTTTTTTGTTACCATCAACGTAGGCGGAAAAAGTTCGATTCCCATTGACCATATTGTAACAGGACTCCGCTCGATTCCTTATTTTGAAGTAGTTTATGCGGGCCTGATCGTTGTCGTGGGCGCCATTCTTCCGTTTGTCCGGAAAACCTGGAACAAGGATGCCGTAACAACTATTTTCTCAATCTTCAAAGTAATCGGTATCGGAGTCGTCACAATGGCCATCTTCGGCTGGGGGCCGGAAAGCTTCCACACCCCGGATATGCTGCCTTTCGTATTTAATAAAGTGGTAATCCCGGTCACGATTCTTGTACCAGTAGGGGCCGTATTCCTGTCCTTCCTGATCAACTATGGACTCATGGAATTTATCGGTGTATTTATGAAACCGGTTATGAGACCAATCTGGAAGACGCCGGGACGTTCTGCCGTCGATGCGGTTGCCTCCTTCGTGGGAAGCTACTCCGTGGGACTGCTGATCACTAACCGTGTATACAAGGAGGGCTTTTATTCTGAAAAAGAGGCCAGCATTATTGCCACCGGCTTCTCTACTGTATCCGCCACCTTTATGATCGTCGTAGCAAAGACACTTGGTCTTATGGATCACTGGAACCTGTATTTCTGGACCACGCTGATTATCACCTTTGTTGTTACAGCTATTACTACACGAATCTATCCGCTATGCAAAAAATCTGATAAGGGATACAACAACATGGAAGTAACTCCAGAACCGAAAGTAGAAAAAGGCAAACTTGTTTCCACTGCCTTTGACGAGGGGTTACATGCCAGTTCACACGCTCCTAAATTTGTGGACGGTCTTGTCAAAAACTTTGTGGACGGCCTGAACATGGCTCTTAACATCGGCCCAACCCTGATGGCAATCGGTTTCCTCGGCCTTGTACTTGCGGCCTTCACACCGGTATTTGACATTCTGGGATATCTTTTCCTCCCGTTCACCATGCTTTTGGGCTTTGGCTCCGAGGCTGCTATGGTTGCAAAGGGCTGTGCAATCAGCCTTGCTGAGATGTTCCTGCCGGCCAATATCGTAGCCACAGCTGCTCCGGCCACACAGGCAGTCATTGCAATAGTATGTGTTTCCGAGATTCTGTTCTTCTCGGCATCTATTCCGTGTATCCTCGGAACGGATATCAAACTCAGCCTGAAGGATATACTGATCATCTGGTTTGAGAGGGTTGTACTTTCACTTATTTTGGCAGCTCCGGTCGTACACCTGCTTTTTTAAGGTGTATATACCGGCAAACGGCGCAGGACTCAAAATCCTGCGCCGTTTCTATTTTTATTTTAATGCTGTGATTGAGTACCCGCCTTCAGAATCCCCTTTAATTCAAATCCTTTATCTTCCACGGCTTCTCTAAGAAGGGCATCCTCCACGTCTTCTCTCATCATCACCTTTGCCGTTCCCTTTTCAAGGTTAACATTGGCAAAGACAACGCCGCTGATTCCGGCCAGGGCGCTCTCCACGGACTGTTTGCAAGCGCCGCAGTGCATTCCTTCAATCTGAAGCGTTTTGGAGAGGGTATCCGTACCTGCCGGTTCCCCGGCAGCCACAAACGGCTCCACACTGCCTCCGGCGCTGCAGGAAGAGCTTCCTCCCGAACAGCCGGAACAGCCGCAGCAGCCGCCTCCCTTGCCGCCGTAATGCTTCAGGGTGGAGCGGAGTGCCAGAAGCAGCAGAGCCGCTACCACTGTTAAAATGATAATATCAATTGTATGCATACCGCATCCTCTTTTCTGGTATCTGTACCGATACCGTTCATATTCGTCAGTTTCGTTTCTTTGTATGACGTGTAACCGTCTTTTTTATTATATCATATACTTTATAGATTATCACTCCGGCAAAATATAAAACCAGAAAACCGGCGACTGCATAAAACATGGATCCGGATGAATCACCCATCTTCATTTCTCCTTATCTTCAGGAAGCCGCTTCCACCGAGCTTCTTGCATAAGACTTCTGAGCCCTGTACGGATCCGGCCTGAACAGCATAAAGAGCATAAATGCCAGACAGATTAATGCAATAACGGTCCATACGTTAAACGCTACAACACCGGCTGCCAGACCGCCCAGCTGATAAATACACAGGGCAACGACATAGGCAAAAATGTTCTGGTAAAGAATGGCAAACCAGAACCATTTCCTGGACTGGAACTGCTGCGCCATCGTGGCAATTGCCGCCAGGCACGGTGAATCCAGAAGGTTAAATACCAGGAAGGAGAAGGCTGCAACCGCGGACGGGAACCATGACTGGATAGCTGCCGCAACTGCATCCGGATCCTCGGAAAGTTCCTCCGATACATTGGCCAGAACTCCCATCGTACTTACGATCGCTTCTTTTGCCGTAAAGCCGGAAATCGAAGCCGCCACCGGCTGCCACTCGCCAAAGCCGAGCGGACGGAACACAATTGCAATCGCTCCGCCAATTACGGAGAGAAGAGATGCGGAGGACTCTTCCACAATGCCGAAAGCCCCGTTTTCAAATCCAAAGGTTGATAACGCCCACATTACTACACAAGCCAGGAACAGAATGGTTCCTGCTTTGATGATAAATCCTTTCAGACGATCCCAGACATGGAGAAGCACCGTCTTTGCGGAAGGAATATGGTAAGCCGGAAGCTCCATTACAAAAGGAGCCGGTTTGCCGGAAAATGGTTTTGTCTTCTTTAACATGATAGCTGAGACAAGTACTGCTCCAATTCCGAGAAAGTACATGAGAGGCGCCATCATACCGCCGATAGCCGCGCTGCCTGTCATATGGCCGGCCATAACGCCGCCCATCAGGGCAATAACCGGAAGCTTTGCGCCGCAGGGTACAAAGGTAGCCGTCATAATGGTAAGACGCCTGTCGTTATCCTGCTCAATCGTCTTAGATGCCATGATGCCCGGAATTCCGCAGCCGGATGAAATCAGCAGCGGGATAAAGCTCTTGCCGGAAAGTCCGAAATGGCGGAATACGCGATCCATTACAAATGCGATGCGCACCATGTAGCCGCAGTCTTCCAAAATGGACAGGAAGAGGAACAGGATCGCCATCTGCGGAACAAATCCGAGAACAGCTCCGACGCCGCCTATAATTCCGTCCACAACGAGGCTGGTCATCAGAACCGATGCACCGGCCGTTTCAAGCAGGCCTCCGGCCCATCCCTGGACAGCGGCTACAAAGGTGTCATTAGTCCAGTCAGTCACAAAAGTTCCCAGTGTTGTTACGGAAACATAGTAAACACCCCACATAACAAGGACAAAAATCGGGATTCCCAGAATCCTGTTTGTGACAATGCTGTCAATCCTGTCTGAAACACTCATTTTAGCCGCCGGTTTCTTAACAGTCGCTTCAATCAGCTTCTGAATATACTGGTACCTCTGATCCGTGATAACAGATTCAGCGTCATCGTCATATTCTTTTTCAAGTTCACCGGCATATTTAGAATACCGGTTTCCGGCTGCCAGCCCAAACTGTTCCAGAACCTTACTATCCTGTTCCAGCAGCTTGATGGCATACCACCTTTTTTCACCTTCCGGCACGCCTGTGGGAAGTTCGGATTCAATCTGTTCCACTCTCGACTCAACCCAGTTATCAAAGATGGGACGAAGTTCAGGTTCCTGCGTCTTCTTTGCCGCGCCGACCGCCTCTTCCACCACTTCCTTAAGACCCGTCTTCTTGAGGGCGGATGTCTCAACAATCGGACAACCCAGTTTCTTTGATAATGCCTCCACATCAATCCTGATGTCATTTTTCCTCATCAGATCAGCCATATTGAGAGCAAGCACCACCGGAATTCCGGTTTCAAGAAGCTGTGTCGTCAGATACAGATTTCTTTCAATATTAGTCGCATCCACCAGATCGATAATAACGTCCGGTTTTTCATTTAAAATAAAGTCCCTGGAAACAACCTCCTCCAGTGTGTATGGGGAAAGGGAATAGATTCCCGGAAGATCGGTGATATTCACTTCCTCTCCCGTCTTACTCTCTTTCAGTTTCCCTGTCTTCTTCTCAACCGTTACTCCCGGCCAGTTTCCAACATACTGATTTGCTCCCGTAAGTGCGTTAAACATAGTTGTTTTACCGCAGTTTGGGTTGCCTGCCAATGCAATATGTATTGCCATTTTTTCATCCTCCTGCCATTCTCACATTTATTTAGTAACCGTTCAGACAGCATGAACTGTTACTTTATTTGCCTGACATTATTAGTTATTCTAAGCTAACTATTCATCAAAATTTTATGCTGCTGTGTCTCAGGCGCTTATTTCCTCAATATCCACACAGTCAGCATCATCCTTTCGCAGAGAAAGCTCATATCCCCTGACGGTTACTTCAACCGGATCTCCTAAAGGCGCCACTTTTCTCACATAAATCTCGCTTCCCTTCGTGATGCCCATATCCATAATACGCCGTTTATAGGCCCCCTCCCCGTGAATCTTGACTACTTTTACAGTGGAACCCACTTTTGCTTCTTTCAGTGTCATTATGATACTCCTTCCCGTCAATCTTCCATTATCTCTTTTATATCAACTATCAATCGCACCCGACATACGAATCATACCAGGATGTGTCTGGCCTGCTCTTTATTGATTGCCACTCTGGATTCTTTTACATGGACGATAACATCACCATTAAGCTGTGTAATCAGCTTCACAGAAGTGCCTTCATTAAATCCCATTGAATGAAGATGGGAACGCACGTCGGAATTTCCGCTCACTTTCTTTATTATGTAGGACGAGCCTACCATACCCATTGAGATTGGCATATTTACCTCCCTTTCCATATCATCACCCTTTCGCGCATGACATTAGGACACACAAACCAAAATTAGTTCTTTCTAACCCACAAATAAGGTTAGCACATACTAACTTTCTTGTCAATGTTTTTTTGATTATTTTTTCCAATTAGTCCCAATACCTGCCTTTTATTATGTTGGAATTTAAAGCAGTAAACGCAGAAGGAGGTCAGCAGCACTGCTTATCTCATACTAATCTCCTTCTACTTATAATAACTGAACAGCCGTCAACTGACCTGTTTACAGATTTCAAGTGCCTCATATTTCTTGTCAAAATGGTATCCCAGCTTCAGGGCCAGGGCCAGTGATGCCTTATTGTGTGCGTCCCAGGCGGGATACAGCCCTCTGTTCAGACATTCCAGAATCAGCCTGGCGGCGCATGCCCGGGCAAGTCCCCGGCGGCGGTGATCCTCCTTTGTATCAATCTCGATTTCAATACCGCCCTGATAAACCGTATAGGAAGAAGCTCCGGCAGCCAGCGTACCGTCAAATAGCGCAGCCGTTCCGATTCCCCGCTCCCTGTAATCGCCAAACGTCGGAAACTGCGAACAGAGATCCGACGACCACTGCACGTTCTGCGGGACCATAATTGTAAAACGGCCCTTTTCCTCCATCCATCTGGCGGCCAGCTCCCGGCACGGTGCGCCCGCGAAAAAGCAGAAGTCGGCAATGAACAGCATGGCGGAACTCGGATGGACAGCCGAGTCCGCCCACGCACTGCCCATTTCACCCTGAAGAACCGACCAGATCATGGTCTCCTCCCAGCCCTCAAACAGCGGTACCAGCTTTATTAGATTCTTGTCCGTTATTTTATATATCTCCATCTCTTCCATCCTCCGACAGATTGATTTATTTTAGGCTCATTCAGGAGCAGCGCCGAAAAATAAGAATCACCGGCAGGGAATAGCCTCGAAAGCCTGTTTACCTGACCGGTGTCCAGTCTGTTATTTTAATGAGATTGCAAGCCCCACACCGACCTCCTCGACCGGAAGCGTTTCATTCATTCTCGCCTTCGCCCTGAACGAGACGCAGTGACAGGGATAGAAGGATTTTATACCGAGATTCGCCAGGTATTCCACCGTCTTCTCGAGGCGGCTGTCTGTCTCAAAAAGGTGAAAACCGCCCAATATACCGGCAATGCGCCTCTCTCCGCAGACCTCCATCGCATATTCCACGATATTGCAGATTCCGCTGTGGGAACAGCCGGTCACGATGAACAGCCCCTCTTCCGTCTTGAGCGTCAAGGCCGAATCATCCATCACATAATCGCGTTCCCATTTACTCCGTATCTTCTGTGTTCCGATGGAACTTCTGATTTCAAAATCATTGCGCGCCGGAATCTCACCTAAAAATATACACTTATCACTTATCCGGTACGGCATCCCGGAGGGTCTGTATCTCCCTGCTTTTTTCACCTTATCTTCCCGAAGCGGTGAGCCTATCTCCAGGCCGCTGTCATCAAGCTTCGGATTAAAGCACTCCGGATGGGCGATAATCTCCACCTTCTTTAAGTCAGCTTGTTTTTCCAGCCAGTAAAATCCCCTTGTATGATCATTGTGTCCGTGAGAGAAGACGAGGTGCGTTATCTCCTCAAGCGGGATTCCCATCTGCCAGGCATTCGTTATAAATGCCTGGGAATATCCCGTGTCAAAGAGAATCCGGCAGCCGTCCGCTTCTATATAATAACTCACTGCCGGCTCTCCCAGATAATACTGATCGATATATGTATTGTTATCCATTAAAACCCTGATTTCTATCTCATCCACCTCATCCCACCATTATTTCTGCTGTTCCAGCCAATTTATCTTTGCCAGAAGCCTGCTGTCGTCCGGGGAAAAAGTACGGTCATCGTAACTGTTGAGAAAGTAAATAACGATATCTGTCCCTCCCAGCCCGACAATCTCTTTCCCTGTCTGAGTAAGATAATACTTCATTTCACCGCCCGTGTCCAGCAGAATGCTGCCGTCCAGGGAAATCTCTTTCTGAGCCAGATAACGGTCCAGATATTTTTCATTTCTCAGTTCGGCTCTCACGGTTCCGATATATCTCAGTCTTTTTGCATATTCCGGCGTTCGGCTGTTAACCGGTGCTGCTGCTTTTCCCTCATTGTAAATGATGAGCTCCGATTTACAGGCGAGATTGGACGGTTCGATATAAAAGCTGTGTTCTGTCGTTCCCCAGCCCAGATCAGCAGGACTCATCCCCCGGAGAAAAACAGGGTTTTTTACCGACGGCTCTTCATAATTCCACTCAGAGTCTTTGGTCTGGAAACGGTAATCATTTTTTTTATACGGATACAGGTAAAAGGCGGCTATAATCAGAAGGGCCGGGAGGAGAACCGCGCTCCGCTTCAGTCCTCTGTATCTGACGACGCCTTTTCTGTAATCCCTGTATAAAAATACCAGAATCAACAGGGCGCTCAGAACCGCCAGGACTGAAAGCAAGCTGGACACCTGCGCCAGTTCCCTCACCCCGCATATCAGCATTGGAACGGCAAACGGCAGACAGCCTGCGGCGTTCAGCGCAGGCTCGTCCCAAAACAGGATAAAGTCAGGGATACTTCCCGTCTCTTCTTTATAGCGCAGCGCCCTCCTCTGTCTTAATTTAATACTCAGGCCTGCAGTAAGCCAAATCCAGTAAAGTAAAAGTGAAAAAAACAGGCAGGCCAGGTTTTCCCATATGCCAAAATATTTACTGATTCCCGGTGATCTTAAACGAAAAATCAGGAAATAGGGAATCGCAAGCAGCAAATTAAATGCAGCCATGGTGAGCAGCGCCTTATTTTCCTCTTTCACCGTCACTTCATAAGGCCCATCCGGACGGCAGGGGGAATATACCGTATAGGGCACAGGCGGACGGACGTCCCCTTTACTGTAAAAAGTAACAAGATTTTTCAGCGGAGCATTATATTCCCAGCCGTTTTCTTCCCATCGCTGCCGGAACTCCAGAAAACGCTCCGAACGCTCCACCTCCTTCGTCACCTCTCTGTCAAATATGCCGATCGAAAATTGATACTTTCCCATCATCACCTGCTGAAAGTTTCCTCTGCCGTAACCAAAACAAAGATTCTTAATCAGATGGCCCTCCGCCGCCTTCTGTTCGAAAAAATGTTCCAGCCGTTCTGTCTCAACCAGGCTGTACGGTATCGGATATATATCGTATTCTTTCACCAATCCCATGCAAAGACCTCCCTTCCGCCTCCGGGGCAATGAAACTTCTGCCCCTGGCAGATAAACTGTCCGCTGATTTCCTAATATTATTTTATCACATCAGGAAAATGGAAAGTCCTTACAATATTTGATGTTTTCTTACATTTTCTTCACTTACCTATTCTTCCGCCGCAGATACCTCCGGCGCCGCCACGCTTTGCTTTACGGGACTTATCCTGACGATCTGCACATCTATAATCTGCTGATGGCCGTCCACGATAACGCTGCTCTTAAAAACTTTTATACAATGACTCTGGCGCCCCTGATCCAGTACGAAAAACGGTACAGCGTTGATTTGATTAAGACGATAGAAACTTATCTCACCTGTGACGGCGATTATAAAAAAACGGCTATCCTGCTCAAACAGCATGAAAATACAATCCGTTTCCGGATTAACAAGGCAAAAAGCCTGCTGGGCATGGAGAATAGCCATTATAAATTCATTGAGCAGGTGTCTCTGGCCCTGAAAGCGCGCAGTGTTGAGAAATTCTCGGTGAACAGGCGCCCAACGGACTCTGAGAAACTGTAATATAACAGTCATGCAGCACGGACTTATTATCGCTCACCGGCACACAGAAAAACCCGGAAAACAAAAGTTTTCCGGGTTATCTTACGCTTGGACACAATGCACCCTGAGGGTACTATATAAATTTACTCCGCAGCATCTCCCTGTCCGCGAAGCGGATACGGAGACACTCATGGATCATAATCGATTACTCGATGATAGAAACTACTCTACCTGAACCTACTGTACGTCCGCCTTCACGGATAGCGAAACGAAGTCCCTGCTCCATAGCTACTGGATGGATCAGTTCAACTGTCATCTCGATGTTGTCGCCAGGCATACACATCTCTACGCCTGCTGGTAAATCACAAACGCCTGTAACGTCTGTTGTTCTGAAGTAGAACTGTGGACGGTAGTTATTGAAGAATGGTGTATGACGGCCACCCTCGTCTTTTGTCAGAACGTAAACCTGAGCTGTAAATTTCTTATGGCATTTTACAGAACCTGGTTTAACAAGACACTGACCTCTCTGGATCTCTGTTCTCTGAACACCACGAAGAAGAGCACCGATGTTATCACCAGCCTGAGCCTCATCAAGGAGTTTACGGAACATCTCGATACCAGTTACAACTACTTTACGAACCTCTTCAGAGATACCGATGATTTCAACTTCATCAGATACATGAAGTGTACCACGCTCTACACGGCCTGTAGCAACTGTACCACGGCCTGTGATGGAGAATACGTCCTCTACAGGCATAAGGAAAGGTTTGTCTGTCTCACGAACTGGGTCCGGAACATAGCTGTCAACTGCAGCCATAAGTTCAAGAACTTTGTCGCCCCACTCGCTCTTAGGATCTTCAAGAGCTTTTAATGCGGAACCCTGGATAACTGGTGTGTCATCGCCCGGGAATTCGTACTCTGTAAGAAGCTCACGGATTTCCATCTCTACTAATTCAAGAAGCTCCGGATCATCAACCATATCACACTTGTTCATGAATACTACGATGTAAGGTACGCCTACCTGACGGGAAAGAAGGATATGCTCTCTTGTCTGAGCCATAACACCATCTGTAGCAGCTACTACAAGGATAGCGCCGTCCATCTGTGCAGCACCAGTGATCATGTTCTTTACATAGTCAGCATGGCCTGGGCAGTCAACGTGTGCGTAGTGTCTGTTCTCTGTCTCATACTCAACGTGAGCTGTAGAAATTGTGATTCCACGCTCTCTCTCTTCCGGAGCTTTATCAATGTTCTCGAATGCAACAGCCTCACCAGTACCTAATCTCTCATGAAGAGTTTTTGTGATAGCAGCTGTTAATGTTGTTTTACCATGGTCAACGTGTCCGATGGTACCAATGTTACAATGCGGTTTGTTTCTTTCAAACTTTGCTTTTGCCATTTTATAACGTCCTCCTTAATTTGCGCCCATCAGGGGGCTTCATAATTTATGTTAGGCTGTCTCTAATTATATTCTATCAGAGCATGTTTTTCAAGCCTATTATTTACTTTCCGGGCAGTTTTTGCACTGCCTGGAAAGTTTAAAACGATTTGTTTTCAATTACTTTTCTGCTTTTGTAGCAAGCACTTTTTCCTGAACACTCTTCGGAACCTGCTCGTATTTCTCAAAGAACATGGAGTAGTTACCGCGTCCCTGTGTCTTGGAACGTAAGTCTGTGGAGTAGCCGAACATCTCGGATAACGGAACGTAAGCTCTTACAAGCTTTCCGCCGCCGATATCTTCCATACCTTCGATACGGCCACGACGGGAGTTGATATCACCGATAACATCACCCATATAATCTTCCGGCATTGTTACTTCTACCTTCATGATAGGCTCTACAAGAATAGCACCTGCTTTGTGCATAGCCTCTTTAAAAGCCATGGAACCAGCGATATGGAACGCCATCTCAGAGGAGTCAACCTCATGGTAGGAACCGTCGTATACGGTAGCTTTAACGCCCAGTACCGGGAAGCCGCCAAGGATACCTGCTTTGGTAGCCTCTTTGATACCTTCGCCTACTGCCGGGATATATTCCTTCGGGATAGCGCCGCCGACAACAGTGGATTCGAACTTGAATGTCTCTTCACCGTTGGCATCCATTGGCTCAAAGTGTACCTTACAGTGTCCGTACTGACCACGTCCGCCGGACTGTTTTGCATACTTGCTGTCTACGTCTACTGCCTTTGTAAATGTCTCCTTGTAAGCTACCTGAGGAGCGCCTACGTTAGCTTCAACGTGGAACTCGCGAAGCAGACGGTCAACGATGATTTCAAGATGGAGCTCGCCCATACCTGCGATAATCGTCTGTCCTGTCTCTTTATCTGTGTAAGCACGGAAAGTAGGATCTTCCTCTGCAAGTTTTGCAAGGGCCTCGCCCATCTTATCCTGTCCTGCTTTTGTCTTCGGCTCAATAGCGATATCGATAACCGGCTCCGGGAATACCATGGATTCCAGGATTACAGGGTGCTGATCGTCACAGATTGTATCACCTGTCGTGGAGAACTTGAATCCGATAGCTGCAGCAATATCGCCGGAGTAAACTTTGTCTAATTCCTGACGTTTGTTCGCATGCATCTGCAGGATACGTCCCACACGCTCTTTTTTACCTTTTGTTGCATTCAGTACGTAGGAACCGGAGTTGATGCTTCCTGAATATACACGGAAATATGCCAGCTTACCTACGAACGGGTCTGTCATAATCTTGAATACGAGTGCGGAGAACGGCTCTTCATCGGAAGAATGTCTCACAACTTCGTTGCCATCCGGATCAGTACCCTCAATCGCAGGGATATCTAATGGGGAAGGCATAAACTCGATAACTGCATCAAGTAATTTCTGAACGCCCTTATTTCTGTAAGCCGTACCACAGCAAACCGGGATAGCCTGGCATTCGCAGGTAGCTTTTCTTAATGCTTTCTTAAGCTCATCTACGCTTGGTTCTTCACCTTCCAGATACTGCATCATTAATTCATCGTCAAGCTCGCAGATTTTCTCTACAAGCTCTGTACGGTACAGTTCTGCGTCATCCTGCATGTCTTCCGGGATATCGGTAATGGAGATATCTTCGCCCTTGTCATCGTTGTAGATGTAGGCTTTCATCTCGAACAGGTCGATGATTCCTTTAAACTCATCTTCCTTACCAATCGGAAGCTGTAAGCAAATGGCGTTCTTGCCAAGTCTTGTCTTAATCTGCTCTACGGTTCCATAGAAGTTAGCGCCCAAGATATCCATCTTGTTGATGAATGCCATACGTGGTACGTTGTAGGTGTCAGCCTGACGCCATACGTTCTCGGACTGAGGTTCCACACCACCCTTAGCACAGAACACACCGACCGCACCATCCAGTACACGCAGGGAACGCTCAACCTCTACAGTAAAGTCAACGTGTCCTGGAGTATCAATAATGTTAATACGATGCTCCAGTGCGCCTGGTTTCGGTTTACACTGTTCCTGCAGAGTCCAGTGGCAGGTCGTAGCAGCTGAAGTAATTGTGATACCTCTCTCCTGCTCCTGAGCCATCCAGTCCATGGTAGCCGTACCTTCATGAGTATCACCAATCTTATAGTTTACACCGGTGTAATACAGAATACGCTCCGTGGTTGTTGTCTTACCGGCATCAATATGAGCCATGATACCAATATTTCTGGTTCTCTCTAACGGATATTCTCTTCCAGCCAAAGCTTTTTCCTCCTATTAGAATCTGTAATGAGCAAATGCCTTATTAGCCTCTGCCATCTTATGCATGTCTTCTTTCTTCTTCACGGCTGCACCTGTATTGTTGGATGCATCCAGAAGCTCCTTAGCAAGTCTTTCTTCCTGTGTCTTCTCGCCTCTCTTACGGGAGTAAAGAGTGATCCAGCGAAGAGCGAGAGCCTGTCTTCTCTCCGGCTTAACCTCGATCGGAACCTGATATGTGGCACCGCCGATACGTTTTGCCTTAACTTCCAGAACAGGCATGATGTTGTTCATAGCCTCTTCGAATACTTCCACAGCGTCTTTGCCTGTCTCAGCTGCGATACGGTCAAATGCACCGTATACAATTTTCTGGGCAACACCCTTTTTACCGTCTAACATGATGTTGTTAATCAGCTTGGTAACAACCTTGTTATTGTAAAGCGGATCTGCTAATACGTCTCTTTTCTGAGTATGTCCTTTACGTGGCACGTTACTTCCCTCCTTAATATCTGCTCCAGCTCCGGAAATTGGGCCGAAGCTTCTCATTAGATCTTAGGTACTCGCATTAAATGCTTAGTGAGGTCTTTTCGAACTTAGCATTTAAGTGCACCTGCGCAACGAGCGTGTCTTTCAACGCGACATTAAGCATGGTGCTTCCTCACTCATAGAATGCGTTCGCGCTCGGTTCTATGATTACCTGCAACCTACAGGGTCAATATCAAAGTCCGGCACAACAATTCAAATGAATTCTACCTAAATTTCGTTTTAATTACTTTTTGTCTTTCGGTCTCTTAGCGCCGTATTTGGAACGGGCCTGTCTTCTGTTAGCAACGCCTGCTGTATCAAGAGTACCTCTGATGATGTGGTATCTTGTACCTGGTAAGTCTTTAACACGGCCGCCACGGATCAGAACAACGCTATGCTCCTGTAAGTTATGTCCCTCACCTGGGATGTAGCTTGTTACTTCGATTCCGTTGGAAAGACGTACTCTGGCGATCTTTCTCAGAGCTGAGTTAGGTTTCTTTGGTGTAGCAGTCTTAACGGCTGTACACACACCTCTCTTCTGTGGTGCAGAAATGTTGGTCGCTCTCTTCTGTAAAGAGTTGTATCCTTTCTGCAGAGCCGGTGCTGTAGATTTCTTCTCAGATGTCTGTCTTCCTTTTCTTACTAACTGGTTGAATGTTGGCATCCTTTTCACCTCCTGTGATATTGTCTGTGGTTGCTTTTTAAGCTCTTATTTTTACGCACAAAAATACACTCGCATTTTTACACGCCTACTTATTATATACAGTTTGTCAATTTGTGTCAAGGCATAAAATGTAAAAAAAAACTGCTTTTTCGGCGTATTTATGGTGTTTTTTCAGATATGCCCGCGTGGATTGCGGGTGAAGAGGCGTAAGCAGCCTCCTCTTTCCGGATAAGCCCATCAAAACAGCTACATGGATTCTTCCCAATATTATGCAGAATCATTCATTTAAACCGGATTTTAAGTACGAAATCAAAAAGCAGTTTTTTTGCCGTTTCTGTACATCATTTGTTACGGTTTAGCCGAAGGCTGAACTGTAACCTTTTTCCTGGCCACCAGAAAATAATTGACGGGGCGTTCAAACAGCGCCTCCCGCTCCATTATCTCAAATCCCCCGTTCTCAATCATCTGCTCCAGACTCTCCGGCGTATAAAACTCTACAAAGGGCATCTTTCCGGTACGGCTTCTATACCATTTACGCAAAGCTTCCTTTGTAAAGCTGTGTTTCAGGCAGTCGGCTGCCACAAAAATGTAACCGCCCGGCTTTACAAGCTCCTGCAGTCGCTTCATTGCCGCGGCCTGATCCGGCATATATAAAAGCACATTAAAAATCATAACCGCATCGTACGTACCCGGCTTTAGTTCTTCCATAAACATATCGCCCTGGATGAAATCGATATTACCGGCTTCGGCCTTCTTTGCTTTTTCCCTCGCCTGGCGGAGCATCTCCGGCGCGGTATCCACCGCCGTCATCTCCGCTACGCTGCCGGCCAGCTCTATCGTAGTCACACCGGTCCCACAGCCGATATCAAGAGCATTGTCGCTGTCCTTCAGGTATTTCTTTGTGTAATCAATTGTCTTCCTGTAGGCTTCCTCATATGTCGTTAAAATCTGAGTATCGAATATCTCCGATCGCTTATTCCAGTATGCCTCGTTTTCTGAATAATTTTCCTGCTCCTGCTTCATTTTGTTTGCCCTCCAACCGACCGGCAGTTTAGTCCGGTAGACCTGCGGTTTACCTCCCCTTCGGTTCAAAACAGTTTTCTTCTATTCTAATATCTGCCCGGGAATATGTCAAATCTCCCTGTTCCCGGTCTGCTGCGCCAGCTTCATATATAAAAGCGGATAAGGATTCCCCTGTTCATCCGTCTCCGTTCTTTTATATACCCTGAACCCTTTATGTTAATCATATTATCACTGACACAGCCTGCTGCCAAAGCAGTCTGGCGGACAGATACACCCGCCCGGGCAACCGCCGTCTGTCATAACAGCTAATTATCATTTTATAGAATTTCGTACAAATAAGCTACAGCTATCTCAATTATTTACTTTACAATTTTGTTAACATTCATATCATACCATGAAATATCTATGGTATAATGACCGCATAGCGGGCTTATACCTGCGCATAAACGGTTTCTGCGTTCACCGCAGAAATCCGGCGCTAATTTCCGTCGGAGACTCCATGTTCCTGATGGAACATGGTATAATGACCGCATAGCGGGCTTATACTTGCGCATAAACGGTTTCTGCGTTCACCGCAGAAATCCGGCGCTAATTTCCGTCGGAGACTCCATGTTCCTGATGGAACATGGTATAATGACCGCATAGCGGGCTTATACTTGCGCATAAACGGTTTCTGCGTTCACCGCAGAAATCCGGCGCTAATTTCCGTCGGAGACTCCATGTTCCTGATGGAACATGGTATAATGACCGCATAGCGGGCTTATACCTGCGCTTGAACGGTTTCTGCGTTCACCGCAGATCCGGTACAGCTTATGAAAGGTTAAGGCAGCGGCTCTGGTCTAGCCCCTGCCGCGGTGGGACAACCATGAGATGTAAAACAGAACGTATTCAACAGGATTTGGAATCACTATCCAGATTTAATTTAACTCCCGGCAGCGGCTGCACCAGGCTTTCCTACACCAAGGAATTTTCCGGCGCCCGTGATTATCTCAAGCAGAGGATGGCGGAGGCGGGGCTGAAGGTGCATGAAGATCCGGCCGGAAATATCATCGGCAGATATCCCGGCAAGGTGGAAAAACCAGCTGTCATGACCGGCAGCCATTTTGACACAGTTTTCCACGGCGGAAATTTTGACGGACAAGCCGGAGGAGATCGCCGCTTTTATTGAATTGCATATTGAACAGGGCCCCGTCCTTGAACAGAATCAGAAAGATATCGGTATCGTCGATGCAATTGTCAGCCTGGAATGCTATGACGTCCTGGTCAGAGGACGGGCCGAGCACGCCGGTACGACACCGATAGATATGCGTGCAGACGCCCTGCTGGCCGCGGCAAAAGCGATTGCGGCGGCAACCGGCAGGAATCAGCAGGACATTACAGGCAGACCCTGCCGCCATGGATATGCGTCTGAAAAAGACAATTGAAGATGCGGCCGGTGAACTTTCACTGTCCTCGATGCATCTGTTGTCCGGCGCCGGTCACGATACGATGAACTTTAAAAACATGTGTCTGCTGGCCATGCTATTTGTTCCAAGCAAAGGCGGAAGAAGCCACTGCCCGGAAGAATGGACTGATTACCGGCAGATCAGTGACGGAGCCGACGTTTTACTCCGCACAATCATAAAAGCTGCCGCCCATGAAATATGAAAGGAGATTTAAAAATCATGAAACTTGTCATTATCGAACCGCTGGGAGTAGAACAGGAAAAACTGCTGTCAATGGCGCAGGAGGCGCTTCCTGAGGATCTGGAAACCGTATACTACGACACCCGTGTAACCGGAACAAAGGAGCTGATTGAGCGCGGAAAAGATGCCGACATCATTGTTGTCTCCAACCTTCCCATGAACAGCGAAGTAATCGAGGGCTGCAAAAAACTGAAGCTTCTCTCCGTTGCCTTCACCGGCGTGGATCACATCGCCATGGATACATGCCGGAAAAACGGCGTAACCGTCTGCAACTGCGCAGGATATTCCACTGTCGCCGTGGCTGACCTCGTATTTGGCATGGTTATCTCCCTGTACAGGAATATCATCCCCTGCAATGCAGCCGTCAGGAACGAAGGGACAAAAGACGGCCTGGTTGGTTTTGAACTGGAGGGCAAAAAATTCGGCATTGTGGGCACCGGGGCCATCGGACTGCGCACGGCAAAGATTGCCCGGGCTTTCGGGTGTGAAGTATACGCTTACAGCAGAACGGTTAAGGAGATAGAAGGAGTTACCTATGTTCCTCTGGATGAGCTTCTCTCCGTCTGCGATATCGTCTCCCTCCATACGCCTCTGACCCCGGAGACAAAGGGACTGATTGGAAAAAAAGAGCTTTCAATGATGAAGAAAAGCGCCATCCTCATCAATACGGCCCGCGGCCCCGTGGTGGACAGTGATGCGCTTGCAAATGCCCTGAACAGCGAAGCCATCGCCGGAGCAGCCATTGATGTATTCGAAACCGAACCGCCGATTAAAAAGGAACATCCGCTGCTGACCGCCAAAAATGTAATCGCAACTCCCCATATCGCTTTTGCCACAAAAGAAGCGCTTGTAAAACGTGCTGTGATTGTATTTGATAATGTGACCAAATGGACTGCCGGAAATGCTCAGAATATTGTAAAATAATAACCGGTGCGCTGCGTTAACGAATCGCCGCCAGTCAACGATAACCTGCAAGCTCCGCGCACAGGTCACCGCCCCCCATGGAAAGCTTTTTGTCCACTACGCAAAAAGCATCTACAATCTGAGTATGGAATGTAAAAAATCGCTCAATTTATCCAGCAGATATTCGTCACGGCTGTCCATAGCCGCTCCGGAAACCATCTGGCAATATACGGTTTTTTCAAAATTCCGCACACTTATCGAGAAATTCCCCCATACATCTTTCAATGTTAACGTTCTTCATTCGAATGCCATTGTAGATGGGATTATGGACGGCAATATCGATATCGGTTTCGTGTTAAACCGTCCCACTCACCGGATGATCGAGACGGTGGAACTGTGGCGCTGCGGTTATGTACTGGTAAAATCGCCTGATTTAAAGCTTAACTCCCACTATTTTTCTCCCGATACGATGGATGATTTCCCTTACATTGATATGGACTGGGGCATGGCTTTCTCCAATTGGCTCAATACCTGGTACTTTCCCAGAATCTATCCGTTTCACACAATTCACGGATATCTGTGTATGAACCTTCTTTTAGAAGGCCTCGGCGTCTGTTTTCTGCCGGAGAGAATCGCTTCCTCTCATATTAAAATCGGACGCCTTCAGCAGCTCCCTTACGAATTTTCAGACTGTTCTCCCATAGAATCAGGTTTCCTGGTCTGGCCACGCAACAAGTCTGAAGCTTTAAGTCCCTATCTTGCCGTATTAAAAGCTGCTTATTCGGAAGACGCATGAAACTTTAGTTAACACTATGGAGATTTAGTTAAGCAGGTGAGGACGCCGCCGGAACGGCCAGCGGACGGGGTGGTGGGGTGTGTATATGAGTCTTTCGTCCCGGGG
>OBXO01000746.1_pt1 | contig 21042 bp, 18 predicted proteins | sample 1501431 | NCBI WGS metagenome assembly OBXO01 (sample SAMEA2580163, study PRJEB22360) | human gut metagenome | biome: human gut; feature: human-associated habitat; material: faeces | place: Denmark | collected 2008/2010 | reverse complement strand
GAAATACTTTTGAAGTTCTGAAATATTTTTTGATGTTGAAAAGAGCAATCTCTGTGTCTATGACAGGCAGCAGGAGAAATTACGGGTGCGCTGATAGGTATATAAATGAAGAAATCAAACATAATGATCATTTACGCGCAATAAAAAATGGTAATAATTTTGTAATTATACCTAAAATACAAAAAAAATCCCTAGCAGTATGCGAAAGAAATTACCAAATTTGCAAAGAAAATACTAAAATTGGGATATTAGTTTGGGAAGGATGATACTTGTTGCCGGTTCGTCAAATAGGGGTGTAAAATATGATGAAAATATGATATAATAATTTCAAATTATTGTAAGATATTTACAGATGGGAGAGGTGAAAGAAATGAATAAACAAAGAAGGAAACATGTTCTGTTAACGCTGACAGCTGTTGTGCTATTGATGATGTTGGTGCTGCCAATAAATGTAATGGCTGCAAATAGCAATATTATACCAAATAGTGAAGCAGGTATAGCGGATACCGTTTTATACCAGGTTATTTTGCGCAAACTGAACAAAACCGGAAAAACATTTACCAAAGATGAGGCATTAAAAATAAAACATTTAAGATATAATGGCTCAAATAAAGAGTCTAAAATAAAATCGTTAAAAGGAATTAATAAGCTCAAAAATTTACGCACTTTAGATTTTTACGGCAATAGTCTGATCTCTCTTTCCGGGATAGAAGGTTTAACGAAACTAGAGCGGCTGGAGGTTGGGAACAATGAGCTGGTAAATTTAAGTGGCGTTGAGAACTTAATTAATTTAACGTGTATAAATGCAACTTATAATCAGCTAAAAAGTATCAGGTCTGTGAGAAATTTAGTTAAATTGAGCAGTTTAGATATAGATAAGAACAGGTTAAAGAATTTGGATGGGGTAGAGGGACTGACCGGCTTGGAATTTCTCTATGCAACACGTAATCGCTTAACCCGTCTGCCGGACATGAACAAACTGTCAAATTTGAGTATTGTTGAATTTAAGTGGAACCGAATTAGTGAGAAAGAATTAAATAAGAAGCTTCCCAAAGGCTGGAAGAGAAATAGCTTATGGTATAAAACTACTGCTAAACTGCAAAATCTGGTTAGAACAATAGAACTGGTTCAACCCGCATCATTTGATAAAGTCAATGTAAACACTAAAAAAATTATAGGTATCGCTAATAAGAATTCAACAATTGTACTAAGAGATCCCAGAGGTAAAAAAATTGCGGCTGTAAGATCAAACGCCAAAGGTAAATTTACGTTCAAGAAACTGAATTTGAATCAATGGGCAGAAAAGAGCTTGTCACTGGAGGCAAATGTAGTGGACAAATTCTATTATGATGAAACTTATAGATTGAAAAAAGTGAAATTTATTGTTGGAAATTAGAGGGTATTTTAGTAAAAGGATTGTATAGAGCAAAAAAATTGTGTCGTTTTATTGCATTAATTCAATTATAGGTCTGTAACCGCTTAAACGCAGTTACAGGCCTATTTTAGTGGAAAATAGTGTCGCGAATAGAAGAATCAACAGCCTAAACGAATGCAAATTTTAACTGATCACATGGAGGGAAAATGAAGAATCTCAGTTAAAATGAGTGGTGGAAAATGCGTGTTTTAATATAAGAGTGATATTATATTAGGGTAGAGACGTGCATTTATATGTCTCTATTATTTAAATCTTTTTACGATCTTAAATGGAGGATATTACCAGCTAGACGAGAATAGCTACCAGTTAGTCAATAGGGGGTGAAAAATTGATGGAAATATGATATATATCAAATATAATGTATAAATGTTATAAAAAAATGTGAATTAATTATGAAAACTAGTAAGAAAGGAGAAGAGTAAGCGACTATTTGACAGATTAGGTTCATATTTGCATGTAATATGTAAAATGAAAATATTAAAGATAAAGGGAGAAAATTTATGAAGAGAAAGATTAAAATTTCTGGGAAAAAAGTAGTAAGTAGTTTTTTGATATTCATAATGATGTGTCAGTTGGTTGGCAGCAATAATCTGATGATAGCAAATGCAGAAATTGAAGCCGAAACAGATACGAAAAGCTATATCATTATGGCAGATAATTCAAAAGAATTTAACGATCTTGCCAGCAGAACAGCATATAGCATAGTAGAAGAAGATCCAGAATTATCGGATAATAACATTGCGGTCATGGAGTTGTCACAAGAAGAAGCTGAGGCATTGCAACATTATGATGGTCTTATAGTAGAAGAAGATATTACGATTACAGCAAATTCAATTGAAGGGAATCTGGGCGAAGAGACTATCACGGAAGCTACAGAAGCAGAAACGACATTGGCGGAGAGCGATGAGGAAAGCCAAACAGGAACAGAGGAAACAGAAGCTATAGAAGAGACAGAAGTTACGGAAGAGAATGGAAATACAGAGAATCCTATGCAAGAAGAAACAGATTTTCTGGAAACAGAGGATATAGAGACAGTAAAAAAGAGAGAAGTGCTTGAAGAATTACTAGAGGAAAGAAACAATGTAAATGAAACTGAGGTCAAAGCTGATTGGAATTTACAGGCAATTAATACAGATGTAATTAATACAAATGCAAGAAGTATAAATAAAGTGAGAGTAGCTGTATTAGATTCAGGTGTTGACTATGTTTGTGGTATAGACCTGACGGATAGTATTAATTTAGTTGAAGAAGAGGAATATGTGGTTCCAATGTATCAGGATCTAACGGGACATGGAACAGGAATTGCATCTATAATCTGTGCAAATGGAGAAGGCGGCATCAAGGGCGTTAATCCAAATGTAGATTTATATTCAGTAAAAGTTTTAGATGGAGAAAATAAAGCACCTTTAAGTCGTATCATAAAGGGGATTTATTGGTGTATTGATAATGATGTTAATATAATTAATATGAGTTTCGGGACTTCTTCATATTCGAATGCTATGAAAAAGGCAGTAGAAGATGCATATGATGCAGGAATTCTTTTGGTTGGAGCATCAGGAAATAATGCCGATAAAGTAGAATACCCAGCAGCTTTTAAAGAAGTTATGGCAGTAGCATCGACAAATGCCGAAGCAGAGATTAGTTCGTTCAGCAATACAGGAAAAGAACTAGATATTGCAGCCCCTGGAGAAAAGATTCAAACTGCATCTTTTTTCGGTGGCTCAACTGTAACTCATGGTACTAGTATTGCAGTTCCTCATGTAGTTGGAGTAGCTTCATTATTATGGGAAAAAGATTTATCAAAATCCCATGAGTTTATTCGTCAATTGCTAGACACAACATCTAAAAATATTTCGAACTCTGATGAGTGCGGGCTTATTGATGCTGACTATGCTATGAGGATGTATAAAACTTTTAGTGAAAACTTTGTTGATTCCAATGCAGAAAGAGAAGAAAGAATACCTGAAAACACGGGAAATCCAGATACATTTGAAGAAATTAATGAGGATGATGCTTATGTAGAAGGAAGGTGGACAATGAAAGTTCATGAAAGCTTTCTTAATGGATATAAATTAAGCACAAATAATATAAAGATTATGAAAGCAGGAATAATTTATCCAGACCAAAAAGATGTGTCTAATATATATGGCTATGGTGAATATCCAGAATATCATGGCGGGTATAAGTGGAAAGATAAGTCAAATAATATTGTTCCTGTTAATTATGTGGCTTGTTATGAATTTTTGACTAGAATTGCGTATCAAGGTGGGGATACGTCTAAATTTACAAATTATAAATTAGTGAAAGGATTGGATGAAAGAGTATTTGTTAAAATAAAATCAAAGATTAGCTCTACAAAGTTTGGAGATCAACCCTGGAGTAAGATACTTGCTCAATATGGTAATACGGCAACGAATCGTAAATACTTCTTATGGGGAAGTGCATTACATCTATTGACAGACTCATTTGCACATTTAACTAAATTAAAAAAAGGAGATGTTCATGGAGCCTTTATTTCACATGAAAAAGGCGCTGATAATCCAGCAACATGTCCTAATAGATTCCAGGTTGCAAATGAGGCGGTAAGCAGGAGTATAGGGTTTTTGACTAAAGAAGCCATAGGTAATTATGTGGATTTCTGCTGGGGAATACAGGAACGTTATAATAATACATTTGTAAAAATAAATTTATATAAATACCTAAAAGCTAATGCAGGAAGCGCTAGTAAACTAAAAGAATGGTTTGATATCAACCTTTTGAAGAAAGCATCTTATTCGTAGATGAAAAAATGGTTATATTATTGTGAGTGTAGGAAAATAAAAAGGAGAAAGTTTATGCTAAGATTAAAAAAATTTATATGGATATTTGTTATATTTTTGGTTATGACGGTATACTTGCCGATAAATGCTACTGCTGCAATCAGTAAAGTTATTCATAATGATGAAAGCGGAATACCCGATAAAGTTTTATATCAAGCTATTTTAAGTGAACTGGGGAAAAGTGGAATAGAATATTTTACTGAAGAAGAAGCTGCTGATATAATTAGCTTGACATCTAATAATTATAACAAAAAAGAACAAATTAAATCATTGAAAGGATTGAGGTATCTTAAAAATTTAAAGAATCTTGATGTTGCAGTTAATCAATTGGTATCGCTTTCTGGAATTGAAGAATCATTTAAACTAGAGTCTTTAGTTATTTCTCATAATAAATTAACAGATCTTTCAGGTGTTGAAAAATTAAAAAAATTAGTTTATATAAGCGCTTGGGATAATCAGTTAAATAATATTAATGCTATTAGCGAATTAGTTAAACTGGAAAGCATTGAATTAAATGGGAATAGATTGACAAGTTTAGAAGCAATTAAAAAATTAAAAGGTTTAAAATCAATATACGCCACAGGTAATAGGTTAAAAAGATTACCAAATCTAAAAAAGCATACAAAGCTGAGCGATGTGAATTTTAAATATAACCTACTTAGCAAAAAACAATTAAAGGAAAATTTACCTTCAGGATTTACAAAAAGTAATGATTACTGGTTTAAAAGTCAGGTACAGTTTCAAAAACTTGTTAAAACAATCAACATAGTTAAACCTAAGTCATTTACTAAGATTAATAAAAAAACTAGAAAAATAGTCGGGATAGCAAATAAGAAAGCAACTATTGTCCTTCGAGATCCCAATGGTAAAAAAATTCTTACTGTAAAATCAGACAATAAGGGCAATTTTATCTTTAAGAACTTGAATCTTAGTAAATGGGTAGGAAAGACATTGTCTATAAAATCTTATATTGTTGATCAAGTCTACGATGAACGTTATAATTTGAAAACAGTAAAATTTACAGTCCGCAATTAAGAATGTATTAATGTAAGGATAATAGTTATATAGCCAAGCCTGTAACCGCCTAACCGCAGTTACGGGCTTATTTAGAAAATAATGAAAATAGTAAATTCAGCTCTCAAAGCACATATATTGAAAAAAATGAAAGCAACCGTAGCCGAACAGTAGATGAGTCATTCAAAGGCCTACGCTCAGTCATTACCAGAAATCAATTGGCCCATTTTCTTAAACTCCTTAGGATTAATAGCCATATCATTATGAAAAGAAAATAGTTTGAATATGATGATAAATCCATTAAAAGCGATATTGTTGAGAAATGTGTCTTAATATGATAATATAAAAACATTATATAAAAGCTCTTTTATTTTATCAGGAGGAGAGAAAATATGGAAGATAAACATAAAGTATGCAAAGATAGATGATCAAAAACTTAATCTAATATGCTGAAACCCCTCTAATCTGGGCATATAAGGATATATAAAGAGTTATATATTGCCTTACAACCTTACAGAAATGTAAGTTATCCAATAGTAAATGTAAGCTAATATTATGGCAGACCAATTCTTTTTTTATTACAATAAGGACAGAAAAAGTTAGAGAGGAAGAATACTATGGCACTTTTAGAAGTAAAAAACTTAAAAAAAATATATACCACCCGCTTTGGAGGAAACCAGGTGCAGGCGTTAACAGACGTTAATTTCTCGGTTGAGGAGGGGGAATATGTGGCAATTATGGGAGAGTCCGGTTCCGGAAAAACTACGTTGCTGAATATTCTGGCATCATTGGACAAACCAACCAGCGGAGATGTTCTGCTGAATGGAAAAAGTATGCTGGCGGTAAAGGACAAAGGACTTGCGGCATTTCGAAGAGAAAATCTGGGGTTTGTTTTTCAGGACTTTAATTTACTGGATACCTTCTCATTAGAAGATAACATTTATCTGCCTCTGGTTTTATCCGGCAAGAATTATAAAGAAATGCGTCAGAGGCTGGAACCTTTAGCGGAGAAACTGCATATCAAGGATATCTTGAAGAAATATCCGTATGAAGTATCAGGGGGCCAGAAGCAGAGGGCAGCGGCGGCCAGGGCATTAATTACCAATCCTCAGCTTGTATTGGCGGATGAGCCTACAGGTGCTCTGGATTCAAAATCTTCGGATCAGATGCTAAAGCTGTTTTCCCGCATTAATAAGGAAGGGCAGACAATTCTTATGGTTACCCATAGTACCAGGGCGGCAAGCCATGCTCAGCGTGTACTTTTTATTAAGGACGGTGAGGTGTTCCATCAACTGTACAGGGGCTCTATGAATAATGATGCCATGTTCCAGAAAATAACGGAGACCTTGACGGTATTAGCGTCAGGAGGTGAAGAGAATGCGTAATTCTTTTTACCCTAAAATGGCAGTTACGAATATCCGCAAAAATGCCAGGATGTATCTGCCTTATATGCTTACCTGCATTTGTACGATTATTATGTACCTTGTTATGAGTGCAATCTCGGGCAATCCGGGAATTGATGAGATGCAGGGGAGTGAGTCTCTGCGGATGGTATTGCAGTTGGGGCAGTCAATCATAGCTATTTTTGCAGTGATATTTTTGTTCTACACGAATAGCTTCCTGATGAAACGCCGGATGAAAGAACTGGGGCTGTATAGTATCCTGGGCCTGGAAAAGCGCCATATGGGAAGAATATTGCTCTATGAATGTATTTTTACCTCTGCCGTATCTCTGGGGATTGGTCTTTTAGGAGGAATTCTAATCAGTAAGCTGATGTTCTTGATTTTGCTTAAGCTGATTCAGACAAATGTTGATTTTGAATTTATCATGAGCGGGGATGCAATTCGCAGTACGCTGATTCTTTTTGGAATTATATTTGTCTGTACGCTGATTTCAAATCTTTTCACAACCGGTAAAAGTAATCCCATTGAACTTCTGTACGGTGGAAATAAGGGAGAAAAAGAGCCAAAGGCAAGATGGATCACAGCTCTTATAGGATTCATCTGTACGGCGACGGGATATATCATGGCGATTACAGTGAAATCCCCGATTGATGCTATCATTCAGTTTTTCATTGCAGTATTGCTTGTTATTGTGGGTACTTATCTGCTGTTTATTACCGGAAGTATTGCACTTTTGAAAATACTAAAGAAAAATAAGACATTTTATTATAAGCAGAAACATTTCACATCTGTTTCCGGAATGATTTACAGAATGAAGCAAAATGCAGTGGGGCTTGCAAATATCTGTATTCTGAGCACAGGTGTACTGCTAAGTATAGCAACCACCATTTCTCTGAATATAGGAATTGAAGAATTAATTCATAATATGTATCCGGAACAATATAACGTGACCTCTTATAATGCAACGAACGATAATGTAGACCAGATGAAAAATATTGTCTACGAAGAAGCAGATAAAAATAATATTCAGATAAAAGATTATTATTATTACCGTTATAATTCACTGGGAGTTACCCAGAAGGATAATGAATTACTGTTAAAGGGGATGGATCAGGGGAATCTGAACGCCTGCATGTTTATGACCGTTAACAATTATAATGATGTAATGGGGACGGATAAGAAACTGTCTGAGAATGATGTATTTATCATTGATTTTAAGAAAGGTTTTCATTATCCAACCGTAAAAATAGGAGACAGGGAATTCCAGGTGGCTGAGGAAATCAAAGATAATGCTTTGATTGCGAATCTTACCATTAACATGCTGGATGGATATGGTATTGTTTTTGCAAACCAGACAATTATTAATGAAATTTGTGCGGCATCCGATTCAGGGATCAATGAGGGAAGTGAGGAGCCGGATACATTTATCGGATTTAATGCAGACGGAGAGCAGAAAACACTGGACCATTATACCAATGTTCTCCATAAGAGAATGAGAGCGATGCTGGAAGAACATGAGAATCTTTTTATAAATCTCAGCGACAGAGACAGTGGTGCATCGATGCTTCGGGCGTCCATTAGCAGTTTTTTGTTCATTGGAGTATTCATAGGAGTTTTATTCCTGATGGCAACTGTTTTGATTATTTATTACAAACAGATTTCGGAAGGATATGAAGATAAAGAGCGTTTTTCTATTATGCAGAAAGTGGGTATGAGTAAAGGCGAGGTAAAGAAGAGTATCAGAAGTCAGATTTTAACGGTCTTTTTCCTTCCATTGGTGGTTGCCATCCTGCATGTGGCGGCTGCATTTAATATGATGAGTAAGCTTTTATTTATGTTTGGTCTATTTAATACAAATCTTTTCGTTGTTTGCACAATCGGTACCATCATTATTTTTGCCATTATATACAGTTTTGTTTTTGCAATGACGGCAAAGACATATTATAAGATAGTTGGATGATATTTTAACAGAAATCTTTGTAAAAGCAGTACTTATCCCTTTTTTGATCTGAAATAGAGGGAAAAGTACTGTTTTTTATTGGTAAATACAAATTTACCATAAATTGGAAATATTTTTCTGCCAATTTTCCGTTATCATAATTTCATACGAAAGAAGAAAGGATATGATGAGATTATGAAAACATACGGTTATATCAGAGTGTCATCCAAGGACCAGAACGAGGATAGGCAGCTGCTTGCATTACAGGCACTGCCTGTTTTAATGGAAAACATCTATATGGATAAGCTCAGTGGGAAAGATTTTAACCGGCCGGCATATAAGAGGCTGGTACGGAAGATGAAAGAGGGAGATTTGCTGGTAATCAAGAGTATTGACCGGCTGGGAAGAAATTATGAAGAAATCATTTACCAATGGAGAGTATTGACAAAAGAGAAGAAGATAGATATCTATGTGCTTGATATGCCGTTGCTGGATACCAGGCAGGGAAAGGATTTGATGGGGACATTTATTGCCGATCTGGTGCTGCAGTTACTTAGTTTTGTAGCGGAAAATGAACGACAGAATATAAGAACCAGGCAGGCGGAGGGGATTGCAGCTGCTCGTTTGAAAGGGGTTCGGTTTGGCAGACCGCGCAAACCCATTCATCCGGATTTTCCGAAATGGAGAAAGCTCTGGCTGCAAGGTGAAATATCCAGCCGGAAAGCGGCGAAGAAAATGGGAATTTCCCATCAGACGTTTCTTAATTGGTTAAAATTGGAAAATAATTAATTTTTTATCAAAAATTGTAGACTTTTTTTGCCAGTTAAAGTAGACTTTTTTTGACAGATTAGAAAGTGGTAAATAATAGCATTTAACCCTACATTTAGTATTATACATAGTATGTCAAAAAAAGTCTACTTTTCTAGACAGTTGCTATCATATTGTTCGGAAAGGAAGCACAAATTATGGAGAACTTTAAAAAGTCTGTACTGGATATTTTAGCGCAGGAGCTGGATTGCTATGTATCAGACTTGCGCCAGGTAAATACGAAATACAATAAGACAAAGATATGTGCAGCCATCAAAGGTATCCCGGCATTGCAATTCCCGGCAAGTGAATGGAATGTTACCATAAACTATATGTTAGAAGAAGATGCAGACTATCAGAATTCCCAGGAAGCAAGAGATCATTTGATAAAAAGCTTAGAATGATTTTTTAAACTGTTCCGGGGCCTAGTTAGCACATATATATACATTCATACATAAAAGGGAGTAAGGTTATTGTATTAAGTATGTGGATGGGTAAGAACCAGCAAAGAAATATTGTAAGAAATGGTACGAATTGTGCAGGATCCGGGTTGTTTTCACGCATTGGTGGAAATGGTTCGGATTTTTTTATTGCTGTCTTCCTGTTAAAATGTAAAAGTAGTCTGACAGCTTCAGATTTTCCTAAGAATTATGGCGTTGACAATAGCGGTATGTGTGTACTAAGATAGATAGTACAGATGATATAGCAGTATTTCAGAAAGGAGAGTCTCATGATTATTGTTGACTACAAAGACAGGCGGCCCATTTATGAGCAAATTGTGGAAAAGTTTCAAATGCTGATTGTGAAAGGCGTAATGGAGCCTGACAGTCAAATGCCTTCTGTACGCAAGCTGGCAATGGATTTATCAATTAACCCCAATACAATTCAGAAAGCGTATATGCAGCTGGAGCAGCAGGGGTTTATCTACCCTGTAAAAGGAAAGGGGAATTTTGTCACAGGAGACAGAAATCTGCTGGTACAAAAGAAGAAAGTTGTTTTTGATGATTTTCAGACCGTTGTATCACAGGGAAGGGAATTAGGAATCACGAAGGATGAATTTTACATTAAAGTTGATGAGGTGTATGGGGAGGTAAACTATGATAGAAGTAATGTCCATTAGTAAGTCATTTGGCGACATTAAAGCAATTACGGATATCAGCACCACGATTCGGGAAGGTTCCGTATTTGGCTTGGTTGGAACCAACGGAGCGGGAAAAAGTACCTTCATGAGAATTCTGAGTGGGATATTAAAGGCAGACAAAGGCTCTGTTAAGATTGATAATATGGAAGTTTTTGAAAATATTCAGGCAAAAAAGCTTATTTGCTTTATTCCCGATACACCGTATTATTTCAACAATGCTACGGTAAAGGAAATGATGGAATACTACAAGATCATTTATCCGGAATTCAGTGAATTTCGATTTATAGAACTGGTAGAAAAATTTGGTTTGGATATGAAGCGGAAAATTAATACTTTTTCAAAAGGTATGAAAAAACAGGTATCTGTTTTGCTGGGTATTTGCACAAACACGAAATATCTGCTGTGTGATGAAACGTTTGACGGGCTTGACCCGGTTATGAGACAGGCAGTGAAGAGTATCTTTGCAAGTGAGATTTTAAACAGGGAGTTTACGCCCATTATCGCGTCCCACAACTTAAGGGAGCTGGAAGATATCTGCGATCACGTGGGACTTCTGCATGAAGGCGGTATTCTGCTGTCAAGAGATTTAGAAGATATGAGATTTGAAATCCATAAGCTGCAGTATGTAATTCAAAATCCTACGGCGGAAGAGGAAATTCTAAAAGAGCTGGATGTAATGCAGTACGAAAAGAGAGGTTCTCTCGTTTCCCTCACCGTTCGCGGTAAAAAGGAAGCAATTCTGGCATTGGTAGGAAGTAAGAAGCCGTTATTCTATGAAATTCTTCCACTGTCGCTTGAGGAAATATTTATTAGTGAAACGGAGGTGGCAGGATATGACATCAAAAATCTCATTCTCTAAGTTATTGAAGCAGGATTTGAAACGCAGCGGCGGCATTATCGCGATTATATCACTGGCATTTTTCCTGTTGTTAACGGTAAGAGGAATTTTTACCTTAGATCAGATGCTGGCGTCAATGAAAAATGGCGGCTGGACGTTAAAAGAAGTCATCTCCCAGTTTGCCGGACTTCTGTCTTATAATGGTATGATTATTTTTCTGACCGTATCAAGTGCAGTTTTATGCGGTGTGTCCAGATTCGGCTATCTGCATTCCTCTGCAAAACTGGACTTTTACCACAGTCTTCCCATTAAACGGGAGAGCTTTTTCTGGGTACAATTTCTAAGCGGCGTTCTGCAGTATGTGGTACCGTTTATTGTGAATATTTTAATTGTATTGTTTATCGGTGCGCTTAGAGGTGTTACTACTGGGGGCGTAGTTGGTCAGGTACTTTTGGGTGGATTTATCCATATTTTGTTCTACCTGCTGATCTATATAACCGTAATCCTTGCAATGATGCTCACTGGTAAAATCGTGGTTGGAATTCTTGCGGTTGGAGTATTCTTTTTGTATCTGCCGGGAGTTATCTTCCTGACAACGGGATTATTCAGCATCTTCTTTCAAACATTTTATCAGAATGAGAGTTTCTGGATGAAACTAGCAGAGTATTTCTCACCGCTGTTCCTCTATGGGCTGACGGTTGGGGCGGCAAGTGATGGATCCATGTTCTTAAGAGAACTGCTGATTGCGATTGTGACATTTGTGGCAATGCTTATACTTGTAATTTATCTGTACCGTATTCGTTCCTCAGAAGCATCGGAGCGGGCAGTTGCATTTCCAAAGTCAGAATCCGTTATTAAATTTTTACTGGTAGTACCGATTTCCATTGGCTGCGGATTTATAGCCCATATGATGGCAATTGAAGGGAAAGACCTGTGGCTGGCATTTGGTGTGATCTTTGGCGGTATCATAAGCAGTGCGATTATTGAGTTTATCTATCATATTGATTTTACGAAAGTATTGGCTAGAAAGAAGCTCATGCTGGCATCCCTTATCGTATCATTCGCAATTATTGGTGTATTCCGGTTTGATGTATTTGGTTATGACAGCAATATTCCAAAAGAAGAAAACGTGGAAAGCGCGGCGATCTGGGTAGATGGACTGGCGATGAATGTCAACGAAAAATGGAGTGACAATGGCAGTTACATCTCCGGATCTGATTCTCAATCCTATGTGATGGATCATATGGAGTTAACAAAGCTGGATAGTATCTATGATATTGTGGAGTCCGCTTTGCATAAATCAGCTGAAGCGTCAACAAATAATGTGATTGTAAAGTACCGTCTGAAAAATGGAAAAGAAAAAATCCGTTCCTATCAGGCAGAGCACAGTGTGATTGAAAAAGGATTAGAAGAACTGTATCAGCAGCCTGAATTTAAAGAAGGACTGTATCCGGTTATAAACCTCACGGGAGATGAGATCAGTAAGGTAGAGCTGGTTAAAATGGATGAGACCATCCAGCTGAATCTGAACAGCAAACAGATGATTTCTCTGGTAGATACTTTCCGGGAAGAACTTGCGGCTCTGAAATTTGAAGATATGAAAGCATCCAGTATGGTCAGCATCCGTCTGGAGGGTATTAACAGAAAGGTTCCAAGCGGATCCTACAACTTATATCCCTGCTTCGAAAAAACGCTGGCATTGTTAGAAGAATATGGTTACAATGTGGATGCAAAACTGGATCCTGATAAAGTCATTTCTATGAGAGTGCTGAAGTACGAAGAACAGGGCAGCCAGGAAGAAGTTTTCAATTCTAAAGAAGACTTTAAAGAAATTGCGGATAAACTGGTAAGTTCGTCAGGCAATGACTATTTCCTGTATCCACAGTCCTCTTCGTATGATGTAACCGTAACTTATAAAAATGAAAAGGGTGATACCATAAGCAGCTATATGTACTTGTATAATGACAATAATGTGATATTCCCCAGTGTATCAAGGACAGATTTGGCGACAAATAATAAAGCGGAGCCTATCACCCAATTGAAAAGCATGTTATAATAATAGAGCATCCTGTGACTTTTGCTGCAGGATGCTCTATTACCTTTTAATAAGATGAGGAGATATTACATGAAGATTTTATTTTTTGGTACAAAGAATTACGACGAAGCGTTTTTTGGAAAAATACTGCAGGATAAAACATACAAAGATCTTGATATCACATATATAGAGCCGAATCTGACACCGGAGACGGCGAGTCTGGCTTGGGGATATGATGCTGTCTGCGCATTTGTAAATATGGATTTAAGTGCACCAGCCATAGATATGCTGAATAAATGCGGTGTGAAATTAATCCTGATGCGCTCCGCAGGATATAATAATGTAGATCTAGAGCAGGCTAAAAAGTATGGTATAACCGTTATGCATGTACCGGGATATTCGCCGGAAGCAGTGGCGGAACATGCTATGGCGCTGGTTCTCACAGCCAACCGACATACCCATAAAGCCTATATCAAAGGAAGGGAAAATGATTTCAGTTTAAGCGGATTGATGGGTGTGAACCTCCATGGAAAAACGGCAGGTATTATTGGAACCGGTAAAATTGGAATTGCGATGGCACGGATCTGCAGGGGGTTTGGCATGCGGGTAATCGGATATGACCTTTATCCGAATAACACGCTGGATTTCCTGGAATATGTGGATCTGGATACACTTCTAAAAGAAGCGGATTTGATCTCCCTGCATTGTCCTATGTTTGAAAATACCTATCATTTAATCAATACGGAAACCATCAATAAAATGAAAGATGGTGTTATTCTGGTCAATACTTCCAGAGGCGGTCTGATCAAAACGGAGGATCTCATTAAGGGAATCCGGGAAGGGAAGTTCTTTGCAGTAGGTCTGGACGTGTATGAGGAAGAAAACGGCAGTGTTTACGAAGATCTCTCAGAGAGAATTCTGGGTCATTCTACTATGGCAAGACTGTTGTCTTTCCCAAATGTAATGGTTACATCACACCAGGGATTTTTTACAAAAGAAGCGCTGAATGCCATCAGCCAGACGACGGTAGAAAATGCAATGGCATTTTTAAATGGTGTGAAAAACGGAAATGAATTATAGTAGTTTATGTAAATATGCCAGTGGTTTATAAAACATAAATTTATGAACTACCGGGTAACATGCATATCCTGAGGAGATTTGCAGACACTATTTCTGACAGGAGGTGTCATACAATGGAAGATAATAACACATTGGGTATTGCCCTGGCACGTAATGCCTTAGATGAAATTCCCAATCCTCAGAGTGATGCACAAACAATTATCGGGCTTGTTAAAAATGGAGGACGTGTGACCGGTTATCAATTATCGGATGGTTCAACCGTTTCCAAAGAAGAAGGAGTATTCCTTGCTAAAGAAGGGGGAATCCGGGGTGTGGGAATTGCACACCGCAATGGTTCCGAGTACCTGAAATCCCTTCCGGATGATACAGAAAATAATAACCTGAGTAATCTGCCGTCAATTTCCGGCTGATTATGGGCATTGCCGCCTGGGCAGAGTTGTTTGCAAGGAAATAACGGAAAGTAATAAGAAAAGCAGAAGCGTATGCAATAAAAATGGCGGTCCGTAACAAAATTTTGTTATGGGCTGCCATTTTTTATTGCATATATTACCAGACTATGGAACTGATCAAATTTGAGGCGAATTACACAATGTTCTCGCCTAACAGGATTTTAGGCATTGTTGTAAGACAACGATTCCACCGTTTATAAAATTGCTCCAATCCCAGCTTTGAAACGCGCGCATGAGCTTCTGCGTCATCAAGTGTCCAGTGCAAAATATAAGTTACTTTACTAACCCATTTTGTCAAACGAATCGGTGGTTTTCCTTCCTTGACTGCTTTGAAGTCTTCCTGGCGATGAGTGCGCTTGATATACTTTACGTCAATAACCCCAGGCTGCGACAGGTAAAACTCGGCTACATCTTTCATTAAAACTTCAATTTCATCTTGCTTATCAATTTTTGCCTCATATATGCATATTTCGTTGAACATCTAAATGCCCTCCCTTACTTTGCTTTCGACGCACTGCTGTCAGAAAGCAATTTTAAAACATGCGCTAGCTGCGAAACGTTAATCCATCGTCTGTCATGGATTCTACAATTGCAAGAGACTCCAGATGAACGCCCTGTTCCCGAATCATAGCGCCGCCTTCCTGGAAGCCCTTTTCAATGACGATACCTGCGCCTTCAATAGTTGCACCGGCCTGTTTCACGATTTCAATCAGTCCTCTTAGGGCGCATCCGTTTGCCAGGAAGTCGTCAATGATTAACACGTGGTCATCCGCATTTAAGAACCTTTTTGACAAGATGACATCGTATGTACGTTTATGGGTAAAGGATTCTACCTTTGACTGGAAAACATCTCCATCGATATTAATGCTCTGTGCTTTTTTTGCAAAAATAACCGGAACGTTAAAATATTGTGCTGCAATACAGGCAATGCCGATACCGGAAGCTTCTATGGTTAAGATCTTGGTAATCTTATCGCTGGAAAAGCGTCTTCGGAACTCTTTTCCGATTTCATTAATTAACTGGATGTCCATCTGATGATTTAAAAAGCTGTCCACTTTTAATACATGACCGGGCTTTACCACACCATCTTTTAAAATTCGATCTTTTAATAACTGCATTTCTAAAATTCCTCCACTGGGTTGATGTTATTTAATCATACAATATTCTAAACGGTATTACAATCATTTCTTGTAGAAAAATCTGCTTTTATGTGGAAAAATCTTTTTTTGTGAAAGTGTCGGTTGTCAGAAAAGTAACAATATGTTAGAATGCTACAGTACAGTTTTGTAAGGCGTACAGAATTGAGAAAAAAGATGTTACAGGAGAGAAAAGATGAAGGAAAAGAAAAACGGCAGTATCTATGAACTGAACGGAGTGGTTCCACTGCGTAAGGCAATTCCCTTGGGAATCCAGCATGTTCTGGCAATGTTCCTGGGAAATATTTCCCCTTTGATCATTGTATGCGGTATGCTGGATATGGCTTTGGATTTAAAGACCAGCCTTATTCAGAATGCCATGTTCATTGCAGGTGTGGCAACATTAATTCAGCTGTATCCGATCTGGAAAGTCGGAAGTAAGCTACCCATTGTAATGGGAACCAGTTCCGGATTTATCGGAACGGCGAAAGCAGTAGGAGCAAGCTTTGGATACGGGGCGCTGATGGGAGCATCCCTTGTGGGCGGAATATTTGAAATTCTTCTTGGATTTTTTATTAAGCCTTTACGGAAATTATTTCCACCGGTTGTTACCAGCCTTGTAATTATTTCAATCGGATTATCCTTACTGCCGGTTGGTATTAAATATTTTGGGGGAGGCGCCGGAAGCGAAGATTTTGGCAGCTGGCAGCACCTGCTGGTTGGAACCGTAGTTATTCTGGTAATTATTGTCCTGAAACAGTTTAAGAAAAGCTTTTTGAGTACAGCATCCATTTTAATTGGAATTATTGTGGGTTACATACTGGCAATCTGTCTGGGAATGGTTAATTTTGCTCAGGTACAGGACGCAGCCTGGTTCAGTCTTCCGACCTTTATGCCGGTTAAGATGGAATTCAATCTTCAGGCAATTATTGCAATGGGTATTATGTTTATTGCCACAACGGTTGAGACTGTGGGCGATATTTCCGGTATTACAAACGGCGGCCTGGACAGAGAACCTACCCACGAAGAACTGCAGGGCGGTGTTATTGCAGATGGTTTCGGCAGTTTCCTGGGGGCATTGTTTGGAGTGCTTCCAAATACTTCCTTCAGCCAGAATGTGGGTCTTGTTGCAGTTACGAAGGTAGTAAACCGTTTTGTTATTATGACCGGAGCCGTATTTTTAATCCTTTGCGGTTTCTGCCCGAAACTCAGCGCACTGTTTTCTGTTATGCCACAGTCCGTACTGGGTGGAGCAGCAGTCATTATGTTTGCGATGATTCTGGTAAGCGGACTGCAGTCACTGCTTCGGGAAAGAATTGATGACAGAAATGGTCTGATTATCGCCATGGCGATCGGACTGGGTGTTGGAATTGGAAATGTACCAGAAGTATTGGCACAGATGCCGGCATGGGTTGGTAACATTTTTGCTCAAAATGGTATCATCATGACTTTTGTAATCGCTACGGTACTGAATCTGGTGCTTCCAAAATCAAAGGAAGTTGCGGATAATTAATAAAGCAAGTACAAATAGGCTAGAGCTATATGCGTATTTGCGCCGGGCGGCACAAGTATAAATAAAGCAGGTATCAAATAATAAGCTTTCAAATAGCATGTGAAAGAAGCAGCTTGTTCGGATATTATTATATCCGGTAACAGGCTGTGGTTCGAAAAACTGGATGGAGACAGGCATATGAAAAATAAATTTGTAAATAAAATTACCGGTATCGTACTGGCGGCTGCGCTGGTAATGGGTTCCTTAGCCGGCTGCGGTGCCGGGGCGAATCAGAAAAACGAAACCCAGGCAGCAACAGCAGAGCAGACAGAATCCGTTGTACAGACAGAAAATGGGAATGAAAATGAAGCAAATAAACAGTCGGAGACTGCAGAGGGTGCACAAACCCAGGCAGCTTCTGATTCGGAAGGTATGACTCCGGCAGAAGGGGAAATTACCGTAACAGATCAGATTGGCAGAGAAGTCACCCTGAAGGGACCTGTTAAAAAAATAGTTTCTTCCTATTATATATCTACTGCCATAGCGATTGCTCTTGGACTTGAGGATAAGCTGGTTGGAATTGAAATGAAGGCGGATACCCGGGAACTGTATAAGAAAGCAGCACCGGAATTATTAGAACTTCCGGCTGTTGGTTCCGGAAAAGGGATCAACATTGAGGAAACTGCTAATTTAGAACCGGACGTGGTGATTTTGCCAAAGAAGTTAAAAGACTCTGTGGGGCAGTTTGAAAAGCTGGATATCCCGGTATTGGTCGTGGATCCGGAAACCCTGGATAACTACCGGGACTGCGTGGCACTGCTTGGTGCAGTTGCCGGTGTATCAGAGAAGGCATCCGAGTTAAATGCTTATTATCAGCTGAAAATGGATGAAGTAGCAGAAATGACCAGGGATCTCACAGAGAAACCTTCGGTTTACTTAGCTGCAGGAAGCAGTTATTTAAGTACCTGCACTTCTAAAATGTATCAGAACGACCTGATCGCCATGGCAGGAGGCACAAATGTGTCACAGGATCTGGAAGATGGATATTGGGCAGAAGTATCACCGGAACAGCTGTTAGAATGGAATCCCCAGTATATCTTTGCAGTAAGTTATGCCGAGTATAGTCTTACAGATATTACATCGGACGGGAAATTATCGGAAGTTCAGGCTGTGAAAGATGGCAATGTTAAAATGTTTCCGTCCAACATAGAACCCTGGGATTATCCTACCCCTTCGTCGGTGTTGGGGATTCTCTGGCTGACCCATGTGCTTCACCCGGATTTATATTCTGAAGAAGCATATATTCAGGAAGCCCGGGATTTCTATCAGAAGTTCTTCGACATTCAGGTTGAGGCATCTGATCTGGGGTTGTGATTGTAAGAGCATAGGTTTATAAAGGAGTTTTATGAATACGAGAAAAAGGTTTTGGATTTTGACGATCATATTAGTTTGTGTCATACTTTTGTCCTGCTGCGTGGGAAGATACGAGTTATCCCTGTCGGATATCTTTGCTATTATAACCGGGCAGGGAGGAAATGTAATGGACCGGAAACTATTTTATCAGATTCGTCTGCCCAGGACCTTTTTTGTGGTTTTATCCGGAGGAGCATTGGCGCTGGCTGGCACAGTATATCAGGCAGTCTTCCAGAATCCTTTAGTGTCCCCGGATGTTCTGGGTGTGAGCAGCGGATGTTCTGTGGGAGGGATTCTCGGAATCCTGTTTCTGGGACAATCGGTTCTGGCTGCCCAGGGATTGACTTTTGTATTTGGAATGGGGACCGTGGCACTGGCTATGCTGCTTGTTTCATGGATGAGAGGAAATAAAAGGTATCTGATGATTATTGCAGGCATTATTGTAGGTTCCTTAGCGAATTCGGTGATTATTTTCCTGAAGTATACCGCAGACCCCAACCGGGAACTGGCTGCTATTGAATACTGGCTGATGGGCAGTTTTCAAAATGCCGGATGGGATTCTATGATTCGCGTGCTGCCGTTTATGGCTGTCGCAGGACTTTTACTGTTTTTGTTCCGCTGGAAGATGAAGGTCTTGATACTGGGTGATGAAGAAGCGGACGGTCTGGGGATTTCCCCGCATTTTGTAAGGAATATTTCTTTGATCTGTGCTACAATACTGGTAGCGGTAGTGGTAAGTGAGGCGGGGGTGGTATCCTGGATTGGATTGATAGCCCCGCATCTGATCCGCATGTTTAACGGCGATGATTATGTTAAGAATTTTTTCCAGAGTATTTTATTGGGAAGTATCCTGCTCTTGCTTGCTGATATCTGTTCCAGGAGTCTGGCACAGTCAGAGATACCAATCAGTATTTTTACCTCATTCTTTGGGGCGGCAGTGTTGGTGATATTCTTATGCAGAGGGAAAAACAGACATGAAAATTAGAGTAGAGAATGCATCGGTTTTAATCGAAAGAAAAGTGATATTGCAGGAGATTTGTTTTTCTCTTCCCAAAAAAGAACTGGTTATGGTGATTGGTCCCAATGGGTGCGGGAAAACGACTTTATTGCGCCTGCTCATGGGGTTTCAGAAGCCCCAAAGGGGCGGAGTATTTTATGATGACAAAGCACTGGGGGATCATACGGTGCTGGAAAAAAGTAAAAAGATGGCTTATATGCCCCAAAATCCCCGCAGACAGGAAGCAGACGAGGTATTTGACTATGTACTGTTAGGGGTTACCCCGTATCTCAAGTATTTTTCCCTTCCCGGCAAGGAAGAGAAGGCGCTGGCTGAGCTGGTGCTGGCAGAACTGGGGCTGGGCGGATTTAAAAACCGCAGGATGGGTACCTTAAGCGGCGGTGAACAGCAGATGGTGGACTTTGCCAGAGCCAGAATGCAGCATACGCCCTGGCTGATTTTAGATGAGCCAATGGCTTCGCTGGATTATAACCGGCAGCATGAATTTATGCATCGTCTGGTTGAATATGAGAAGCGGTATGGACAGGGCATTCTCATGAGTGTCCATGACCCCAATTTTGCTCTGCGCTATGCAGACAGGGTGATTGTAATGGGACAGGGCATGATACAGGGCATAGTAAGCCGCATGGAAGATGGATTTGAAAATAAGCTGACCGGGTTATTGAACAGATCATACGAAGGTCATTTACAATTAATAGAAAAAGATGATAATTATTTTTATTACTGGAAGGAGGAAACACATGTTTCGGGCAAAGGAATTTGTGAAAGCAGCGAGTCTTGAAGAGGCATATACGTTAAACCAGAAGAGAAGCAACATCGTTCTGGGAGGGTTTGTATGGCTGAAGATGGGCGACAGGAATAAGCAGGCAGCCATTGATCTGTCTGGACTGGGATTGGATACAATTGAGGAGAAGGAAGAGGAATTTTCCATTGGAGCTATGTGTACGCTTCGGATGCTGGAAACCCACACGGGACTGAACCAAGCCTTTGGGGATATATTTAAAGAATGTACCCGCCATATCG
>OBXO01000744.1_pt1 | contig 21058 bp, 19 predicted proteins | sample 1501431 | NCBI WGS metagenome assembly OBXO01 (sample SAMEA2580163, study PRJEB22360) | human gut metagenome | biome: human gut; feature: human-associated habitat; material: faeces | place: Denmark | collected 2008/2010 | reverse complement strand
CCCCCTCACCACACCGGACATGGTCCGTTCCGGACGCGTCCTCCCAACCTCAGTTAAATCTCTATAACGAGAATCTGGTGAGAGGCTCAAAGAGCTCTTGCGCCGGTCACAGGCGTGTGCTATGATAAAAAACGAAAATGAAGTTTATACATAACAGCTCATACTGTCTGAACTGTTACGATTATACATTAATATAGAAAGAAGACGCAGAAGTGGATACTAAAGTATTAAAAGTGTCAGATGAAGGGAATTTTACCGCAAAAGAGAAGAAATACCTCGAGGAAGCGGCGGAAATATTAAAAAACGGAGGTCTGGTTGCCTTTCCCACAGAGACGGTGTATGGTCTGGGGGCCAATGCCCTGGATGAAAAGGCGGCCAGGAAGATATATGAGGCGAAAGGAAGGCCGTCGGATAATCCCCTGATAGCCCATGTGGCGGATTTTGAGGGTCTCAGGCCCCTGGTAAGCCGGATACCGGAGAATGGAATAAAGCTGGCCAAAGCGTTTTGGCCGGGACCGATGACACTTATTTTTCCAAAAAGTGATCTGGTTCCCCTGGGGACGACGGGAGGACTGGATACGGTGGCTGTGAGGATGCCGTCTGATCCGGTGGCGAGGGAGCTGATCCGCCTGGCCGGCGTACCTGTGGCGGCTCCGAGCGCCAATACGTCCGGACGTCCCAGCCCCACCAGGGCGGAGCATGTCTTTCAGGATATGAACGGCCGGATTGAGATGATTCTGGACGGCGGCCCTGTGGGCATCGGCGTGGAATCCACGATTGTCGATGTGACGGAGGAGATACCGGTTATGCTGAGGCCGGGCGCGGTAACTATGGAGATGCTTCACGAGGCGGTGGGAGAGGTACGGATTGATCCGGCTATCCTGGGGCCGGTCAGCCCCGGCTTAAAGCCAAAAGCTCCCGGAATGAAATACCGGCACTATGCCCCAAACGCCGATCTGACCCTGGTTGAAGGGGAAGAGGAAAAGGTGGTTTGTGAAATCAACAGGCTGGCGGCCGAAAAGCTGAAAGAAGGATATAAAGTAGGGATCATCTGCACCGATGAAACGCGGGAATGCTATGGCGGAGGCCTTGTGAGAAGTATTGGGGAGCGGGCAAAGGAAGAGACGGTAGCACATAATCTGTATGCCCTTCTGCGCGAATTTGACGATTTGGGCGCACAGTATATTTATTCGGAGGGATTTCCGGAGGACCATCTGGGACAGGCAATTATGAACCGGCTGAGCAAAGCGGCCGGATATAGAATACAAAAAGTGTAGGAGGACGGTTACAGTGGAAGAAAAACAGGTTAAGATACGGGGAGGGCTCCATATGTCTGAAAAGAGAAATGATTATATTACTTGGGATGAGTACTTTATGGGAGTGGCAAAGCTTTCAGCCATGCGCTCTAAAGATCCGAGCACGCAGGTGGGGGCCTGTATCGTCAGCGGTGATAATAAGATATTGTCCATGGGATATAACGGCTTTCCGAAGGGATGCTCCGACGACGAATTTCCGTGGGGAAAAGAGCTGGAGACGGAGGACCCATACAATGCCAAATATTTTTATACGACACACAGTGAACTCAATGCGATCCTGAATTACCGGGGCGGAAGCCTGGAGGGCAGCAAGCTGTATGTAACGCTGTTCCCCTGCAATGAGTGCGCGAAGGCCATCATTCAGGCCGGAATCAAGACGCTGATATATGACAGCGACAAATACGGCGCAACACCGTCGGTGCGTGCATCGAAACGGATGCTGGATTCAGCCGGGGTCAGATATTACCAGTATAACCAAACGGGAAGAAAGATAGAGGTTTCATTATAAGATGAAATTTTTACTGGCGGCAGTCAATGCAAAATATATCCATTCCAATCTGGGAATCTACAGCCTGAATAAATATGCTCAGGAAAAGCTTGAGACCAGGAGGGCGCAGGGGGAAGCGTTTCCGGGGATTCAGATTGAAATGGGGGAATATACGATAAACCAACAGATGGATTTGGTATTACAGGATATTTACAGACGCAGTCCAGATGTAGCGGGATTTTCCTGCTATATCTGGAATATTCTTTATGTAAAGGAACTTGTAAGGGATTTGAAAAAGGTGATGCCGCAGCTTACCATATGGCTCGGCGGACCGGAGGTGTCATATAACGGGGAAGAAATGCTCAGAGAGCTGCCGGACGTGACGGGAGTCATGGCCGGCGAAGGGGAAGAGACATTCTTCCGGCTGGTTGAAAGCTGCGGCAGGTCGTTCATGGAAAGCAAAGAGGCGGGAAAGAGATGGAACTATTCCCGCCTGGAGGAACTGCTGAAGGCCAGGCCGGGATTTATTTTCAGAAAAAGTGACGGGACAATATCGGCAGGCGCACCGGCTCCGCTGATGGAGCTTAGCCGGATTCCTTTCTCCTACGGGAGTCTTGAGGGACTGGAGCATCGGATTATCTATTATGAGAGCAGCAGAGGCTGCCCCTTTTCCTGCTCTTACTGTCTTTCCTCAATCGACAAAACCGTGCGTTTCCGCGATTTGGACATGGTAAGGAAGGAACTGTCTTTTTTTCTGGAAAAGCGTGTTCCGCAGGTGAAATTCGTTGACAGAACCTTTAACTGCAGGAAGAGCCACGCGATGGAGATTTGGAAGTTCATCCTGGAGCATGATAACGGGGTGACGAACTTTCACTTTGAGATATCGGCTGATCTTCTGGATGAGGAGGAACTGGCTTTGCTGAAACAGATGAGACCCGGCCTGATCCAGCTTGAAATCGGAGTCCAGACGACGAACCCCGAAGCCATACGCGAGATCAGGAGAAAGATGGATTTGGAAAAGCTGGAACGCAATGTGCATGCTGTAAACAGTTTCAGGAATATCCATCAGCACCTGGATTTAATCGCCGGGCTGCCCTATGAGGGATATGAAAGCTTCAGAAAGTCATTTAACGATGTATACCGAATGGAGCCGGAGCAGCTTCAGCTTGGTTTTTTGAAGGTACTGAAGGGCTCTTATATGGAAGAAATGGCCGGGGAATACGGCCTGCTTTATAAATCGCAGCCTCCCTATGAGGTACTCTCCACCAGATGGCTGGATTACGATGATATCATACGGCTTAAGGGCGTGGAAGAGATGGTGGAGGTTCATTATAACAGCGGGCAGTTCAGAAACATTCTGAAGGAGCTGGTAAAGGAATTTGATACGCCCTTTGATTTATACCGGGAGCTGGCCGGTTACTATGACGGGAACCGGATTACCGGGATCAGCCACAGCCGCCTGGCGCGGTATGAAATTCTATACCGGTTTATCAATGAAACCGTTCTGAAGGGACGGGAGGAAGAAAAAAGGGAGCTTTACCGCGACCTGCTGATGTATGATCTTTACCTGAGGGAAAATGCCAAGAGCCGTCCTTCCTTTGCCAGGGAACAAGCGCCCTTTAAAGAGGCTGTGAAACAGTTCTTTATTAAAGAGACCAAAATGCCTTCGCTTCTGGAGGGTTACGAAGATTATGATTCACGCCAGATAAGCAAGATGGCTCACGCGGAGGGGATGAGGGATCAAAGTGTGATTCTGTTTGACTACAGGAACAGGGATGCCCTGTTTGGCAATGCCCGGGCGTTCAGGCTGATTCTCAGCGGGGGAGAGCTGGTGGGAAGCGAGCGGCTCACTTAAGGAAGACAGTAAGAGGAGGAAAGAGATGCAGGGAGAGACTAAAGAGCAGAGGGATGAGCGGGTCAAGCGGATTTTGGCCCTTCTCGATGAAGAATACGGTAAGGATTACCGCTGCTACCTGAACCATGAGACACCATGGCAGCTTCTGATAGCGGTGATCATGAGCGCCCAATGCACCGATGCCAGGGTCAACATCGTGACCGCGGATCTTTTTAAAAAATATGATACACTGGAGAAATTTGCAAATTCTGATTTGAAGGAGCTTGAAAAAGACATCCATTCAACCGGTTTCTATCATATGAAAGCAAAGAACATCATAGCCTGCTGTAAGTCACTGGTGGAAAATTTCGGCGGCGAAGTGCCCCGGACGATCGAAGAACTGACGTCCCTGGCCGGTGTGGGCCGAAAGACTGCGAATGTTATACGGGGCAATATCTATAATGAGCCGAGTATTGTCGTGGACACCCATGTGAAGCGGATTTCCAGGAAGCTGGGGCTGACAAAAGAGGAGGACCCGGAAAAGATCGAATATGATTTGATGAAGGTGCTTCCGAAAGAGCACTGGATACTCTGGAATATCCAGATTATTACACTGGGAAGAAGTATCTGTATTGCCAGAAGTCCTAAATGCGGGGAGTGTTTCCTTAGAGAAAATTGTCCTGGGGCGGAAAAAAGGAAATAACTTAAGAAAATTTCGGATTATTGGAGAAAGCAGGAATAAAAATGGAAGAAACTGCACACATAATAAAGGTAGAAACGAGCAGGCGGGGAACCGCTCAGGAAAAGGAAGCGGATTCATACGTGGCAATCGATTTAGAGACAACAGGGCTGGATCCGAAGCACGATAAAATTATCGAGATAGGTGCGGTTTTAGTAATTGACGGAGAGATAAAAGAGACATTTTCAACCTTTGTCAACCCCAGGAGGGAACTGGACGGCCGTATCCGGGAGTTGACGGGAATTACCGGGGAGATGACGGCCGGTGCCCCGGACATTGGGGATGTAATCGGCCGGGTTGTTGAATTTTGCCACGATCTGCCTCTTCTGGGACATCATATTATTTTTGATTACAGTTTCTTGAAACGGGCGGCGGTGAATAAGGGGCTGGTTTTTGAAAAATCGGGGATTGATACCCTGACACTCTGCCGCAGGTTTATGCCGGAGGAAGAAAAGAAAAACCTGGAGAATGCCAGCCGTTATTACGGAATTAAGCAGACCGACGCCCACAGGGCGCTGGCGGATGCGCTGACGGCGCACCTTCTGTACCGGAATGTCAAAAGGAGCCATTTTTCGTCGTCACCGGAGGCGTTTCGATTTAAACCGCTGGTATATAAAGTAAAAAAAGAGCAGCCGGCGTCAAAAAAGCAAAAAGAAGTCTTGCGGGATTTACTAAAATATCATAGAATAAACGTATCTGTGCAGATCGATTATCTTTCCCGGAATGAAATTTCGAGATTGACGGATAAAATCATACTACAGTATGGAAGAATAAAAAGAGGTGATAGGAATGTTTAATTTCAGTGATAAGAAGACAAGAAAAGTAATTTCATCAGTCGTTATTATCGTTATTGTACTGGCGATGGTTGGTGGAACAGTACTTGCAGGTTTATCTATGGCGATGTAAACCGCCGGCTTTGACAGGGCGCAGAAAAGCGCCGTAATTACGTTATTTGAATAGGGGCATATATATGAAAAAGAAATTTTGGGTTGCCGGCGCCGCTGCCTGTGTACTGGCTGCCGGAATACTTCTGGTTCCTCCGGAAGCTGTGGAAGCAGGTACACTTCCGGCCGGAATCACGGTTGGAGGTATTGACCTTACCGGAATGACCGGGGAGGAAGCAGATCAGAAGATTGAGCAATACGTGGAGGACATGTCAAACCAGGAGATTACACTGACGATTGACGGAAATGAGATTACCACCACGGCAAAAGAACTGGGATTTACCTGGACCAATCAGGAAGAGATCGAAGAAACGGCGGACAGATATGCAGGAGGCAATTTGCTGGAACGTTATCTGAATTTAAAGACCCTCGAGAAGGAGCCGCTGAAGCTGGATGTGGAGACATCCGTAGATGCAGCGAAAGTGGCGCAGTTTGTTGAGAGCAAATGCAGCGCCTTTATAAGAGAAGCGAAGGATGCTGAAATTACAAGAGTGAATAATGCATTCCAGATTACAGAGTCCGTAGTGGGTCTGGATGTGGACATAGATGCCACTAAGAAAGCGCTGGATGAAGCATTAAAAGGCGGACTGAAGGAGCCTGTGACGATAGCGGCGGTAGTGGCCGAGGCGCAGCCGGCGAGAAAATCGGAAGATCTGGCTATGATTCAGGATGTGCTTGGAACCTTCAGCACGAACTTCAGTACAGGGAATATTTCGCGTTCCAAAAACCTGGCGAACGGGGCTTCAAAGGTGAACGGCTGCGTGCTGATGCCTGGGGAAGAATTTTCGGCGTATGTTTACCTGACACCGTTTACAATTGCCAATGGATATGCGGCGGCCGGCTCATATGAGAATGGCCGTGTAGTCGATACGATAGGCGGAGGAGCCTGCCAGCTCTGCACAACCATGTATAACGCGGCGCTCCAGGCCGAGATGGAGATTACGCAGAGACAGAACCACTCAATGGTGGTGGGATATGTAAAACCTTCCCAGGATGCGGCCATAGCAGGAACAATTAAAGATCTGAAATTTAAGAACCCATATGACTCTCCCGTCTATATCGAAGGAGGCACCAGCGGAGGTATTTTGACATTTACAATTTATGGAAAAGAGACAAGGCCGGCCAACCGCGAAGTGAAGTATGTGTCCGAGACACTGGGGTCCTCTGATCCTGGAGCGCCGGCTATCAAGGTGGATCCTTCACTGAGGCCGGGAGCTAAAGTCCTCGAGCAGTCGGCTCACAGAGGCCTTCGTTCCAGATTGTGGAAATATGTGTATGTTGACGGCGTGGAGACGGAGAAAGAGATCCTCCATACGGATTCCTATATGGCATCGAAAGCGATCTACCGTGTCGGTCCGGATCTGCCTGCCGCAGCGCCGGTATTACCGACGGAGCAGCCGACCGCGCCTGTGGAAACTCAGCCTGCGGCTCCTTCCGGCCCTGCATCCGACGGCCCTGCTTCGGAGATTGCGCCTCCGGCAGAGCCGGCGCCTGCAGCGGCGCCCGAAGTTCCGGCAGCTCCTGCCGCACCGGCGGAACCTGCGCCTGTCCAGGGCGGGCCGGAGGCTGGAGCCTGATCATGAGGGAGAGAAAGATAACTGCATACGGCGCCATGGAAGCCGGGCAGGAGCTGGTGGCGGCCGGGTACATAGCATTAAAGGGTACGTCGGCCGTTGCAACAGAAAGAGAAAAAGAACTGCTGCAGCGCTTTACGCCGCAATTTGTAAGGCGCTGCCAGAATCTATACGAAACCCGGGGACTGTTAAAGCTCCCCGGTCTTTCTGCTTCGGAAGGAGCCGGGATTTTCCGTAACGCCGGGGCTGTGTCCTGGTGCTTTGCCGGAGAGGGCGGCATCATGGCGGCCCTGTGGGATTATTTTGACGAATTTGGCCTGGGGTTTGAGATGGAGCTGCGGAAGCTTCCGTTACTCCAGGAGACGGTAGAAGTCTGCGAGGTGTTTGATGTAAATCCTTACAGGCTGCAATCGGAAGGATGCGCTCTCCTTACGGCCGCAAACGGCGGCGCACTGGTAAGGGAGCTTGAGAAACAGGATATTCATGCGGTAGTACTCGGGAAAACGCAGCCAGGGATTAAACGCCAGATACTGAACGGCGGGATAAGAACATTCCTGGACCGCCCCAAACCCGATGAACTATATAAAGGTTACTGTTCACAGCCATGCAGAACGCGCGGTTAAAGTGTAACATGGCAGATTAAAGCCCAACTAACAGGAGGTAAACTATGAGAGAGAGAATTTTAGCGGTCATTGAAAAGAACAGCAAAATCAGCGTTAAAGAGCTGGCGGATTTATTAGGTGAGAATGAAGCCGCTGTCGCGGCCGAGATCGCTGAGATGGAGAGTGAACATGTCATCTGTGGTTACCATACACTGATTAATTGGGATAATACAGATGAAGAAAAAGTGATTGCTCTCATCGAGGTGAAGGTAACGCCTCAGCGTGAAATGGGATTTGACAAGATCGCAGAGAGAATCTACCAGTACAGTGAAGTGAAATCAGTATATCTGATGTCCGGCGGTTATGATTTTACCGTTATGCTGGAGGCGAAGACCATGAGGGCGGTGGCTCAGTTTGTATCTGAAAAATTGTCTACGATAGACTCTGTTCTCAGTACGGCCACCCATTTTGTACTTAAAAAATATAAAGACCATGGAACCGTACTCTGTGACGGCCCGCAGGATGAAAGGATGATGATTGTACCGTGAGAAACCCCTTATCAGATATAATAGTTGATATTCCGCCTTCCGGAATACGTAAGTTTTTTGATGTTGTCAGTGAGATGAAGGGAGCAATCTCCCTGGGCGTGGGAGAGCCGGATTTTGACACTCCGTGGCACGTTCGCGAGGAGGGAATCTACTCCCTGGAAAAGGGACGCACCTTCTATACGTCCAATGCCGGACTCAAGGAATTAAAACAGGAGATTGGCAAATACCTGAAACGCCGCATGCATATAGATTATGACTATAATACCGAAATCCTTGTGACCGTAGGCGGCAGCGAGGCCATTGATATTGCGCTGCGCGCGATGCTGAATCCGGGAGAGGAGGTTCTGATCCCGCAGCCGAGCTATGTTTCCTATGTTCCCTGCGCCGTACTGGCAGGCGGTAAGCCGGTGATTATCGAGCTGGAGGAAAAGGATCAGTTTAAGCTTACAAAAGAAAAGCTGCTGGAGAAGATTACTCCCAACACGAAGGTTCTGATTCTTCCGTTCCCGAACAACCCGACGGGCGCCATCATGGAGCGGGAAGATTTGGAGGAGATAGCCAAAGTAATTGAGGAAAAGGATATTTTTGTGATCAGCGACGAATTATATGCGGAGCTGACCTATAAGGGCGAGCACGTTTCCATAGCTGCGATTCCGGGCATGCGGGAGCGCACCGTCCTGATTAACGGCTTTTCAAAGGCCTATGCGATGACCGGATGGAGAATCGGTTATGCGGCAGCGCCGGAGATAATTCTCACCCAGATGCTGAAGATTCACCAGTTTGCCATCATGTGTGCCCCGACGACCAGCCAGTATGCGGCTGTAGAAGCACTCAAGAACGGTGATGAGGATATTGCCAGAATGAAGAAGGCATATAACGAGAGAAGAAAGTACCTGATGCGTGCGTTCGCAGAACTGGGCATGGACTGTTTTGAGCCGTACGGCGCATTCTATATATTCCCGTGTATCAAACGCTTCGGCATGAGCTCCGATGAATTTGCAAACAGACTTCTTCAGGAAGAAAAGATTGCAATCGTCCCGGGAACTGCCTTTGGCGACAGCGGGGAAGGCTATCTGCGCGTGTCTTATGCCTATTCTCTGGAAGACCTTCAGAAAGCCATCTCGCGGATCCGGCGGTTTGTGGACAGGCTGGATGGAAAGGCGGCTAAGTAATTGTGAATATTGTTTTATATGAACCTGAAATGCCGATGAATACGGGCAATATCGGCAGAAGCTGTGTGGCGACCAAAACGAAGCTCCATCTGATCGAGCCGCTGGGATTCCGTCTCAGTGACAGGGAGATTAAGAGAGCCGGGCTGGATTACTGGCCCCATCTCGATGTGACGGTTTACAGTGACTACCGGGATTTTCTGGAGCGCAATCCGGGAGCAAAGATTTATATGGCTACGACAAAAGCGCCCAATGTATATTCCGATGTTAAATATGAGCCGGACTGCTTTATTATGTTTGGCCCGGAGAGCCGGGGAATCCCGGAGGAAATACTGGTGGAAAACCAGGAGACATGTGTTAGAATCCCGATGTGGGGGGAGACACGTTCACTGAATCTTTCAAACTCAGTGGCAGTTATCCTTTATGAGGCCCTCAGACAGAACGGATTTGAACAGATGACGATGGAAGGCCATCTTAGGAACTTTGGCTGGAAGTAAAGAATAGTAATATAATGAGCTCAGACAGGTCTGCGCACCGGCTGCGCTGACCGTGCGAAAATGTAGTGGCAGCGGGCAACCGGCTCATCGCATAGCGGTTTAATTAGCCGGTTGCCGTAACAGTTCATGCTGTCTGAACTGTTACATATAATGACAGAATACAGGAGGCAAGGATATGGTAATACAAAGTGAAAGAGTCTGGATGGCAGGGCAGTTTGTGCCGCTGCAGCTGGAAATTCAGTCCGGCGTGATCCAGGCGGTCCTGCCGTATGGAGAAAAAGAAGCAGATGAGGACTACGGTTCATACCGGATTGTCCCGGGCTTTATAGACGTTCACACCCATGGCGCCTATGGATTTGATACAAATGACGGCGAACCGGAGGGACTCAGGAACTGGATAAAACGGGTGCCGGAGGAGGGAGTGACGTCGCTTCTGCCGACCACGGTAACCCAGATGCCGGACGTACTTACAGCCGCTCTCAAGAATGTGGCGGAAGTGATGGAAGAGGGCTATGAGGGAGCTGAAATTCTGGGAGTTCACTTTGAAGGGCCTTATCTCGATATGGATTACAAGGGCGCCCAGCCGCCGGAGGCGATCGCTCCGCCATCCGTGGCCCAGTTCCAGGAATACCAGAAGGCGGCTAAGGGGATGATACGCTATATCACTCTGGCGCCTGAGCATGACGAGGGGCTGTCGCTGACAAAGTACTGCGGAAAGGCCGGCGTGGTGGTCAGCCTGGGGCATTCCTCCGCAACCTATGATCAGGCGCTTCTGGCTGTCGCCAACGGCGCTTCCTCGATGACCCATGTTTATAACGGAATGACACCGTTTAGCCACAGGGCTCCGGGCCTGGTGGGAGCGGCCCTGCGCATCCGCGATATTTACGGTGAAATTATTTGTGACGGCTGCCATTCCCACCTTGCGGCGTTAAATAATTACTTTACGGCGAAAGGCAGGGATTTTGCCATCATGGTGACGGATTCTTTACGCGTGAAATCATGTGAGCCGGGCGGACACTATGATCTGGGCGGCCATGCGATTGAGGTCGGCAAGGACGGCCTGGCGAGGCTGAAGGAGTCGGGAACAATCGCCGGCAGCACGCTGAAGATGAACATAGGCCTGAAGATACTGGTGGAGAACGCCTTAGTGCCCTTTGACGCAGCCCTGGGCGCCTGTACAATCAACCCGGCCAGATGCCTCAGGGTGGATGACAGAAAAGGAAAATTGTCGGCCGGATATGATGCGGATATTGTAGTGCTCAGCAATGAGTATGACGTGCTTCAGACTTATTGCAGAGGAACCAGACAGATATAAATATGAGTAAATTTTAAAAGACCAGGCAGTGTGTCATTTCCGGCACCTGTCTGGTCTTTATTGAGGATTCAGCACGAGTGCGGGGATTTCCAGCATGATCTTTCTCAGGAATGCGAGATAGAAAGATTTTTTACCGTCGCCTATAGCCTGAAAAACACAGACGCACATATAATCGACACACATAAAAGGAAGTGCAAGAAGAAATCCGGGCAGGAGTGCGGCGCCGTTGGAGGAGGCCGTGCGTAACAGCGGATTATCCAGGAATTTGTTCCCGGCTTCTCTCGGCAACCGATGAACAGAGTACATTTTCACCACGTATGAGTTCTATGTTCGGCGGAAAACCAGTGATTGGAGTGATTACAAAAACGGACCTTTGCCGCGATAAAGAACGGACCAGGACGGGGAAAGAGATTCTGGAAATCGCAGGAGCGCAGGAAATCCTTGAAATCGGGTTCGGGGATGAGGCTTGTATTGAGACGCTGAAAAGCAGGATAGAAAATAGTCCCCTGCAATCCAGAGTCCTTGAATCGTAGATTGCCGGGGGGACTTATCTTGTTATGTTGCAGCTCAGACAGCTTGAACTGTTACGTTGTTATCAGGTTTATGGTAATTTAGTCATCAACCGTTTTAGCATCAATGACACCAGGTGCCGCAGGCGCTGATATTACCGTCACATTCTTCTTCATCCCCGTCTCCGTGGTGATGGCCGCAGGAGGAACAGGATGCACAGCCGGAAGCGCCGAAGTGGAGTCTTCCGCCTAGGAATTCTTCCACACATTTATCGGCCTCGCCTTCTGCTCCTCCCAGGATCTGGATTCCGGCATTCTGAAGCACTGTCACGGCTCCAACGCCAATACCGCCGCAGATCAGGACGCCTGCGCCTTTCTCCTTCAGGAAAACGGCAAGGGCAGAGTGGCCGCTTCCGCTGGTATCCACGATTTCCGCGGAGATGATTTCGTCATCTATTGTATCATAAATCTTAAATTGTTCTGATTTGCCGAAGTGCTGGAACACCTGGCCGTCTGAGTATGGAACTGCTATTTTCATGGTTGTTTACCTTCCTTTCTTGTTTTTTCGTCAGCTCAGTTATCCTGTTGTATGTGTTGAGTTTGTGAACTGAAACGGCGGCCTGTTAACAGGCCTATTTTGATTTTACGTTTTTTATGATGATAATTCAAGACTTTTCTTTGCTCTTTCTAGCTGAGGAGAGGAGGACGCGTCCGGAACAGACCATGTCCGGTGTGGTGAGGGGTTTGGCTGAGTCTTCCGTCCCCGGTTGGAGGCTGTTGTGAGGGAGAATCCGGCCGGAATGAATTCTTACGGGGACCGTTTGCACTTTTCGAAGCGCATAGCCGTGCTAAATTCGTGAGAAACCTCATTAAGCACGGATGGGCTTCCATATCCCCTCCAGAATCGATTCCGCCTCCTTCCCCGGGACGAAAGATTCATATACGCACCCCACCACCCCGTCCGCTGGCCGTCCCGGCGGCGTCCTCACCTGCTTAACGAAATCTCCTCTGCGAACAGAAACCAGCCCTGCAAAAACTGTGCAGGGCTGTAAACATACCTTATTTATTATTATGCAGTTAACACGGTATCAATACTGGTTAAACAGGGCGGCAAAGCCGCCGGAGTGCAGGACACAGGCGCCGCCGGTTTTTATTTTCCCCTTTCTCAGAAGGTCGTACATGCCCCAGACAGTTTTGGAGGTATAAACACGCTCGAGGAAAATTCCCTCCTGATTTGCAGCAGTCTGAATCATGGCATCGGCTTCTTCCGTGGGAATGCCCCAGCCGCCGCCCCGGTAATCTTCGTGTATTGTCATAGCGCAGTCGAGCGGTAAATCGATGTCTGTTCCAAGGTATTCTTTCATGCCTTCAACAAGCTCTTTTATAATCCGGTGAAGCTCTTCTTTCGGATTTTCAACTGTAATGACATGGACATGAAAGGGGTTCCCTAAAAGCATTGTACCAAGTACAATTCCTGAAGCGAGACCGCCGTTGCCTCCCGGCACAAACAAATCCGTAATGGAATATTCACTTCCTAGCGCCGCCAGCTCCAATGGAAGATGGATATAACCGACACTGCCGTGTATGGTGGTTGCTCCATTTTCTATTATGTATGGCTTTTTACCGTTTTTTGTTAATACATCCGCCAATTCAGAAATATAAATTTCCCGCTGCTTTTCAGATACCTCTCCGATGTAGTGTTCCTCCACACCTGACAGATAGTTAAGCAGGGCATTTCCCGCCGGCTTCTCAGGCCTGTTGCTGTTATGTACCAGAATACATTTTACGCCCAGCTTGCAGCAGGCGGATGCGGCAATCGAACAGAGATTGGAGTTTGCCTGTCCGGATGCGATAATGGTATCGTTTTTACGGGCCAGAGCTTCACCTAACAGGTATTCCAACGGACGGACTTTGTTCCCCCCGGGGCCGACTCCATTTAAATCGTCGCGCTTTATGTAAAGAGGTCCGGCTCCCGCCAGTTTTTCCAGATTATACATTCTTGTCACAGGAGTCACGCCAGGAAAAAGAATTTGCCGCGGAAGTCTGTTTAGGAGCCTGGTGATTGCTTCTGATGTCATATTAGCCTCCTTCTATCTGTAAATAACAGGGTAGCAACCAACAATTATTTATATTTCCGTAATTTCATTGTGAAATGCATTTGTTCATTATATTTAAGAACTCCAAATCCAATATAAGCCGTTAAGACTGCAATAACCGGAGAAAGAATAGCCACCAGGTTGAAGGGGAGATATTGGGCTACCGATACGCCGAACAGTCCGCTGTATAGGATGGCAGAGGCATCCCATGGCACGATAGAGCCGAGGACGGTGCCGGTACACTCCAGACTTCGCGAGAGGACTCCTGGATGGACATCCATATCCTCAAATGTATCCCTGAAGGCAATTGCCGGGAGGCTGAGTGTACAGGATTGTCCGGCGCCGCCGAACATCAGCGCGATACCGGTTAAGGTAACGGAGAATACCAGGCCGCCTACTGATTTTACTATCTTTCTCAACTGTTCCATTAAACGGGATAAAACTCCGGTCCGTTCAAACACGCCTGAGAACATACCGGCTCCAATACAGAGAAAGATTGTTTCCGCCATACTCAGAGCGCCGCCTCTGGAGAGAAGTTTATCAATATCGGCATTGCCGGTCGCACTTTTAAAACCACCTACAGCGGAGCCGATGACATCGGTGAGGGGAATGTTCTGGAATAGGACGGCCCAGATGCAGCCGATGATAAGACCGCCTGCAAAAACGGGAATGGTGGGTTTTTTCATTGCTGAAAGAATTAACACAAACAAAAGGGGGACAAGCATCAGGACACCGATATTACAGGAGGACTTCAGGCTTTCTGAGAGAATCTGTACGGAAGCCAGATTCATTTCCCCGTGACCGTATTTAAATCCTAATATACTGTATACAATAATCGAAATTATAGATACCGGAAGAGTAACATAACAAAGCGATAAAATGTGGTCGAACAGTTTTACTCTCGAAGTGGCGGCTGCCAGCAATGTTGTGTCGGAGAGAGGGGAGAGTTTGTCGCCTACCAGAGCGCCCGAGATGATGGCGCCTGCCGCCATCGGAACCGGGATACCAAGTCCCTGGGCGATGCCTATCAAGGCGATGCCCATTGTCCCGGCAGTTCCCCAGGAAGTACCGGTCACTAAAGAGGTGATAATACAGATAATAAACGCGATGGGAAGAAACAGTTTGGGATGGATTAAATTGATTCCGTAATATAGCATGGTCTGTACACTTCCGGCGGAAATCCAGACACCGATCAACATTCCGATCAGTATCATTACGATAACGGTCTGATTTACACGCCCAATTCCTTTTAATGCGTATTCTTCAATGTCTTCCCATGAATATCCCAGATAGACGCCAAAAAGGCTTTCCACGCAGATGGCTGCCGTCAGCGCCAGCATGATTCCCACCCCTTGCGAGAGAAGAAGCAGGATCAGCAGGAGCGGTGCAAAAAAACCGAACAAGGCCATGGGGATTGTGAGTTCTTTGATTTTTCTTTCTTTTTTCATAGACAGTTGCCCTCCCTTATTTATTAAATTAAAATATTGGTTCTGGTTTTATAAATGTAATGAAATAAAATTCAGTTTAATGGGGGAGTGTCAAAATGTATACATGCGGTTTTTGACTTTGCGATTGATTGTTTTCAGTAAGAATTATCAGTATATTATCCGTAATTGGAGAATATCATACTATTAATTTTTTGTCAATAGGTATATTTTTATTTAAATATAAATTTAAATAAATGATTATTTCTCTAGAATATACAGTGATTTACAGCTATAATGATTATTGGGAGATTTTTACTAAAATAAATTTCATTATAATTTTAAATTTCCTGATTTATTCACAGGATAGCAGATGGTATAATTTAACTATGATTCGGGGAGGGAAGGAGATTAGCAGATGGCGGCATATTTAATATTGACAAAGGCGGACAGGCTGATTCTGGATTCATATAAAACGGTGTTAGACGGTTTCAGCGAATATTTTGGGGAAGGCTATGAGCTGGTTCTTCACAGTCTGGAGGACTTAGAACATTCGGTTATCAAGATTATTAACGGTCATTATACAAACCGGGAAGAGGGGGCGCCAATCACCGATCTGGCGCTTACGATGCTGGAGCGGATTAGAAAACAGAGTTCCCCCCACTCCCTTGTCTATTTCAACAGAAAGAATGGCAGCACTCTTAAATCAGCTACAATACCAATTATCGGCGAGGGAGGGAGAATTATCGGCCTTTTATGCATTAATCTGCATTTGGACATTCCGTTTTCAACCATGTTATCCTCATTTTTTAATGAACCTCCGGCGACGCCTGCAATTACGGAAAGCTTTAATGAGGACATGGAGGGATTGATTGCCTCCTCTGTCAAAGAAGCTAAAATCAAAGTAATGGCTGATGCGTCTGTAAGCAGCTCCAATAAAAACAAGGAAATTGTGCGCATTCTCCACGACAAAGGGATTTTCCAGGTGAAGGAAGCCGTGGTCCAGGTGGCTCATGCCCTTGATATCTCAAAGAATACGGTATATCTGCATCTAAGAAATCTGGCTAACGGCGGTCAGAATGAACGCAGGGAGTAGAAGCGGGAAGGCCGGGGGCGGGAGGCAGTAAGCGCAGAGAAAAATATCCCGGAAAGCAGGACCGCCTTTTCGGCAGCCATATTTTCCGGGATAATGAAATGATTCAGCGGTGCAGTCAGGGCGTCTGCTCCTTAGAGTGTGTTTTCATCAGTTTGATTTGACTTCTTTCCACAGATTGTTGTAAACTGCGTCAGTTTCATCTCCGAGATAACGGTAGACTTCACAGTTTTCAAGCTGGTCCATGTCGGGGAAGACAGCCTTGTTGTTCTGCATGTCTTCATCCAGAAGCTCTTTTGCCGCTTTATTCGGCGTCGCGTAGGTGATGTACTCAAAGTTCTTCAGGGCGATGTCGGGGCGGCAGAGGAAATTAATCCATTTTTCCGCATTTTCTTTATTCTTTGCATCGGCCGGGATGACCCAGGAATCAATCCAGAGGTTGGTTCCCTCCTCGGGAATGACGTATTCCAGTGAATAGTCGAGATTCTGATTTTCCACTTCCTCCTGGATATAGAGCATCTCTCCGGAGAAAATAACGCCGAGCGCGGCTTCACCGCCTATCATCTTATCACGAACCTGATCAATGACATAGGCCTGAACAAGGGGCTTTTGTGCAATCAAATCGGCTTTTGCCTCCTGAAGCTCGTTGATATTCTCTGTGTTCATCGAGTAACCGCGTGCTTTCAGGGCTACCATAAAGGCATCCCGGACACTGTCCTGCATCAGGATTTCCCCTTTGTATGCCGGATTCCAGAGATCCGACCATTTTTTCGGTACGGGAAGACCCCGTTCCTCTATTGTTTTTGTGTTATAGAGAATACCGACGGTTCCCCAGGTATACGGTACGGAGTAAAGATTCTCCGGATCAAACTCCCTTGACATTTCCAGGAACTTCGGGTCAATATTAGCAAGGTTCGGAATGTTGTCAAAGTTGATTTCAGCCAAAAGGCCGTTTTCAGCCATTTTCTGTATCATATAGTCGGACGGACAGACGACATCATAGTTGACCGCGCCGGCTTCAATGACGGGATACATCTCCTCATTGGTTTCGAAAAGGTCATAGGTTACTTCGATACCTGTCTCTTCCCGGAATTGTTCAATTACGGAATCGTCAATATATTCCCCCCAGTTGTAGACATACAGCTCGTTGGAGTGCTTGGCGGAATAGCGGCCGTAGGTGGTGAAACCGACCACACAGATAATTACCACGGTTGCCGTACCGAGAACAGCGCGTTTGATATTGCTGTTTCTCTTTTTGCGGTTTAACCGTCTGGCATTTTCTTCCGGCGACAATGGAACAGCTGTTTTATTCGTTTCCTCCGGTGAAAAATTGGTAATGATCAGCAGCACCAGGACTGTCACGAAAATCAGCGTGGAAAGCGCATACATGGAAGGTTTGATACCGCGGCGCACTTCACTGTAAATCAGCGTGGAAAGCGTATCGATTCCTGCGCCTCTTGTGAAGTGGGTGATGATAAAGTCATCCAGCGACATAGTAAAGGCCATCAGGAAGCCGGACAGGACACCCGGCATAATGTCGGGAAATACTACTTTAAAGAATGCCTGAACCGGGCCTGCACCCAGATCCATCGCCGCTTCGTAAGTGGATTTATTTGTCTGCTTTAATTTCGGCATAACGCTCAGAATCACATAAGGGATGTTAAATGTAATGTGGGCGATTAAAACGGTTTTGAATCCCAGGGAGATGCCGAAAGCAATGAATGCCAGCATCAGGGAGATACCGGTTACAATCTCGGAGTTTAACATCGGAATGTTGTTCACGCCCATGACTATGGTGCGAGGGACTTTTTTCATGCTGTTAATTCCGATAGCCGCCACGGTGCCGATAATTGTCGCAATGAGCGCCGACAGGGAAGCGATAAGCAGGGTGTTGTAAAGGGCATTCATAATCGCCTGGTTCTCAAACATCTGCGTGTACCATTTGGTCGTAAAACCGCCCCAGAGTGTTCTGGACTTTGTATTATTGAAGGACAGAACCATCATTGTAACGATGGGGGCATATAAAAATATCAGGATCAGCACCAGGTAAAAGTCCTGGAAAAATTGTTTTAATGTATATTTTCTCATCAGAATGCCGTGCCCTCCCCTTCTTTATCGTATTTTGCAATGAGGGCCATACTCAGTAAAATGAATATCATCAGCACAAGGGAAAGACCGGAACCCAGGTTCCAATTGCTGCCTTTTGTAAATTCCTGCTCGATGACATTGCCAATCAGCAGGATTTTGCTGCCGCCCAGAAGGTTCGAGATAACGAAAGTGGTCAGGGCCGGGACGAAAACCATCGTGATTCCGCTGATGATTCCGGGCAGGCTGAGAGGAATCCAGATATGGGTCAAAGTCTGAAATCCATTGGCGCCCAGGTCTTTGGCCGCATTGATCGTGTTGTCGTCGATTTTGGCAAGTACGTTGTAAATCGGGAGAATCATGAAGGGCAGGAAGTTATAAACCATACCCAGGATGATCGCCCATGGCGTGTTGATGATGGAAATATTCGGCAGGTGCAGAAAATTCAAAATGCCGTTGATAACTCCGTTTTTCTCCAGCAGCGTCTGCCATGCCAGTGTGCGCAGCAGGAAATTCATCCACATCGGAAGAATGAAAATGAATACCATAAAGCTTCCCTGGCCGATGTTCTTCCTGCGAAGAACCATGGCCAGCGGGTAAGCCAGGACAAGGCAGATCAGGGTGCTGAGCAGAGAGAGTCCCAGGGATAAAAACAGAGCCTTGGCATGCTCCGGCGTGCCGATGGACAGCACATTTGCCAGTGTAAACGCTCCGCCTTTGTCGGTCAGTCCGTAGAAGACGATCAGCAGGAGCGGGATGATGGTAAAACCGATCATCCAGACAATATAAGGTCCGGCCAGAAGCCGTTTTACAGATTTATTCATCGATGCTTACCGCCTCCTCGTCTTCAGAGGCTGGTTTGTTCATGATCTGGATATCAAAAGGATCAACATGGATGCCGACCTTCTCGCCCACCGGGCACATATCCGTACTGTGAACCAGCCATTCAAAACCGTCGGGGGTCGTAACCTCCATCTCATAGTGTACGCCTTTAAAAATCAGGTGGGTGACAATGCCTTCAAGGGTTCCCTGTTCCGGATTTACCAGATCGATGTCTTCCGGACGGATAACCACGTCTACCGGCTGGTTTACTCCGAAACCACGGTCCACACAGGCAAATTTTGCGCCGAAGATCTCTACCAGTTCATCGTGGAGCATCAGTCCGTCTACAATGTTGCTCTCGCCGATAAAATCGGCTACGAAGGCATTTTCCGGCTCGTTATATATCTGCTCCGGAGAGCCCATCTGCTGGATGTAGCCCTGGTTCATTACGACAATCGTATCGGACATGGTGAGGGCTTCTTCCTGATCATGGGTGACATAAATAAATGTGATTCCCAGCTCATTTTTCAGCCGGATCAGTTCGTACTGCATGTCCTGGCGCAGCTTGAGATCCAGGGCTCCCAGCGGCTCGTCCAGAAGCAGGACCTTCGGCTCGTTTACGATGGCGCGGGCTATGGCGATACGCTGCTGCTGCCCGCCGCTCAGGGAATCTACGGAGCGGTTTTCAAAACCATCCAGGTTTACCAGCTTTAATGCATATTTAATTTTGTCTTCAATATAATTCTTGGGTTTATTCTTAATTTTCAGGCCGAAGGCAATGTTATCGGCAATACTCATATGGGGAAACAGCGCATATTTTTGGAATACGGTGTTTAATTGCCGTTTATTGGGCGGAAGTTTGGTGATATCTTTTCCTCCGAAAATCACGCCTCCTTTATCAGGGGATTCAAAACCGCCGATGATGCGCAGTGTCGTCGTCTTGCCGCAGCCGCTTGGACCGAGAAGGGTGACGAAGGAATTCTCCCGGACAGAAAGACAGAGATCGTCAAGAACAACATTGCTGTCATAGCTCTTGGTAATGTTAACTAAATCAATTAATGGCTGGCTCATACTTTTCCTCCGTGTGTATTATAATTAGAAGCTTGGCGGCGAGCTGACCCAAATGATGGATGCTCCTGACCTGCTTGACAGGTAGTGGGTCTTATCGCTCGTATAATAGAAGGATTCCCCTTTTTTTGCTTTATAAGTGCGGTTTCCAAGATGAATGGAAATACTGCCCTGAAGCACGTATCCGAATTCCTCCCCTTCATGCGGAGTGTCAGGATACGTTGAGCCGCCGGGGGAGAGGACAAGGTGAATCGGTTCCATAATATTTTTTTGGGCATTTGGGATAATCCACTTAATTTCATTTTTCAGTTCTGTGTCTTCCTTGGTGAAATAGTCGTTTTTGCCGAAGACGATCTGCTCTTCTGGCGTTTCATTGAAAAATTCACCGATTGTGGTTCCCAGACATTGCAGGATGTCCATCAGGGTGGCAATGGACGGGGAGGTTAAATCCCTCTCCAGCTGGGAGATGAATCCCTTGGAAAGCTCTGCACGGTCCGCCAGTTCTTCCTGGGTCAGGCCCTTTAACGTGCGCAGTTCTTTTAATTTGGCTCCGATGTTCACGGTCTCCTCCTTTCGCGCGGGACAGAGGCGGCCTGCCGTGCCGGACGGGAAGGCGGCCTGTGAATGGATAATATAATAAGAAAAAAGTTTACATTTACTAAATGAATGTAAAATTAACTTAAAAGTTTACTAATAATAAACATGACGCAAATATTATTATACAGGAACTGCGTCTGCTGTCAATAGGTTTGGTGAAAAATGGTGTCGAATAAATGGAGATTTAACGGAGGTTGGAGGACGCGTCCGGAACGGACCATGTCCGGTGTGGTGAGGGGGCTGGCTGAGTCTTCCGTCCCCGTGGATAGGTTGTCGTGGAAGGGGAATCCGGCCGGAATGAATTGCTGCGGGGACCGTTTGCACTCTTTGGAGTGCGCA
>OBXO01000743.1_pt1 | contig 21114 bp, 10 predicted proteins | sample 1501431 | NCBI WGS metagenome assembly OBXO01 (sample SAMEA2580163, study PRJEB22360) | human gut metagenome | biome: human gut; feature: human-associated habitat; material: faeces | place: Denmark | collected 2008/2010 | reverse complement strand
GTCACCGCCATAACCTTTTTCAATTTCATACTAATTTCCTCCTTATACTATATAAATATTTTTTATTTGTTTCTGTTTTCTTGATAATCATAATTTACCATTTTTCATGATTGATTTGAATAAGCATAACTCTCTAATTACATCAATTTTTTTACCTGAAAATTGCAGTTTTTTTGAAAATGATGAATTTTTTACTTTATGTGATTGGTTTGGTTCGGTCAGTCAAAAAAACGTAATTTTTAAGAATCCCCGCTGCAAAATGCGGCGGGATTCTACTGTTATTACTATTTCTGAATTTTTGCCTTACTGGATAATCCTTTTCCTTTTAACAGCTTCTTATAGTCTGCTAATTTTGATTTAGGAACCTTTACGGTCATTTTGGCATATGTTTTCTTAAATGCATTCTTGCCTGCGCTTGTCAATTTGGTTGATTTAATGGTAATTTTCTTTAATTGGGAATCACCGTAAAATGCATATGAACCAATTGTTTTAACATTAGAACCAATCGTTACGCTTGTAAGCTTTGTATTCTTCTTGAATGCATTTTTTGCAACTGCCGTTACTTTGTAAGTATCATTCCCGATCTTAACCTTAGAAGGTACACTAAATGAGCTGTAGGTCTTCTTTACAGGAGCCATAAAGGTTACTGTTCTGTTCTTTGCTGACGTATCTGTAACCTTATATTTCCCTTTTCCAACCGTGTATGTCTTTCCTTCTGCTGCCTTGATTGCAAAAGTTTTCTGGATGGTTCCATAATATTTACCCTTGCCCGTAATTGTAACAGAAGCGGTTCCAGGATTTATATTATTTTTATAAGATACGGTATAATCTGTATTTTTCTTTAATGCCTTTTTACCATAAGTAACTTTTACAGATGGCTTTAATGCCTTTCCTGTATGGTTTTTCGATGCAGCAAGGCTTACTTTTGCCTTGGAAATCTTTGTACCCGGTACTGTTATGGTACAGGTTGCCTTATGTCCGTTTACAGTAGTTGCTGTGATTCTGGCTGTTCCCGCATTAACTGCTTTGACGATGCCGTTTTCTACTGTTGCAACATGTGTATTGTCGGATGCCCATTTAACGGTCTTATTCTCCGCATTGGAAGGCTGTACTACAGCGGAAAGTGCAAGGGTCTGATTCAGTTTTACACTTGCCGTTTTCTTGCTCAGTGAAACACCAGTTGGTAAATTCTGTGGCTGTGCTTTGACTGTAATCACACATACTGCCGTTTTTCCATTGACTGATGCTGCTGTAATCTTAGCAGTTCCTGCTGCAATACCTTTTACCCAGCCATTTGCCACAGATGCCACTTCCGGTTTGTCTGATGTCCAGGTAATTGTCTTATCTGCTGCATCTGCCGGCAGCACAGTAGCTGTTAACTGAAGCTGGTCACCCACTGAAAACTCTGCTGATGGCATATTCAGGCGCACTTCTGTTGGAAGAATTACTTCCGGCTCGTCTTTTGCCTTTACCGTAACGTTGCAGACTGCGGTCTTTCCATTTACAGTTGCTGCTGTGATCTTAGCTGTTCCGGCTGCGATGGCTTTTACTTTGCCATTTTCTACAGTCGCCACTGCTGGCTTATCTGATGTCCAGGTAATTGACTTATCTGCTGCATTTGAGGGCAGTACAGTAGCTGTTAACTGGATCTGGTCGCCCACTGTAAATTCTGCTGATGGCATATTCAGGCGCACTTCTGCTGGAAGAATTACTTCCGGCTCGTCTTTTGCCTTTACCGTAACGTTGCAGATTGCTGTCTTTCCATTTACAGTTGCTGCTGTAATCTTAGCTGTTCCGGCTGCGATGGCTTTTACTTTGCCGTTTTCTACAGTTGCAACTGCCGGCTTATCGGAACTCCAGGTTACTGCCTTATTTGTTGTATTGTCTGGCTTCACAACCGCATTTAATAAGAGTTCTCCTCCAACGGTTAATTCAGCTGCAGTCTTATCCAGCGTTACGCTTTCTGCCTCTACGTCCGATGACTTTGTGCCGGTAACCAGAACATCCACAGTAGTAGTTGCTTCCGCCGCTGCTGCCTTTACAGCCTTGGCGTCTGTTTCCTTGATTTTTAATGTTAAAGTTACAACAGTATCGGTTTCCGGTCTGATGATGCTGCCGTCCATACCAATTACTTCCGGATTGCTGGTATTGCTGATTACAATATCAAATCCAGTAATTACCGGGATGGATACCTTCGTATCTTCTGCTTTAACAGGAGCAATTACTTTGATATTTTCTGCAAGTTCATTTGCGGAAGGTTTCTGTGCCACTTCAAAAATATTAATTTCTGCTGCGGAACCATAACCGCCTTTTGACGCCTTATCATCCATGCCGTCAACCTGCAGTTTAATAGCTGTAGCTTCTACTGCATCAAACTCTGCATATTTTACATCTGCATTTGCTGCCCATACGCCCTTAGCCACCTGTTTTTCATTTCCTTCCGGATCGGTGATAATCAGAACATAATTATAAATTGTTCCGTTTGATGCACCGGTTCTTGGTGTATAAGCAAATTTATTAATTGTTTTTGTTCCGTTTAAGTCGATCTTAATCCAGTGAGGATGTAATTCAGGCTTATCTGTCCAGCTTGTATGCCATAAGGTGTCCTGCTTTCCATCCAGTACATTGGAAGCCGGTCCTTCTCCTCCTGATTTGGATTGTTCACTGTTTGCTGTCGCCGTCATTCCGGTACGGTCTAATTTAACGGATGCCGCGTAATTTACAGTAACGGTTGCAATTCCCTTTGCCTGGTAAGCAGACTGTGCTATAATCTGTGCCACACCTGCTTTATGAGCTGTCACGGTACCATTTGAAGCAACCGTTGCGACATTCTCATTTGTAGAGGTCCAGGTAATGCTGCTGTCAGAGGGGTCTTCCGGTGCTATGGATGCTTCCAGTTTTGCAGAATCTCCTGCACTAAGAGACAATTCTGTTTTGTTTAAGTTTACTTCCGTTACCTTTCGGTCAATTACATTTACTTCGCATTCTTTATAAACACTGGCAGAAATAGCTGCACGTAATACGGTCTTTCCTTCTTTCAGACCGGTTACGGTTCCTTTGCTGTCTACAGAAGCAATTTCAGGATCTGCAACTGTCCATGTCAACTGTTTATTTCCTGCATTCTGTGGCAATACTGTTGCTTTTACAACTGCGGTACGGTTACGGATTACATCTACTTTATCCGTTGATAATTCAACACTTGTTGCCGGTACTTTTTCATCACCTGTCACAATATTGAATTCCACAATACCGTTATGGCTGACCGTAATCACCCATTCATCGGTTGTGCCTTCTTTTTGTGCAACCGTATATTTGTATGGCCTTACATAATTATCTTCTGCAAAACTTCTGTCTGCCGGAGATTCTGTTACAAAGTTTACTTTTGGCTCTACTGCATTTTTAACGGTGATAACGGTATCTCGAAGCTGTGTATCCAGTCCTGTGCCGTTCTTCATGCGCTCACACATCTGCCATACGTAATTATAGCAGCCCTGATCGCTTAATCCTCCCGGAATTGTGCCATCCCAGAGTTCTGTCTTATCCAGACGGTAGTTGCTTAAGTACACATTTAAAGATTCCGGTTTTTCTTTAATAATACCAAATACATGTGGTTCGCCGGCTATCTTTACACTTTCACTGCCATTGATTGCTGTTGTAAAATCAGTATACTGGTTTACGTTTTTGTCTTCGGAAGAATTCATCCAGTACCAGGTATCTCCAAAGGTTTCACAGTATGCGGTTCCTTCTGATTTCTGAACCGGGTATACTGCATCCAGTGCAGATTTCAGACCTGCTTTGCCAAGGTTTTCCTTTACAACCAGATCATAACCTGACAGTTCTTCTTCCGGACAGTTTGACGGTACATAAGGTACGATTCCATATTGTCCGGTCTTAGGATACAGGTTAGAATATGTTGTATCATAATTGAAGTTATTCCAGTTCTCTGCTCCTACCACGATTGCTTTTGTTCTTTCCAGCATTTCTTCTTTTGTTGGAATTTTTACTTCTTTGCTTACCAGTTTCTCCAGGAATGGAATCATGGAATACTGATAAGTCGGGGTACGCATGCCTTTTGTCGCATTTGAATACCACTGTGCTTCTGATTTAAAGCAGGTTGCTCCCTGGCTCACTGCACGCACGATATCCTGGGTGTACATATTTTCCGGCCATGTGAGACACTGTTTCCACGCATCTCCGCCGCTGCCTGCATCAAAAAGTGCACCGTTGCTGTCTAACTGCCAATGCCACCAGTCTGAAGCGATTCCCCAGTTTTCACAGTAATCTGTCATCCACAGGCCTTTAAACAGAGCATCTGTATTTGCTGCCTCACCGCCGTAGGATTCTTTGGTCATCAGGGAAATATACTCTTTGTATTCCCGCATCAGTCCGGACAGTTTGTCATCCTGTGTCAGCCAGTCATACAGTACGCCGTTTGTACCAAAGATATTGGTATCGGTCCACATCATGCATACGCCGTGAGATACTCCCAGACGGATCATATCCATAACATAGCTGCGGTTGTCGCCTGCAAAGCGGTTATACATTTCGGCTGCATTAAATCCAACCAAATATTCATTGTTATTTGCCAGGTCATTCCAGAATGATAATGGAATGGTGGTATTTACATTTGTTTCTCCATTTGCAATCTGAACTGCACATGGAATTTTATTTTCATTACATAATTCAACGTTCTTTTTAATCCAATCCCTTACTGCGTCAGTGCTGTTTAAGCTTCTCTCTGCAATTAAAAGAATCACGGTATTTTCCCTTAATTCTTCCGGAATGGTATTATAAAGCATTACCGGACTGTCCACACGTTCATCACCATAATAGTTTTTATTTGCGTCTAAGCCGTCTTTTCTCGGTGCATCATCACTCCAGTAATAATTTTCCAGGTACATTGGATGGTCGTTGCTTACCTCGTAACGGATTTCTCCTCTTTGAAGTTCTCCAACGGTTACGGATAACTCACCTTTTGCACCAGACTGTGTTTCTGCCACGATGGTTGCGGTTCCATTTTTAACACCGGTAATAATGCCCATAGCATTAATAACTGCAATATCCGGATTCTGAGATGTATATTTAACAATCTTCTCTGTAGCATTTTCAGGTACAAAAGCAGTGCTTACAGTTGCTTCTTCACCAACTGAAATGCTGGTTTTATCCATAGACAGATTTAAGGATGCTGCATTTACTAATTCCGGTTCTTCATAGTTTTTATCCTGAGTCAGGGCTTTCATAACTTCCATGTAGTCATTTTCCGTGTAACCGATACGCCAGATTCTGGTATCGTCACTTCCTACAGGAAGGGAAATTGTTCCATCTGGAGCCATAACGGTCTTACCGGATGTATTTGCCTGCAGTGCACTGTACCAGATTCTGAACTTTCCGCCTGTTGGGCTGTCTGACTGGTTGTCATAATAGAAGGTAGAACGGTAAATCTGGAAATCATCCCAGGTACCTGATTTTCCTGCCCTTAATACGGGCTGTGTTCCTGCCTGTTCCCAGTTCACGCCATCTCTGGACTTGGTCAGGTATAATACGGAGCCATCCGGATTGGATGTTGAGAAGCACTGGGACAGTCCCCAGTATTCCTGTAACTCTGGTATATACTGAATATCCTGATGCCATGGCCACAGCTGTCTGCCATTCTCATCTTTTCCGAGGAAGTTATTCACTTTTTGTGGCTCTGTCCAGTTAATTCCATCCTCAGACCATCTCATATCGATGAATTTGCCTGACTGGTTGTAGCCGCCGTCGCCGGAGTTCTGTGCCCACATTACATAGATACCGCGGAAATCGTCATAGGTAAATGTAGGGGAAAGCATACCGTAACGGTCTGTCTCACTGATTGCAGGAATGAAATCGGTATCTCCGGTTTCCATTCTGGCTACGGTATCAATTGTTGTGGCAATATTGCCGTCTTTGTCATAAGGAACTCCCCAGTTAACTCCATCATAAGAAATTCTCAGACGGATCTGGCAGTTCTGGTCTTTTAATTCGTCATCATTTCCGCCTCCGTCATCTGCCCAGTTCCAGTAAGCCAGTAAACGGTCATTGACTGAATCGTATAACAGGTCTCCATCACAGTTATGATATCTGGTTGATGGCGGTTCCGGTTCGATAGGATTCTTGATTCCTTCCGGTTCTACCCATGTCTGTCCATCTTCTGATGCTACAATATATGGATTTTCGTACTGTGAAGTAATCATTGTGTTTGGTGTGTAAATCATCCAGTATCTATATCCGTTCCACGGCTCGTCAAATACCTGAATGTCAGGATGTGTCACCTGTCCGCCAATGTGTTTTAAGGTTCCGTTGGAATTTTTATTGGAATCCAGATCCTGAAAATGAGTTGGCATATCTAAATAAACTTCTGCATTTTCAAATGCATTTGCCTCATATGGTTTCGGTTCTGTGCTGAAATTGTAGCCCATTACCTGTAATTCTACGATATGGTTTGTAGATCCTTTGTTTGAACCAGCCATATATACACGAACATATCGTCCCATAGTTCCATCCGGAACTGTAAATGATTTTCCGTTCTGGGTTTCTCCGTAAGTGTCATCACTGCCTGCGCCCAGTCCGTGTTTGTCTGTCTTGTCCGAATTATAAATTATAGTTGGATTGCTAAAGTCTGCATTTTCAGAAACTGCAATCACGGTACCATTATATACTCTGGAATCTCCCCAGTATCTCCACATATTCATCTGGGTAAGTTCATAAACATCGCCTAAATCTACCTGCAGATAACGGGAAGTGCCATCTCCATCCTGACCAAAATCACAATAGTTAGCATCTGATGTAGGTCCTATAATACCATCTACTGCCATTGTTGTCGGTCTGCCTGAATTCATTTCGGAGTCTGAATTATCCGCTGTTTTCTTAACGGTAACTGTTTTATTTAAAGCAATATTCGTTGGGTCAGGATAAGCCATTTCAAAGCTGGCATCTGCCCAGTTGCCCCAGTCGTTATAAGGTTGGGCAACCATTTTAGCTTCTAACTTTAATTCTTTATGCTCCGGTGTTAAAGGAATATTAACTTCCTGGGCATCATTAGACGCATCAACTACGCCGCTGTCAAATACTGCTTCGCCGTCCAGATAAACTTTGAATTGAATATCGCATCCTTCTCCGCCTACATTCCCTACTACGGCGTGATCCACGCCAACCACGGTGTGGAATGATGTATATCCTCTGTCCTCAATATCGTAAACGATAGAAGAATCTGTCTGAACTCCAATTCCTTTGTCAAAAGTTTGTTCTGTACCGCCAACTAATAATTTTATTGGTCCCTGTCCATGGTTCAGATCCTTAGTTGGTGTATCTTTTTCGCCCGTTGCACCCACTGCATTTGCAGCACTCTTCCAGTCGATATCAGACAGGTAAATTGTTTTTGTCTTTACAATGGTATTTTCCTGGATTCCCTCAACTGTTATTGCAAGGTCATCCTGAATATTAGCTATTGTATATACCCCAAGCTCATCTTTTTCCAAAGCTGCACCGCCGTTTGCTTTTACAACCGGTACAGATTCATTATATGCTTCGTCTAAAATCAGCTTAAAGCTGATGGAACCATTATAATCTACCGTTGTGCTTCCATCATTCTGTATTTCCACACTGTATCCCTGAGGATTTTCCGGAAATGTCACTTCATACTGTGCTTTATGTACGCCTTCAACAGTAATTGTCTGGTTCTCAGTAATGTTTTCAATCGTATATACACTGTCAACGGCTGTCAGATCTACTCCATTTGCTTTAACCGCACTGGTTGCACTGTAACCGTTCTCTGAGTCAATGAGCACCTGGAAACGGAAGGAACCGCCTTCTTCCACTGTGGTAGGGTCATTATCAAATGGGATAACCTGGTATCCGCTGCCCTGTGGAATTGTTACGGTATATGTTCCTGCTTCCGGGTTGCCTGAATCCGCTGTTCCCCAAACCTGCACTTCATTGATATGGTTTGTAGTACCGCTCATGCTGCCAAATACATATACACGTACTGCCTGTGCCTTTGTGCCTTCTGGTACAGCAAATTCATGTCCCGATGCAGTTTCTGCGTATCGGTCATCCACTCCGCCTCCAAATCCATGCACATTTGACCTGTCAGAGTTATATATAACTGCAGCATCCGTAAAATTGCCGCTTTCAGAAGCAACAATTACTGTTGCATCGTAAGTTCTGCCGTCTTTCCAGTATCTCCACATATTTACTCTGCTTACATCATACAGACCTCCTAGGTCTATCTGCAGATACATAGCTGTTTTATCGCCATCTTTACCAAGCTCGCAATAATTGGCCTCTCCTGTAGCATCAATAATGCCATCCACCGCCATTGCAGCCGGCCTGTCGGGATTGCGATAATCATCCGGCAGAACTGTTCCATCACTTTTATGCAATGTAACTGTTTTTCCCAGAGCTGCATTTTCTTCTGTTGCAGTCTCAGCCGCCTGTACATCAAACGGAATCTGCACTGCAGTTAATATCATGCACAATGTTAAAATCCACGCCATAATACGCTTCATTGATATTAAACTCTTACTTTTCATTTTGTTACCTCCCAATCTTTTTCATTTTTACGGGTTGTCGCGTTAATATCAAACACCTCCCTTGCTTTTATCTTCTGTAAAATTTTTCCGCTCTACCCTATGTCCAAATCCTATCATGCGGCATATTTTCTTACAATAAACAAACTCATTCATTTCTTACTATTTTTTTACTGCGACACCCGTATTTTAAAATAATTATAGAAATATTGCTTTTTTTTTACTAATTACCAAAAAATGGACTGCTTTTGGTCAAAAAATCTACAGAGATTTTTATTTCACTTTGATTTTTACAGTCTTACTATAACTTCCAAAAACTTTTTCACCTTTATAAGTTTTATAAGCCTTCACTTTATAAGAATAGATTTTTCCTTTCTTTACCTTCTTATCGGTGAACTTCAGTGTCTTGCCACTTACCTGGGCTGCCTTTTCCCACTTCTTTCCTGTTTTCTTCATAACCACATATCCGGATGCTCCTGACACCTTGTTCCAGCTTAATACGATTTTATTTTTTGAAGTGTTTACCTTTGCAGATACCGTTTGCGGTACAACTTTTTTAGTTGCAGTACTGTATTTACTGTAGGTGGTCTTTCCATTTACTTTCTTATAAGCTTTTACTTCAAATGTATATTTCGTACCAGGTTTACCTTTTTTATAAGTATAAGTGGTTGTGCGGTTGTTCTTAATGGTCTTCTCTGTACTCCATTTTTTTCCGCTCTTTACCCGGATTACATAACCATCCGCATCCGCTACCTTTTTCCAGGACAACTTTATTTCTTTGGCTTTATAAGAAACTGCTTTTACAGAGACTTTCGCTGATGCTACTTTCTTTGCTGACTCTGCTGCAAGCTTATCTGCATCCAGTTTTAAATTGTTAATTGCAGTGGTTAACGCGGATACCTGGTCATTTACCTGCTGCTGTGTGGCAGCTGCATTATTGGCAATACTAACTGCTGCCGTAATTGCTTTTTGCAATGTTCCATAAGATGCATCCGTATAATTCCCCGCCTTAATGGATCTTGCCTCTGCTATTTTTGCATTTAATGCAGTCTTAGATACCACTACCGGTTTTTCTTTTAATCCGGCTATTGCACTTTCTAACCGGCTTAACTGTGCATTTACTTCCTCTTGTGTTGCATCTGTTTTATCCGCTACAGCCTGAGATTTTAAAATTTCATTTTGCAGAGCTTTGTAAGATTCCTCCGTATAGTTCCCCTGTTTCATCCCTTTGGCTTCTGCAATTTTTGCATTTAATGCTGCCTTAGATACCACAGCCGGTTTTTCTTTTAATCCGGCTATTGCACTTTCTAACTGGCTTAACTGTGCATTTACTTCTTCTTGTGTTGCATCTGTTTTATCTGCTACAGCCTGAGATTTTAAAATTTCATTTTGCAGCACTTTGTAAGATTCCTCCGTATAATTTCCCTGTTTAATCCCCTTGGCTTCTGCAATTTTGACATTTAACTGTGTTTTATCAACTTGAGGGACTTCTGAAGTATTGGTATCAATTGTCAGATCTACCCAGCCATTTCCTGACACGGTGATCATAGCGGTTCCTGCTGCTGCATTATATTCCACAACCGGTTCCTGGTACTGGCCTTCCAGACCGTCTGTTACATTTACTTCCGGTTCACTTTCCAGACCAACCAGTTCAAAGGTGGTATCCCGGGAGGTATCATCATCCGGATTTGGAATATACTCATCCCGGATCCAGTCCTGAAGCTTGGTATTGTGGTCCGTATCCCAGCGATCCGTTACCGTGCTTCCGTATCCCTCCCAGATACTGTCTTTATTCACACGATAATTGTTCAGTTTAATCTGAAGCTCACCCTCCTGATCATCCATGATCACATATGTATGCGGTGTCATGGTAACATCAACGGATTTGTCACCTTCCAACGGAAGTTTTGCATTTTGTGTTCCATCTACATTTACGTTACTGTTGTATAAATACCAGGTATCATTTACAAGCTGTCCAAATGCCGTTCCGGTATACTGTTCCGGATATTTTTCTTCAAAATACGCTGTTTTGGATTCTTTGCTGGTAAGCTGGGGGCTGGACTGATTCAGTATATCGGTGTCACCAAATACTTCTTTTACAGTTTTCTCATCCACTGCCTCCGGAACTGCCGGAATTAATCCATAACGCCCCGTAATCTGAGTTGGAAGTGTGGCATCGTTCCAGTTTAAATCTAGCTGCAGTAAGTTTCCTGCATTCTTTAAGGTACTTAACTTCCCATAAAATGCAACTTTGGTATCTGCGAGCACTTCCTCTTTACTTGGTGCCGGATTCTTGATTGCATATCGCATAAACTCTGCAACTACGTTTTCAAAACAAGGTGAATTCTGATTATAAGAACCATATACATATGCCGGATGCTCAAAATTGTAGACACACCCTCCATTTGTATAGATACTCATCATTTCAATGCCAAGCAGTGCTTCCGGTTCTGTTGCAACCGGTCTTGCTTCTTCCCCGCCCGGATTATAAGAATACTGACCATCAAATAGTTTGCCGAATCTCTTTTCATACCATTTCCAGGTATCAGCCAGACCGCCCCACTGTGCACACATTCCGGTCAGCCAGAGGCCCTGCATATAGCTTGCTGTTCCTGCGTTTGAGTTGGTATTAGCCGGTGTGTTCTTCCAGGTAAAAATAAAATTATTTCCATACAGTTTTAGTGCTTCATTAAATTTTTTATTTGCGATAACATCTTCAATGACACCTTCCTGGTGCTCACTCCATACGAAATATCCGCCGTTTTCCGCAGCAATCCGCAGGTAATCGGCACCCAGCGTAGCAACCTTATTATAATCTGTCCAATAATTTTCAGTGGACATGATTCCTTTTAATACGCTGTGCTGCTTGAACATCTGATCAATCCACTCAGCATCCAGATTGGATGTTCCGGTATAGACACTCTGCTGGCCTGCCGTAGCTACCACCATCATCACCGGAATATTGTTTTCCTGGGCAATTGCCAGCTGCTGTTCATAAAACGCCTTTGCCGTGTGGGAATCACTTTCATTCAAGCCAATCTTGCCGCCCAGATGAATTTCAATGACTGCATTATCTTTTAAATCTTCCGGAACCTGTTTCCACCTGGAAACCAGATCATCGCCCCAGTCCAGGGTGCTTCCTGATTCACTGTAGGACTTTCCATACAGCGGCATAATAAGCAGTGGATTTTCATTATTAACTTCGATTCTTTTTTCTACTTCCGGCCTTGTGCCCGTTAATTTGTACATGGCATCTGCATAATTTGCAGAAGTATAACCAATATCCCAATGGGACTGGCCTTCAGCTAAAGCGGCATACCAGATATGGAAGGTTCCGTTACCTTTTGTTTCGCCTGGCTCATACCAGAATGTAGAGCGGTAGATCTGTCCTGCATCCCAGGTCCCTGGTGCCCCTACCGTAATTAAAGCCTTTTCCGATACCGGCTCCCAGTGAATGCCGTCTTTGGATTTCGAGAAGCGCAGGGAAGAGTTATCCGGTCCGCTGCCAGCCGGGAATGCCTGCTGCAATGCCCAATATTCCTGGAATTCCTCTACCCATTGAATATCCTGATGCCAGGGATACATCTGCAGCCCGTCTTCATTTACACCCAGGAAATTTTCCACATAGGTCTTATCGGACCAGTTGCTGATCCCATCTTTGGATGTGCGGTACCATACTTTATTGTTCTGCTTATTTTCATAACCCACATCTCCGGCATCATTTGCCCACATCTTGTAAATTTTTTCTGTTTTATCATAAACTACAGTAGGGGATAAGTCCGAATACCTTTCTCCTTCCGTGGCAATGGCACATCCGTGAGCCGTAGGTCCGGTCTTCAGAACTCCACTCTCATCTTCCACACCCCAGTTAATACCATCATAGGAAACACGGTATCTGATCTCCGAACGATGTGTCTTTCCATTAACAGCCTGATCCTGTGCCCATTCCCAGAACATAATTAACCGGTCATTTACCGGATCATACACAATATCGGTATCACAGTTATGTTCATTCTGATTTTCAATCTCGCTGTCATATCTGGGCTGCACCGGATTCTGCGCCGGGAACTCCCAGTTTATGCCATCGTTTGATGCGGCGATACACGGATTTTCAAAATAGGAACTTGAGGGTTTATTCGGTGTATATGCCATCCAGTATTTATAGCCGTTCCATGGCTCATCAAATACCTTTACATCCGGATGGGTAACCTGATCATTTGTCCCCGGTCCCTGGAGTTTCAAAGGACTCACGGCATTTGGGAAAATCTTGCTGTCATCCGGCTTTTCCGGTTCGATCTCATCTCCAAATACATAAGCATTTACTTTCAATTCTACGATATGGTTCGTCACACCTGCTGTGCCGTTTACTCCATATGTATAGACTCTGATATACCTCGCCTTTGTATTATCCGGTACCGCAAATGTCTTCCCGCTTTCCGTCTCTGCGTAGAGAGAATCACTTCCGGTGCCCAGATTATGTATCTCACCCGTAGTATCCGAGTTATAAATTACCGTAGCATTTTCAAAGTTCTCATTCTCAGATACGGCAATGGCGGTAGGTGCATAAGTTCTGCCATCTTTCCAGTATCTCCACATCTGAATATCCGAGATTAAATAGCTCCCCTTTAAATCCACCTGCATATAGAGAGACTGTCTCACCGCTCCGCTGTTTGCCTGATCTCCAAAGTCAAAGTAACTGGAACTGTCGATTACACCGTCAACAGCCTTCGTACTGTTAACGTTTGAATCCGGATTAACAGGAGCTGCTGAATTATCTGACGTCTTCTTTGCAACTACTGTTTTATTAAGGGCAACATTCTCCGGTTCCGGTAATGTCTGGTAAAATTTTGCGTCTGCCCAGTTGGCATGATCAGACCAGGTCTCCGTCACTTTATCTGCGTACAGTGTCAGCGTCTTTGCCGTATCCGGAATGTCCACTGAAATCTTAACTGCATTGGAAAGCGGATCCAGTACTCCTGTTTCTGATACAACCTGATCATCAATCTTTACCTGAAATTTCACGTCACAGACTTCACTCGGAATGTTTTCCTTTTGACTATAATCTACGCCCACGTAAGTTTCAAACTTTGTATATCCCTTTCCAGCCAGATCATACACAATAGTGGAATTTGTCTGGGTTCCGATCCCCTTGTCAAATTCTGTAACCGTTCCATCTACCTTTAACGTAATTTTTCCGCCTTCAAAGGATTTGTCTTTCTGGGTTGGTTTCTCGCTGTCCACAGTATGATTTTCAGACTTCCACTGCAGGTCTGACAAATAAGCTACTCGGTACGCAGGATCCTGTTGATCTTCTGAAATTTCGGCAATCCTTGCCACCCCTTCAGCCTCCGCTGCTTTTTTTGTCCCTTCGTTCTGAACCTCTTTCCTTTGCGTTTCTTCTGACGTGTCTTCTTCCGTCTGCACATCATCTGATTGCAATTCTTCTGATTTTATATTTTCGGATTGCAATTCATCTGTCTGCACATCTTCCGTCTGTATTCCCTCTGTCTCTACTGTTTCCCCCTCTCTTGCTGCGTTTGCTTCCGTCATAACCTCTGGTGTCTCTGCCGCAGCACTCAGCGGTGATGCGAGACACATACAGGATGCCGTTAAAAGTGCCACTAGTTTTTTTGTCCTGAACTTCATATCAATTCTCCTCCTTATAACTCTTTTATTCATTATAAATTGAGTAGGTTTTTAAATGAATGCGATTATCTATCCCCTTTCATCACATTTTTGACCATACAAACAGCAAGAATTTAAAATAATACCATTTTTTTACTATTTTCATCGAATTTTTGCCTGAACTTCCCTGATCATACGTTTTTTTAACTTTTCATTGCATTTCAAGAATTCACGGATATAATAAGAGAATAAGAAAAAATTCACATACCTGTAACATGGACTTCCTATAATGATGGCTGATCCATAAGAAAGGAACATGTGAATATGAAACTTATAAGAAACACACTGATTTTTGTACTTTGCCTTTTCTTAACTGCTGCACTGCTTGCAGGATATGCTTTTCAGATAGAACCCTCAATGACATTTACACATTATTATGACCTGAATGCACCTGACAGGAAAATCACCCAGGTCGTCCGGGTGGTACAGTTATCTGATATCCAGGTAAACGCTTACTACACGGAACATAATCTGGCAAAACTGGTAGAAAAGGTGAATGATCTCTCACCGGATGTCATCGTCTTTACCGGTGACTTATTTGACAACTTTTCAAAATATAAGGCAGTGGAAGCTGTCACACAGTCACTGTCCTCCCTGGATGCTGCCTATGGGAAATATGCCGTCTGGGGAAATCGTGACTACGGCGGCGGTGCCTCACGGGTTTATGCTGACATCATGTCAGATTCCGGATTCACCCTCCTGGAAAATGAAGGTGTCACCATAACTACCTCAAAGGGACAGGAATTGTTTATCGGAGGCGTGGATGATGCCCTGCTTGGCTCTCCTGACATTTCTGCCACATTGAGTCATATGGAAAATGATCCTGACTATCGGATCATCCTGCTCCATGAACCGGACATTGCAGATCGTTTTGAGACTGATTCTGCCAATCTGCTGCTGGCAGGCCACAGTCACGGTGGACAGGTAAAGCTTCCATTTATAAAAAGTCCTACCACAGCACTTGCGGAAAAATACACATCGGGATTTTATGATCTCAGTAAAAACATGAAGCTTTATGTAAATACCGGCATCGGGACTTCACATATTCCGGTACGATTTATGGTACCTCCCGAAATTGCGGTTTTCAACATTGGAATTTGAATAAAAAATGAAAAAATATAAAATCGAAAGGCAGCCACAATGAAAATATTAATTGCTGAAGACGAAAAAGATATGCAGAAAATTATAAAGCTCTATCTTACCGGAGCGGGTCATGAAGTTACTGCCGTTTCTGATGGACAGGCTGCTTTTGATCTGCTGTGTGCAGAAAAATTTGACCTGTTAATTTCTGACTGGATGATGCCAGTTATGGATGGGCTTGCCCTATGTAAGGCCATCCGGGAATACCATATGCCTATCCGGATTATTATGCTCACTGCGAAAGGGGATATTACCGACGAAATTGCCGGACTTACTTATGGAGCAGATGACTATATCCGCAAACCCTTTGAACCCAGAATCCTGCTTCTTCGGATTGAAAAGCTTTTTCAGCTTGGAAAGCTGCTGACCTGCGGCAGCCTTACCTTAAATCCTGACACCAATATGGTGAAGAATCAGCAGGAAGAAATAAAGCTTACCAAAAAAGAATACGATCTCCTCTACACCTTTTTCCTGAACCAGGGTATGATTTTATCCAGGGAACAGCTGCTTTCCAGCGTCTGGGGAATGGATTATTATGGGGATGAGCGTACCTTGGATACCCATATCCGGAGGCTTCGCCATAAAATAGGAGAAAAATATATCACTACCCACATCGGCATCGGATACATGTTGGAGAACCCAAATGAGTAAACTGGCGAAAAAATTCTTACTGAGTATTTCAGCGGTACTGATTGTGGTTGTCTTCATATCAGTCGTAGTGAATTCTCAGTTTATCGGAAGATATTATTTATATGAAAGAAAAGCAGAGATGAATGAAATCTGTGATACCCTTATAAGCAGTGCAGATTCTTTAGACGAGGCAATTGCGGAAATGGAGGAGTCCAGGGATGTGGTGATTGCCAGGGTAGACAATACCTCTGATATCGATGTATTAAATGAACGGCTGCGCAGCGCCTTCCTTGATAAAGGCCTGGGATTGGACCGCTACTGGCTTTGGGATCAGGATTACCTGAATACAATGGCAAAGGGAAGACAGCTGCGGATCTACAACCAGTCAAAACTGCATTACAGCATACTGGTTGAGTATCTGAACTTAAATGAAACATTTGCAGGCGTTGCCATTATCATTCCCAATATCAGCGAGATCGTGTCCCTGATCAATGGCATTACCTTATGTATCTTCCTGGCTGCTGTTATCATTATGATGATTCTCATCTATTTTCTTGTGAAAAAAATAACCACACCCCTTTCGGGAATCACCGAGCTGACAAAAGACATTTCCAACCAGAAATTCAGACAGATTGACATCAAAACCAACGACGAGCTGGAAGACCTTGCCTGCAGCATCAATGATATGAGCCGCAAATTAAAAGAGTCTCAGGAAGCTCTTATTGAAAAGAACCGTCAGATGGAAGCTCTTCTTGGAAATGTCTCCCATGACCTGAAGACACCGGTTGCCTTGATTAAAGCTTATACCTGTGGTATAAAAGACGGCATTGATGATGGCACTTTCCTGGATACCGTTATCCGGCAGAATGAAAAAATGGAACGGCTCATCGAGGGACTGCTGGATTTATCCCGTATCCGGCAAAAAGAATATCCCAAAGAACCTGTGGCGGTCAGTAGTATCCTCACCGAAATGGCAGTGGAATATCAGTTAGAACTGGAGAAGAGACAGATCACCCTTCAGACGGATATACTGCCTGATGCTGTCATAAACGCAAGTCCCGAAGGAATGGCAGCCATATTATCCAACCTGATCTCAAATGCAGTGAAATATACCTGTGACAGACATATAAAGATCCGGCTGTATGAGGAATGCAGCCGGTATGTATTTGAGATCTCCAACGGAGTAGCGCCCAATCACAACATCCTTTTAGAACGAATCTGGGATCCCTTCTATGTAGCTGAAAAATCCAGAAACAAGGAATTGTCAGGCACCGGTCTGGGTCTGTCAATTGTAAGTGCCGCCGCCCAGAAACAGGGCTTTGCATACGACTGCCGGATTGAGAATGGGGAGATTATCTTTACGGTACGTTTTTAGAGCATGTTTTAATTGCTTTCTGACAGCCCATTTCCAAAAGTGAGCACTTTTTATTAAGACACCCCAAATCATATCTGCTATAATTATAAATCATAGCCATCACGAAGGGGGGCATTACTATGAGTGAAAAAAACGATATCGTTATGGAAATTGTATCCTATATTGAATCCCATCTCCAGGAGAAGATCCTCCTTGACGATATAGCACAGAATATGAATTATTCAAAATACTACCTGAACCGCATATTTTCCAGTGTGGCTGGCTGCACGATGCACAAATATATACAGAGACGCAGACTGACTGAGGCTGCCAGACTTCTGGCGGAAACTGATATCCCCATTGCAGAGATATCCAGTAAAGCCTGCTATGATTCCCAGCAGGCTTTTACACTGGCATTCCGTCAGTTATACCAGTGTACGCCCCAGACCTGCCGCAGCCTTCGCTTCTTTACTCCCAGGCAGGAACCATTTGTACTCATCCACGAATTTTGTCCGACAATTCATGTCTTTGCAGGCAATTCGTCAAAAGGCTGCAAAACAATTACAAACTATTGTATACAGCTGGCACAGACAAGGAGGATTGCAGCATGATTATACCCTATGTAGTGGAACAGACCAGCCGGGGAGAACGGAGTTTTGATATTTATTCCCGCCTTTTGAATGACCGGATCATATTTCTGGGTGAAGAAGTCACCGATGCTTCCGCCAGCCTGATCACCAGCCAGCTTTTGTACCTGGAGAGTCAGGATCCGAATAAGGATATCCAGCTCTATATTAACAGCCCGGGCGGTTCAGTATCTGCCGGATTTGCAATCTACGATACCATGAATTATATTAAATGCGATGTTTCCACCATCTGTATCGGACTAGCCGCAAGCTTTGGTGCATTTTTATTAGCGGGGGGCACAAAGGGCAAACGCTTTGCCCTGCCAAATTCTGAAATCATGATACACCAGCCTTCTTCAGGAGGTATTAAGGGCCAGACAAGTGACATTAAAATACTTTCGGACTATATGCAGAAAAGCAAGCAGCGCCTTAACCGGATCCTGGCTGAAAATACCGGTCGCACCATAGAGGAAATCGAACGTGACACAGACCGGGATAATTTTATGAGCGCAGAGAAGGCGAAAGACTATGGGATTATTGATCACGTATACGTCAACCGGGCTTCTGAAGAAATATAGGATATAAAAATGTGAAGAAAATCATAAGATTTCTCTTAAAGTCTTGATTTTGGGCAATGATAAGACTAAGATCTTATTAAAACCAGAAACAGCTCAAAGGAGATTAAACTATGCCAGGATTTACTTTACATTACTTATTTGGAGTGGAAACTTATGGGATGCTTTCCCCGGGCACCCTGCAAGATACCATTCATGCCCATACTGCCGCATACTGTCTTGGACTTCAGGGTCCAGATATCTTTTTTTACTATCCGGTATCTTACATGAGAAAAGTGAATATCGGCGGGGTTATGCATGAAGAACACGCAAAAGAACTCTTTCAGACCATGTTGGATTATCGGGAACATCTGAAAGAAGATGAGGAAAAAAATATCATAACCGCTTATCTTGCTGGATTTCTAGGTCATTACACTCTGGATGGACTGTTTCATCCTTTTGTATATGCCAGAACCGATTACCGGACAGGCGAAAAAAACGGAAACCAGTATTATGCAAGGCATTTTGAACTGGAATCCTGCTTTGATATTTTATATCTGGAGAAGAAAAAAGGATTGAAGCCAGGTCAATTTTACCAGTCCCGTACCATTGCCCTTTCAAATGCTGAACAGACTGCCATATCGGCTCTGGTCAGCCAGGTTTCCAGAGAGGTCTACAAACAGAACTATTCCCCCAGAAATATCTCACACGCCATATCCTGTATGCGGATCGGAACCTCTCTGCTCCATGATTCTACTGGTCTTAAAAAGAAGTTTTACCGGTGGTTTGAGACCCATATTTTTGGATATGAGTGGCTCTCACCCATGATACAGACACCACATGAGATGGACAAAGCCAAAGTTCTGAACGAACATAAGGAAGACTGGGAGAATCCCTGGGACACCAGCTTGGTTTCTCAGGATTCCGTAGAGGATCTTTTTGGGAAAGCCCTCAGTGCATATCATAAAACACTAATTCTGCTGGAACACAAAATGAGCAGCATACCGGGCAGCCAGGAACGCCTGATTGCCAATATCGGTAACCGTTCCTTTCACAGCGGTCTGGAAAATGACTGAGAAATAAACAATTTAGAAGTAGGATGCCTTGAGCGTGTATAAAATTGCTTTCTGGCAGCTGTGCGTACTTTGTGGCAGATTTGTCCCGAATGAGGCGCGCAGCGGGCTACGTAACCTGAATTCGGGGCAAATCTGCCGCAAGGTGGGGCGTGCAGATGGCAAGAATAAATTTTCAAACATACTCTAAACCACATCCCACTTCTTTCGTTATACTAAGCCCATTTTCGAACCTGCTCCACCAATTCCCCAATACTGCTCTGATCCGTAAAATCCACAGCCTTTCCGTAAGTTGCCATAAACTCTCTGTCTTCTGCTGTCTTCTCACTTTCCGTTTTCTTTGCGATCATATTATTCATCATCTTCATCATGATTTTATGTACCGGTGTCAGTTGGCTATAATCCATATTTCCCCGAAAATGATAGATCATAGCCTGGTTCATCAATCCTTCCGGTAAGGATTTCTTCATCTCCTTCCGAATATGTTTTACATTCTCCTCAATTTTGGTATTCGCAAGGCCACAGGTAAATAAAACAATATTTTTTCCTTTTATCTTCTCATAATTTTTCACAATCAGAGAAATTCCTGCAATGCCCCCGGCATAAATTCCGCCGCCATAAATAATGGTATCATATCCCATCATTTTTTCTGCTGACATCTTTCCTTTTTCAAATAAATCCCCATGCAGAGCATCTGCAATCCATTCTGCATATTTTTTAACCGCTCCATATTTAGACTGATATATTACAACTATCTTACTCATAATCCATCTCCTTTTTCTGAAACCGTATTGTCTCTTATCTTTCTTAAAAATGCATCAAAGGCGGCATCCAGCATGTTCCGTATCTCCACATCCTCCAGCTGTACCGAATTCGTTACCAGCATAGAAGAAATTCCATGTGTATAGACCAGCATATTCAGATGCAGTGCTTTTGCGCAGTCCGGCGGGATCTGATATTCCTCTGCAATTTGTTCCGTAACCTTTTTGTTACTGCGCTTTTCATAGATATCCTCAAAGCTGTTCAGACTCTCCTGTTTCATCATGAACAGCAGCCAAAATAAATGCGGTTCCTCCCTGGCGAATTGAATCTGGGCGTAGCCCACACTCCTGAAGGATTTCTCTCCCCGGGCATTTCTGGTAATAAATTCACCGTAAAACACCACCGCTCTGTGAAACAGATCTCGTTTTAATTCCTCCATATTTTTGTAATAACTATAGATGGGCTGTACCGACCAGCCGATCTGCTTTGCAATCTCTTTTGTTATGACATGTTCAAAGCCCTGCTCTCTGGTCAATGTAAAAGCTGTATCCAGTATCATTTTTTTTGTTATTCTCTGTTTTGGCATGTTTTCCTCCTCTGGCAGTATTTTGCTGGCTTCCCGCAACCTGAGATTTCTTTATAGTATGTTCTTAAGTTTCGGCTTGGAAAAATATTTTAAATAAAAATCATTTTATATAATGTAGTTTATATAAATATAATTATATATAGCACAGCGCTTTCTGT
>OBXO01000724.1_pt1 | contig 21793 bp, 21 predicted proteins | sample 1501431 | NCBI WGS metagenome assembly OBXO01 (sample SAMEA2580163, study PRJEB22360) | human gut metagenome | biome: human gut; feature: human-associated habitat; material: faeces | place: Denmark | collected 2008/2010 | reverse complement strand
AGAATGAGCGGCGGCTGATTGCTCAGTGTTCATGCCCGAGCAAACGTCGGGAATACTACCTGAGTAAAACTCAAATACCAACCTGACGAACGGTAGGTGATTCTGAGGTTAACCACATGTCAGATTCATCAAATATTTCTTCCAAAATATGGTACCAGTAAAGATTATTTTGCATTTTGTGCGATCGCTACTTACTCATACCTATTCAAATTACCTGACGGGTAATTTCTGCATCTTTAACCCTATCCTTGAGCACCAGAAGACGCTTTAATCACGCCAGCAGGTGCTCTTTAACAATTAGCTTAGATCCTCAGACTCCTTGAGAGGACTATCCTTCGAAGCCAGATACAGGAGAATTCTTAAATCTTTGCTTTCTGATTCCAACCTATGCGCCATAATAGCTGCTGCATCCAAAACAAGACTCCTGGCTCTCTCTCTATCATGCGCGGATAGTTTTTCAGCCTCACCTTCTTCAGCAAGTCCAAGCAAATACTCAATTCCTTCCTGTGCTAAAGCTGGTTGCGACATAGCACTGGAAATGATGTCGACTATCTCAGAATTCATCGATCTTCCATTGCGCTTGGCACGCTCTGCTATGGCGTCTCGCATTCCTGCCGGCAGTCTCACGTTGAAACGGTCCATCTCTTGGCTGGGGAATTTACTCATTATCAAGACTCGCTGATACAAATTTGTATCATGATAGCACCTACTTGACACCATCATAAATGGTGTTAAATTGGTTGTAGTGCCAAGTTGGTATCATTGATGAGGAGTTTACTATGCAAACCACTACATACGCTGGTCGTAAAAATGAAAGCTTCCAGCTTCGCCTACCGGGACAGATGAAAGAGGAGATCCGCAGAATGGCTGAGATGGACGGAATTTCAATCAACTCTGCGATTGTGCAGCGACTGGCTAAAAGCTTGCGTGAGGATCGCGCTAATGGTCAGTAAAAAAGACGAAACCCGGCAGTGTGGGGACACTAACCGGGCTTCTTTGCCAACAAACCACCGTAGGAATGATGACATGAACAGTGTACAGAACAAAGAATTAACTTTCCAGCAGACAGAGTTTCACCCGGTATCACACGCTGGTGAAACATGGCTCACTTCATCTGAGTTAGCAGCGGCGCTCGGTTACAAAAAGTCAGATGCCGTTACCCAAATATTCAGTAGGTATCACGATGAATTTACGGAACATATGTCAACGACCCTCAAAATGAGTGTCGTTAGAAAGACTGGTGCTGTTGATATTCCGGTTCGCGTTTTTTCGCTTCGTGGCGCTCATCTTGTCGCGATGTTCGCTACCACCCCGAAGGCCAAAGAATTCCGCCGCTGGGTTCTGGACATTCTTGACAGAGAAATTCAGCGCTCGCCAATCGCTAAGCAGTTTACGGACGATGAATTATGCACCCTCGCATATCTTTGGCGTTCGGCTGCGGTGATGTATGAGGCTTGCCGCGAAGTACATCCTCTACTGTTAGTTGCCGAGCATCGACTGGTTCCTCGATTTAGCTCTATTGGCACAAATTACAACCGGGGGATCAATAAGGCTCGCGCCATTCTTAAGCGCGAAACAGATCACATCAAAGAACAACCATGGGGAGATAGTGACTGGAAAAACGTCTTCTCATACGGGAAAGGAATTTTGCAGTGATGCAAATAGAAAAGCCGGTAGTTACGAGCTGCCGGCTTCCATTGAAACATGTCAGAAGGATCCAACTAATGACATCATTAAATTTAGCAGTTCAAGAGCGAAATGTCGATCCCCAGCCGCTGCCGGTTATTGAATGGAAGGGTTTGCGTGTTGTTACGACTGAAACGCTGGCCGCAGGGTATGGTTCTGATGAGGCTAACATCCGGAAAAACCTGTCACGCAACGCTAGTCGATTCATGGATGGCATCCACATTTTCACTATTAAAGGTCAAGAGTTGAAGGATTTGCGAGTGACTAATAGTCACGCACAAATTTCGAGCAAATCCCGTTCCGTTATTCTTTGGACCGAGAAGGGCGCTGCCCGTATGTCTAAGATTGTCGACACTGACGAGGCTTGGTCTTTCTTCGAACGTCTTGAGGACTCGTATTTTCGTCCTGCCGCCTCTGCTGGCATTCCACTTACCTATGAAGCAGCACTGGAAGATCTGCTGTCAAAGGTAAAGGAAAACCGCATCATCACAGAGCAGCGTGACCGAGCAGTAAAAGAGAAGCTTTGGATCGCAGATAAGCGTGAAGCCACGGCGATGGCGACAGCCTCAGCCGAGAAGCGTAAGGCTAATGCGTTGGCGGAGAAATTGGGTGAGTGCAAGAAGCATGCGACGATCAAGGCCGTTCAGCGCGTCACTGGTAAGTCATTCAGTCACTGGCCGATGAAGAAATGGTGTGCCGCTAATGGCATGAAGCCCAGAGATGTACCGGATGAAACCTACGGGAGCGTTAAATCATGGCCTGCCGAGGCATGGAAGGCCGTCAACAGCATTGAACTTAGAAAACTGTTTTAACTCGAAACGACTATGAGCGCATAGACTTATCAAACCCGCTTCGGCGGGTTTTTCACAACTATTTTCCCAGCCCGAACCGCCACTTATAAACCATCTCACTCGCTTCGCTTGATCTGAGCCTACAAATGATAATACTGTATATGCATACAGTTATTTTGTGAGGTAATTATGCCACGCACAGCAGACATACACGCCGCCTTCGTTGCGGTAATTAAGCTCAACCATAAGGGCTATAGATATCTGAGCACAGACAGCTTTATCGAGAAGCTGCGGGAGTTCAACTGGCACTACACGCGCGAAGAAGCGAATGCCTGGATAGAGCGCAACCAGCCGGGCTTCGCTGATAAGACCACCGACGGCAGCGATAACCGCTATTGGGTCCTGCGTAACATGGGGAGGGTGCACTGATGGGATTTCCTTCACCGGCGGCTGATTTCGTAGCACCGCGTTTATCTCCGGAAATTATCTGCGGGATCGGCATGGACAGCCGCATCCTCGAAACCTCGTCTGGCTTTGCGGTTATCGAGCCGTGCACCAGACTGGTACAGAATCAGGTTCTGCTAATCCTCAGCGGCGGACGGACTCAGTTTGCCAGGGTCATGGGCAGGGCGCTGATTTGTGATGATGGTGAAGCGATAGAGGGGGAGGCTGCGGAAGAGGTTGAGGTGATGGGGCGGGTGACGTTCTTCATCAACAGCGTGATGCAGGATGACAGGGTGGTGTGATGGGGCATGGGTGGGGCATAAAGTTACCGCGAAACGACGTTAGTTCATTGCACATGACAAATCGTATCGCGGCAACATAGCAGAAGTTACCGCACATCAATCCAACATCAAGCCACTTCGTTAAAAGACTTAATAGTCTCCAGATGAAGATCGCCTGCAGTACCGGATTTCCGAGGAAAGGGATTAGAGTAATGACGTCATGGCTGCTTAACGAGCTGCCGATCCCCAGCATGATCCCGCAAAAAGAGAGAAGCGCCACGGGCAGCATAAAGGTTTTGCCCAGTTGCTGGAAAAACTCCCACAGCGATATTTTTTGTGCTGCTTTCGTCGTCATAAAACGACTCCTTAAATGGTAGAAAGAGATTTAACGACCGCGATGGGGCGAGAAGATAAAACGTTTTATCAAACTTTAGTGCGCGCTAAATCACATTCTCAGGCTTTTACTGGTAGTATAAAGATAACGTATTGATAAAACGTTTTAGCGATCTCATTATCAAGGAGTCACGTCACCACATGGCTGTAGCGAAAAAGATCACCATCAACGATGTCGCGCTGGCGGCGGGGGTTTCCGTTAGCACCGTTTCGCTGGTATTGAGCGGGAAGGGGCGCATCTCTCCTGCTACGGGTCAGCGCGTCAACGAGGCCGTTGAGCAACTGGGCTTTGTGCGTAATCGCCAGGCGTCGGCGCTGCGCGGTGGGCAAAGCGGGGTGATAGGGCTGATTGTTCGCGACCTCGCGTCGCCGTTTTATGCAGAACTGACCGCCGGGCTTACCGAGGCGCTTGAAGCGCAGGGGCGAATGGTTTTCCTGCTCCACGGTGGGCGCGAACCGGAGCAGCTGCTCTCCAGGCTGGATATGCTGCTGACGCAAGGGGTGGATGGGGTGATCGTGGCCGGCGCGTCCGTTGTGGGCAGTGAATTGTGTGAGCGCGCGGCGCAGAAAGGCGTACCGCTGGTGGTTGCGTCACGCGCCAGCTATCTCGACGAAGCCGATACCCTTCGGCCGGATAACATGCAGGCCGCGCAAATGCTGACCGAGCATCTTATTCATCGCGGCCATCAGCGCATCGCCTGGCTCGGCGGTAAAAGCTCGTCCCTGACGCGTGCGGAGCGGGTGGGCGGTTACTGCTCCACGCTCATCAAATACGGCCTGCCGTTTCACAGCGAATGGGTGGTGGAGTGTGAGTCCAGCCAGAAAAAAGCCGCCGAAGCCATCGGCACGTTGCTTCGCAACAGCCCGACAATCAGCGCGGTGATTTGCTATAACGATGTGATTGCGATGGGGGCGTGGTTCGGCTTGATCCGCGCCGGACGCCAGAGCGGTGAGGGCGGGGTAGAAACGTTCTTCGGCCATCAGGTGGCGCTGGGGGCATTTGCGGATGTCGGTGAAAATGCGCTAGACGATCTCCCCATCGTCTGGGCGACGACGCCGGCTCGTGAAATGGGGTACACCCTGGCAGACCGAATTATGCAGCGTATTGAAAATACGGACGTGCAGGCCGGGCATCAGATTGTGGCGGCGCGGTTAGTGACGGTGAAGTAATCTCCGCTGCACATCGCCTGGCAATAAAAAAACCCCTCATGCGAGGGGTTTTTCGTTTACTGCTGCGGTACTGCTGGCGGCGCTGCCGGTTCAGCCGGTGCCGGAATGCCCAGCGTCGGCATACCAAACATGCCGACAAAATCTTCCAGCGGCATTTTGTCGCCGTTGAGCGTTACCTGGCCATTAGCATATTGCAGGCTGGTGGAAATGGTGTTGTCTTCCACCTTCGTGATGCGGAACATCTGGCCCATCGCCGCCAGGCCTTTCACCTGTTGGTTTGCCAGTTTACCTGCATCTTCTTCACCATACCCTTCGAGTTTCGCAATCTGCGTCATGAACTCGGTTGCCATATCCATCGGGATGGTCAGCTTGCTGTCGAGCGATTTCACGCTGCGGTCAACTTCCTGCGCCAGGGTCTGCGGCTCGCCGGTCGCGGCCGCCGGATCCTTCAGGAACAGCGACAGGTTGAAGTTGGTTTCGCCTTTGTCGTTTTTCCAGCTCAGTGGCGCAACGGTAATTACCGGCTCGCCTTTCAGCAGGATCGGCAGGTTATTAAACAGCACGGCCATCGCCTGCTGCTGGTACGCCTGCGGGTTCTGTTGCAGGGCGGCATCGGTCAGCAGAGCCTGACTCTCTTTGCTGTATTTCTGGCTAAATTCGTGCCATGCCTGGCCGTCAATGTTGCCAATTTTCAGTGACAGCTTGCCGGTACCCAGGTCCTGATTCTGTACTTTCAGGCTTTTCAGGCTGTAATCCAGCTGGGTGTTGATGCTTTTACCGTCTTTGGAAACGTCAGACTTGCCGTCCAGATCCATGCCTTCCAGCACTGCCATCTCTTTACCTTCAATCGCAATGGCGATCTTATCGAGGCTCAGCTTCTGATCGCCAATACGCTCGTCAAAATCGGTCATACGGCTATTGCCGCTGGCTTTCAGGTTGTTGAAGGTAAGCTGGACCTTCTGGTTATATTCATTGACTGAATTCACCAGGCCGCTGGCGGCATCGCCGGTCAGAGAGACATTCTTGCCGTCGCGATCGGCATCAAGCTGGAAATTACCGCCGCTGAAGGCGACTTTATCGGTGCCTTGTTCGTAATTCAGCGCTTTCAGGTCGATGTCGGAACGCGTATCACCGGCATAGCTGATGCGGGTATTGATCTCGAACGGCGACTCATTTTTCGCCATATCGAAAATTGGCTTCGTCACCTCGTTATTTACCAGTACGGTTCTGGCGGATGCCATAGAGGGGATCAGGTTAAACTTTTTCAACTGTGCCAGCGGGAACGGACCGTGGCTGACCACTTCATCCAGTACCACGCTCTGGCCCGGTTTCAGCCAGGCGTTCTGATTGCCCGCTACCGGCTTCACCACCACCTGCATATGGCTGGTAAAGACGCCACGCTGGTAGTTCTGGTAGCTCAGCTCCAGACCTGCTTCAGGCGCGCTGCGCTTAATTTCGCTGTTTGCCTGCGCCATCATCTCTGCCAGACGGCTTTCCAGCTGTTTCCCGGTATACCAGGAAGCACCCGTCCAGATCACGCCTAAAGCAACAATCACTCCTACCGCTACGACCGATTTTTTCATTGCGATTATCCCTAAAATGAAACCAGGCGGTTAAAACCGCCTGGTGTTACAACGCCTGTTACTAGCTTAGCAAGAGTTGTTAAAAAATTCAGTAAGTCCCTAAAGCTTATTAAAAACGCGCGCCAGGCGACCAGTGCCGCTCACGAAGACAGGCGACTCGTTTGCCGGGACAAAAGCGGACTCCCCCGGTTTAAGCAGCAGACGCTCGCTACCGTTATGCAACGTCGCTTCGCCTTCCACACAGAACAGGATCGCGGCGCTCTCCTGTGCAATGGCGGTTTCGTCTGCGCTGAGGTCATGCAGGGAGAAGGCAAAATCGTCAACCGGAATCGGGAAGTCCAGCTCTGCGCCGTTTTTCACCGGCTGAGTAAGCAGCTCCGCAGCAGGTTTCGCCACGAACTTCACGTTGGCAACCAGCTCAGGGATGTCGATGTATTTTGGCGTCAGGCCCGCGCGCAGTACGTTATCGGAGTTAGCCATCACCTCCAGCGCCACGCCGTTCAGGTAGGCGTGCGGGGTTTCAGCGAACAGGAACATCGCTTCGCCCGGGTTGAGCTTCACCACGTTCAGCAGCAGCGGAGAGAAGAGGCCGCTGTCGTCCGGATAAAACGCGGAAATTACGCGAATGGTGTCCCATGGCTCACCCTGCTGGTCGTTCAGCGCGGCTTTCAGCACCGCCAGCGCGTGGGATTTTTCCTCGCCCTGCATATTCAGCAGGCTGGCAAACAGCGCGCTCAGGGCTTCTGCGTTCGGGTTTTCCAGGAAGTGGGCGATCGCGTTGTGAGCCCCAGCGACCGGTTGCAGCAGGGATATGATCTCGGAAAACTCGCGGAAGGCATTCATCGCCAGGAAAGGGGTAAGGGCGAAAACCAGTTCCGGCTTGTGGTTAGGATCTTTGTAGTTACGCTCTGCGGCGTCTAACGGAATACCGGCGGCATTTTCTTTGGCAAAGCCCAGCTCAGAGGCTTTTTTGTTCGGGTGAACCTGAATGGAGAGCGGCTGGTCGGCGCACAATACCTTGAACAGAAAAGGCAGCTCACCAAAACGATTCGCCACTTTATCGCCGAGCAGCGCGGCTTTGTCGGCATCGATGACATCACGCAGGCTGCGCACCTGGCCGCTGGCATCTTCAATTTTTGAGCTGCTCTTCGGGTGCGCGCCCATCCACAGCTCTGCCATCGGCAGGTTGTCCGGGTTGGCGATACCGTAGAGATCCGTTAACGCAGTTTGACTTCCCCAGGCGTAGTTTTGCACTGAGTTGATGAGTTTTTGCATTATCAAGCCCTGATTCATATGTGGAATTAACTTCGCGTATTAAAGCAATAAACCGAATGGAAGTAACCTGCGGATGTAAAAAGTCGTACTAGTCTCAGTTTTTGTTAAAAAATTGTGTAGGATAAGCTGACTCGCTTTTAAGCCGGGCAGCGGAACATCTGCCCTGAATAAACAGACCGAAGCAGTAAGTGAGAGAACAATGTCGAATAAACCCTTCCATTATCAGGATCCTTTCCCCCTCAGTCAGGATCGGACCGAGTATTACCTGTTAACCCGCGATTACGTTTCTGTCTCTGAGTTTGAAGGGCAGGAGATCCTCAAAGTTGACCCGCAGGCGCTGACGCTGCTGGCGCAGCAAGCCTTCCACGATGCTTCCTTTATGCTCCGTCCGGCGCATCAGCAGCAGGTTGCCGATATTCTGAGCGACCCGGAAGCCAGCGAGAACGACAAATACGTTGCCCTGCAATTCCTGCGTAACTCTGATATCGCGGCGAAAGGCATTCTGCCGACCTGCCAGGACACCGGCACGGCGATTATCACCGGTAAAAAAGGCCAGCGCGTCTGGACCGGCGGCGGTGACGAAGCGGCGCTGGCGCGCGGCGTCTACAACACCTATACCGAAGACAACCTGCGCTATTCGCAAAACGCGGCGCTGGACATGTACAAAGAGGTGAACACCGGCACCAACCTGCCTGCGCAGATTGACCTCTACAGCGTCGACGGTGACGAGTACAAATTCCTCTGCATCGCCAAAGGCGGCGGTTCAGCCAACAAAACCTATCTTTACCAGGAAACCAAAGCGCTGCTTACCCCGGGCAAGCTGAAGAACTATCTGGTTGAGAAAATGCGCACCCTCGGCACGGCGGCCTGCCCGCCGTACCATATCGCGTTTGTGATTGGCGGTACGTCTGCTGAAAGCACCCTGAAAACCGTTAAGCTGGCCTCAACCAAATACTACGATGGCCTGCCAACGGAAGGTAACGAACATGGTCAGGCGTTCCGCGACGTGCAGCTTGAGCAGGAACTGCTGGCCGAAGCGCAGAATCTGGGGCTGGGCGCGCAGTTTGGCGGCAAATACTTCGCGCATGACATTCGCGTGATCCGCCTCCCGCGCCACGGTGCATCCTGTCCAGTGGGGATGGGCGTGTCGTGCTCTGCGGATCGTAACATCAAAGCGAAGATCAACCGCGACGGCATCTGGATCGAAAAGCTGGAGAACAACCCGGGCAAATACATCCCTGAAGAACTGCGTAAAGCGGGTGAGGGCGAAGCGGTACGCGTTGACCTGAATCGCCCAATGAAGGAGATCCTGGCGCAGCTTTCGCAGTATCCGGTTTCAACGCGCCTTTCTCTGAACGGGACGATTATTGTTGGCCGCGACATCGCCCATGCGAAGCTGAAAGAGCGCCTGGACAACGGTGAAGGGCTGCCGCAGTACATTAAAGATCACCCGATCTACTACGCAGGCCCGGCAAAAACGCCTGATGGGTATGCTTCCGGCTCGTTAGGCCCAACGACGGCGGGCCGTATGGACTCCTACGTCGACCAGTTGCAGGCCAACGGTGGCAGCATGATCATGCTGGCGAAAGGCAACCGCAGCCAGCAGGTGACGGACGCGTGCCACAAGCACGGCGGCTTCTACCTCGGCAGCATCGGCGGCCCGGCAGCGGTGCTGGCACAGGGCAGTATCAAGAGCCTGGAGTGCGTGGAGTACCCGGAACTGGGAATGGAAGCGATCTGGAAAATTGAAGTGGAAGACTTCCCGGCGTTCATTCTTGTGGATGACAAAGGTAACGACTTCTTCAAACAGATCCAGTCTTCCCAGTGTTCGGCGTGTGTGAAGTAATTCTGTAAATTGCCGGGTGGCGCTGACGCTTACCCGGCCTACATTCTCGTAGGTCGGGTAAGGCGCAGCCGCCACCCGACATCAAAAAGAGCGCACAAAGCGCCATAACGTTTCTCAGAAGTCATCAATACTTATCTCTTAAGCATGTGAGCAATCCCATCTTTGTTATCAAGGAGTAAGTAATGACAATGCATCGCCGCGAGAAAGACTCCATGGGCGCCATCGACGTCCCGGCCGACAAGCTATGGGGCGCGCAAACCCAGCGTTCGCTGGAGCATTTCCGCATTTCGACAGAGAAAATGCCCGTCTCGCTAATCCAGGCGCTGGCGTTGACCAAACGCGCTGCCGCCAAAGTCAATCAGGATCTGGGCCTGCTGGATGCCGATAAAGCCTCCGCCATCATCAATGCCGCCGACGAAGTGCTGGAGGGCAAACATCCCGACGAATTCCCCCTTGCCATCTGGCAGACCGGCTCAGGCACCCAGAGCAACATGAACATGAACGAGGTGCTGGCGAACCGCGCAAGCGAGCTGCTTGGCGGCGTACGCGGCATGGAGCGGAAGGTTCACCCGAACGATGACGTGAATAAAAGCCAGAGTTCCAACGACGTGTTCCCGACGGCCATGCACGTGGCGGCCGTCATCGCTATCCGCGAGCAGCTTATCCCGCAACTCAACGTGCTCAAATCTACGCTTAACGAGAAAGCGCAGGCTTTCGGCGACATTGTAAAAATTGGTCGTACGCACCTGCAGGACGCCACGCCGCTGACGCTTGGCCAGGAGATCTCCGGCTGGGTGGCGATGCTGGAGCACAATCTTAAGCATATAGACAACAGCCTGCCGCATCTGGCGGAGCTGGCGCTCGGCGGAACGGCGGTTGGCACCGGGTTAAACACCCATCCCGAGTACGCGGTGCGCGTGGCCGGAGAGCTGGCGAAGATCACCGGGCAGCCGTTTGTTACCGCCCCGAATAAATTCGAAGCGCTGGCGACCTGTGATGCGCTGGTCCATACCCATGGCGCGCTGAAAGGGCTGGCAGCCTCGCTGATGAAAATCGCCAACGACGTGCGCTGGCTGGCCTCCGGCCCGCGCTGCGGCATCGGCGAAATCAGCATTCCGGAAAACGAGCCGGGCAGCTCCATTATGCCGGGTAAAGTAAACCCGACGCAGTGCGAAGCCATGACCATGCTGTGCTGTCAGGTGATGGGTAATGACGTTGCGGTCAACATGGGCGGCGCGTCGGGTAACTTCGAGCTTAACGTCTATCGCCCGATGGTGATCCACAACGTACTGCAATCGATTCGTCTGCTGGCCGATGGCATGGAGAGCTTTAACGAGCACTGCGCGGTGGGCATTGAGCCTAATCGCGAGCGAATCAGCCAGCTGCTGAATGAGTCCCTGATGCTGGTCACGGCGCTAAACACCCATATTGGTTATGACAAAGCGGCCGAAATCGCTAAAAAAGCGCACAAAGAGGGGCTTACCCTGAAAGCCTCTGCGCTGGCGCTGGGCTACCTGACGGACGCCGAGTTTGATGCCTGGGTCCGCCCGGAAGCGATGGTCGGCAGCATCAGGTAATCACTGCGCCACATACAGGTGCAGCCGCGGGATAATCAGCTGTAGCGGCTGTGCCTGGGGTTTATAGCGATGCTGAACGTTTTCAGCATCGTAGTTCAGCAGTTCTCCTATATCCGGCACCACCGCACCCTGATCGGCATCGTAGAGCGCAATCAGCGGTGTCGGGCAGGCGTATTGCACCTGCTTTTGCTGTCCCGCATACCAGACACGAGCGATAGGCTGCACCTTGACCGGACGCTTTATTTTAAGACGGGTATCAGCCGGCAGGGAGGCAATGCTGTGGTACTCCTGCTCCAGCCGTTCAATCCACTGTTCCCGCGACCACGGGGCGACCGTTCGCGGCGATTTCAGGCTTTTCTCCAGCTGAGCCAGGATCTCGTCGCGCGTGAAGTTTTTAATGATGTGCTTGTTGGCCCAGCCGAAGCGCAGCGTGGCGGGGTGGCGCAGTACCGTCAGCGTGCGGTAAGCATTCAGGGTGATCAGCCCCGGAAGCTGGCGATGCACCCATTCAAAACGGGCAGCCGGTGCCAGCCCGGATTCAACGGTCACGATTTTCTCGAAGGCGGCTTTCAGCGTATTAATATGCGTAATTTGCGCCTCAATGGCTTCACGCGTTGCGGTATCCGTTTGCAGACAGATGACGCCGGGCAGGCGAACGGCGGCCTTACTGCTGCGATTTTCGGACTGCTGCTGGATGAAAAGGCGGCGATAGTGCTGCAACGTCAGTTCCAGCGCCACTTTACCGATATGCTGCGTTACCTCAATGGTGTTCAGCGGGTCGTGTTCCGCGCCTTTCGCCACCTCGGGCAGGGAAAAGACGCGGGCGGCCAGCAGGCGGCAGCCCTGTAGTTGCGCCGTCAGGGTCAGTAACGCCTGCTCTATTTCCCGAAATGTGGTGTTAAGCCTTTCGATGAGATCGTAAGTCGCCATAATAGTCCTTAATTAGTTACAACATACTACTGATATAGCACAACACGCCGGGTCAGGCCAGCGTGCGGTTTAGTTCAGGCAGGTACGGGAAGAGGAATGTTGTGATAGATCGGCCAGCTAAAGTCGAAACGGGCCCCGCCCAGCTCGCTCGCTTCGCAGCGAACCGAACCGCCCATCGCCTGGGCAATAGAACGGACAATAGCCAGCCCCAGACCACAGCCGCCGGTAGCACGGTCGCGGCTGGGGTCGAGGCGCACAAACGGCTCGAAAACTTTTTCACGCTCCGCTGGCTCAATACCGGGGCCATCGTCTTCCACACACAGAATTGCCTGGCTCCCCTGCAAATCTAAACCTATGCGCAGCGTGGTTTCGCTGTAGCGCATGGCGTTATTCATCAGATTATCCAGCACGCGTTCCATCAGGCGCATGTCCAGCGCGCCGTACGCGCCGGGGGTAATGGCTGTCAGCAGTTTTCGCTGAGGGTTAACGCTCTGCACATCGTTAATATGCGTCTGTAGCCAGACGGGAAGATCCGGCGTACTGAGGTGCAACTCCGTCTGAGGCCGATCGAGGCGGGCATAGGTCAGCAGCTCTTCAATCAGCGCTTCAAGCTGGCCAATATCCCGATTGAGGGCCTGCGATTCCGCGGCGGTGAGGTTCTCGCTCATCTCCAGGCGATAACGCAGGCGTACCAGCGGAGTGCGCAGTTCATGCGCAATGCCGTCGATAAGCTGCTTCTTGCTGGCAATCAGGGCGTTGATGTTATCGGCCATCTGGTTAAAGGCAATACCGAGACGGTCAAAACTGGAACCGCTATCGAAATGTATGCGTTCAGTTAAATGACCCTCCCCAAAACGCTGTGCGGCGGATTCCAGTTTCAGCATGTCCTGCCAGTGCGGTCGCATCCAGATGAACACAGGGAAAGCGAGCGAGATGGCAATAAAGCCCAGCAGGGCGAGATCCAGCAGGCGCATCTGGTGCAGGTAATAGAGATAGGGCACTGGCCCGACGGCCAGGACATAGTGGCTGCGCGGAATACGCTGAATGAAGGTATATTTCTCGTCCAGTGCGACGATGTCTCCGTCGCGCAAACGCTGCATCGCCGGCGGCGCTAAATCAAAATCCTTCATGGGTTCGATACGCAGATCAAACGACAGATTCAGATCCAGCTCTTTTAACGTACGTGCCCAGTCATGCGGAGGAATTTCGCGCAGCTCGCTACGCATCAGGTAGAGCGAGCTTTTCATCAGATCGTCCAGGGATTGTCTGCCCGCACGCTCTGCGGTGAACTTATAGACCAGCCCGACCAGCATGGTCATCACCAGAAAGCAGACAAACAGCAGTAAATAAAACTGAACAAACAGCTTCTTCATTAATTTCACCGAAACAGGGGCTTCACTACACGTCTTTTACCAGCAGGGTCGCTATGGGCGCAAGTCAGGCATGATGCGTTGAAAAGGGGTATTCGTCGAAAGGTAATAAAACACGGCATCGCTTTATTCCATCAATGCCCGGGTAATCCGTTTACGCTTCGCTATACGAGTTTATTTGCGATTGAGAGTATTTGTGAATCAGAATAACAATGACAAAGGCCACCTCCGGGTGGCTTTATTTATGGCGTTTACCAGTGAGAGGTATCCGGCGCAAACGGTGCGACAACGATACTTATCTTTGTAACCTGAACATTACCAACATTCGTTAATGTCTGGATTTGACTGTGCTGACAATCAGTGGATTCGTGATAAACCTATGCGGACACTTACGCGCGTTGCAATGCACCGCGTAGGTACATATCTCCTCTTCCTGGTTTCGATTGTATGGGCAGGCCATCTTGTTTTTAATTTCACTCCATAACATCTCGTTGTAAGGGGAGATGTTGTATATCGATATTGGCTTGAAAACACCATTAATGAAGACGCCATTCTTTGTCGGATATATCCTATCGCCGGGGTACAAATAGACATCGCTTTCATACCAAATGATGAGTTTCAAGAACTTGAGTCCCAAGATGCTTGAATAAACGATTCCCGTGTTAGGACAAATTACCGAGCTAATGACTCTCCATGACATTGCTATACCTCGTTCATTAAATAATTGAGAGAGTATAAGGTTTAGCATGAGAATTAGATTTCTGCAAACGCGTAAGCTATTGAAAAAGATCGATATTATTTATATGCTAACTATATCCCCTTTGTTTTCATAAGGATAAGATAATAATTTAGTCAATTGTAAAGTTCATTTTTAACACAATGTGCATTTAAGTGACGGATTTTTGATCGATGATGGTTCCTGAACTGCTGAATATATATTGTACTATAGCAATGAAATACATTAGAGCTACTTTTGTTTACGCGAAAAATGCACATCGAAATTGAACAGGTAAGAGGAATGTGATCAAAGGATATTTCATGACTAACGATGCATATAATCGAAAACTTACGACGTATACCGATAACATTCCTGATGCATCGCAAGTTATTTTTCGAAATTTACTGTGTAGTTTTTTTTCAGGTTTCCCATGCGTGCGGGGCAAACAGGTAGCCCTTATTACGTACGGTTTTAATGCGGTAGGGCTCGGTGGCGCTGTCCTGCAGTTTTTTTCGCAGGCGAGAAATCGCCACATCAACGCTACGATCCATTCCGTCGTAACTTACGCCGCGCAGATTTTTCAGCAATGCATCCCGGTCCATAATTTGCCCGGCATGAGTTGCCAGCTCCCACAGCAGGTCAAAATCTGCGGTTGAGAGCGCAATCAGCTCCCCGGAAAGCATAACCTGTCGGTTGACCGGGTCGATAGAAAGCGTGCCGAACCGCATCGCCTTATGCGGCGTTAAAGAGGGCGCAGGCGCTTCACGCTCAGCGCTGGCACGCTGACGCAGATGAAGGCGCAAACGGGCAAGCAGGACCGCCGGCGGCGTGGTTTTCAGGATGTAGTCATTCGCGCCCATCTCAAGGGACAGAATATGATTCATATCGCTGTCGAGAGAGGTCAGCAGCACGATCGGGCCGTCCCACTTCGCGCGCAGATCCCGGCAAAGCGTCATGCCATCTTTTCCGGGCAGCATAATGTCCAGCAACACCAGGTCCGGATTTTCGCGGGTGACGACGTCTTCAGCGCGATCGCCACGAGGTTCGACAACCACTTCAATATCATGTTTACCCAGATAAGCGGCGATCAATTGACCCACTTCGGGTTCATCTTCAACATAAACAATCTTATTCATACTACGTCTGTCATCGCGAAAAACGTCAACATACACCGCACAACCTTAACCTTCCATTAATCTTTCATAATTAGCCGGAGTTCCGTTATCCTGCACGGGAATGTTATTTGATTGTTAAGGGAAAAGAATGGGGCTGTTGATCAAAGCCGCGCTGGGTGCGCTGGTCGTGCTGCTGATTGGGGTGCTGGCTAAAACGAAGAACTACTACATTGCCGGGCTTATCCCGCTGTTTCCCACCTTTGCGTTAATTGCGCACTATATTGTGGCCTCTGAGCGGGGTATAGAGGCGCTGCGTGCCACCATTGTATTCGGGATGTGGTCAATCATCCCGTATTTCATCTATCTGCTGTCGCTGTGGTACTTCACCGGTTTTCTGCGTCTGCCCCTGGCGCTGGGCGGGGCGGTGGTCTGCTGGAGCCTCAGCGCCTGGGTGCTCATCTTCTTCTGGAGCCGCTTTCACTAGCGCAGCGGGCGGCCACCGTCCACGGCAAACGTCCTTCCCGTGACGTAACAGCTGGTCAGCAGATAATCGATCAGGTCGATCACCTCTTTCTCGCCGGGCGCAATTTTCATCAACGATTTGTTAAGCGCCTGCTGACGATACTCGGCATCATCGCCCTCGTTAAATAAAATCATCGCCGGGGCAATCGCGTTGACTTTTACCTCGGGGGCCAGCTTGCGCGCGAACGAGCGAGTCATATTATCCAGCGCGGCTTTGCTGGCCGCGTAGGCGATGTGTTTATCGCTGCCTCGCTCCACCACGTAATCGGTGAAATGGATAATGTCGCCTGCGGCATGGCCGTGTCCGCGTAGCAGATCCTGTAGGGCATGGTTGAGCAGATAAGGCGCATTAACGTGGATCTGCATCATGCAGGCGAGCGTTTCGCTGAGCGAATGTCCTGCTTTTTCAGGAAGCCAGGTACTGGCGTTGTGAATAACCGCCCGCAGCCCGCGGGTGGTCGATTTCACTTTTTCCGCGAAAGCAAGAATACCTTCATCCGTGGAGAAATCCGCCTGAATGCAGACGGCTCCGGCATGTCGTAGCCCTTCAATGGAGGGATATTCCGTGCGGTAACTGACGATAACCGGATGGCGAAGATTGAGAAAGTGATGGGCGAGGGCGAGGCCGATGCGACGGCCTGCGCCAGTGATCAATATTGGGCGTTGCTGCGTGTGTCCCATCGTAATCTCCTTTTCAGTTCAACAATGGGACAGGCGGCGCTATCCCATTAACATCCACGTTGCCGGTACGGCAGCGACTAACAGCAAACCTATCAACGCCATTTCGCGGCGCTTAAGGGCATTATCAAGCTGATGCGTACGGCGAGCGTAGATAAACACCAGCAGGCCTGGCGCGTAGAGCACCACGGACAGCAGCAGATGCATCGGGCCGGAAGCATACAATAACCATAGACCGTAAATACAGGCACCTACGCCTACCGCATAGTGTGCCGGGCGGGTCGCAATTTTTAACAGATATGCGCCCACTAAGAAATAGGGTACCAGAATCATCTCGGAGGCGATGGTCAGCAGCGTGTTATAGTCCGAACCTGTGAGCCAGATCAGCACCAGACAGACCTGCACGCTGATGTTGGTGAGCCACAGAGAGGCCGATGGCGCACTGTTTTTATTCTGACGGGCAAACAGGCGCGGGAACGCTTTGTGCGTGGCGGCCAGGAACGGAACTTCCGCCGCCATAATGGTCCAGCTCAGGTACGCGCCGCAGACGGAGACAATCAAACCTGCCGCGATAACCACATCACCCCAGGGACCGAGCATTTTCACCATCAGCCCGGCCATGGACGGATTACGCATCTCCGCCAGTTCAGGGCGGGCCACCACACCGAGCGACAGCAGCGTCACCAGCAGATAAACGCCCAGCGCCGCCAGGACGGCCAGCAGTGTGGCGCGTCCCACGTCGCGTTTGTTACGCGCGCGGGCAGAGACCACGACGGCACCTTCAACACCGATGAACACCCACAGGGTAATCAGCATGGTATTTTTCACCTGCTCCCAGACGGGAACGCCCAACGCAATACCGCTGAAATCGAGCGTAAAGACATCGAGACGGAAGGCGAGGAAGGCCAGCACGACGAACAGGCCAAGCGGCACCAGCTTGGCCAGCGTCGCCACCAGGTTAATGCTGGCCGCGGTCTGAACACCGCGCAAAATCAACCAGTGAACAATCCACAGCAGCACCGAGGCGCCTACGATGGACTGCCAGGTATTGCCGTCACCAAACAGGCGCAGTTCGGGCGTATCGGTAAAGAAACTGAGCGCCGAGAAGACGATAACCAGATAGGAGACGTTGGCGATCACCGCGCACAGCCAGTAGCCCCAGGCGGAGCAGAAGCCAATCAGCTCGCCAAAACCTTCACGGGCGTAAGTGAATATTCCGCCGTCCAGATCCGGTCGGATACGCGTCAGCAGCAGCATGGCGAACGCCAGCAGCAAAATCCCGACGCCGGTGATGCCCCAGCCAATCAGTAATGCGGCCGGGCTGGCGACGGCCGCCATGTTCTGCGGCAAACTGAATACGCCCGCGCCCAGCATTGAGCTCAATACAAGTGCAGTTAACGCACTCAGGCCAAGTTTCTTTTCCATTGGCTTCCTGTTATGAAAAGTCCAAATCCAGAATAATTATTTCGCTAAGGCGCATAAAAATGGTGGATCACGCTAAGGCGCGGGATTTTACGGAGTGTGACGGATGCATGCAATGACATGGGGCAGAAATCAGAAAAAAAGTAACAAAAAAGGCGGCACTGCGCCGCCTTTATGAAACCGTTTTGTTACTTGTACAGATCGGCACTGATGGTCAGGTTGTTGCCACGTTCCTGCCACTGGCGGGTGATGTGGTAATACTTCGCGCCTTTCTTCGCAGCACGCTTCGCCACCTGATAGGAGATTTCTGTCATGTTGCCATAGTTGCCCGTAAACTTGATGCTGTCGAACGGCACCATCTGCGCGGCAGTGGCTTTGTTCAGCTCTTCAATTTTCGTGCCGTCTGGTAACGTAACGGTATAACGACCGCCTTTGGTGGATTGGGTTTCAAAGAAACGACCCACTTCTGCGCTTGGTGCCGCAGACGTTGCTACGCCCGGAATTTCAACTTTCTTCGCTTCTTCACCGCCTTTTGCTAACGCAGCACGACCGGCTTCTGAATCCGCTGGAATCGCATCCGGGCTTTGCACTACGCGTTTTTTCGCATCTTGCTTATAGATGAAGGCGGTAATACGCTGGTTTCCGCCCTGGTTGGCATCAACCTGACGCACGATATAAAACGCGTAAGCGCCTTTTTCTCTCGCGGCTTTGGTGATGGCATCGTTAACTTCAGGCTGGCTGCGGTAGAAGCCCTGAACGGTCACGGTGTCATACGGTTCCAGCTGAACAGCCTGATCTTTCGGCAGTTCAACAATGCCGTTAATCACGCGGTTTTTCTGTTCATCTGCCTTTGGGGCATTCTCTTTGTACAGCGCAACAGTCACGCGCTGGTTACCGCTGTTGCCCTGATCGGACTGGTCAACAACGTAAAACGAGGCAGCGCCGTTTTTATCGGCGGCTTTTGATGCGGCGGCGACGGCATCGCCAATGGAATTATACCGACCCACAATGACCGTATGGTCAAAAGGTTTTAACGCTGCCGCTTGCTCCGGCGTCAACTCTGTCGCAGCATTCGCTGACAGGGCGGTCGCGGAAAGAAGTGCGGACGCCAGGAGTGTGTTCTTAAGCTTCATAAAAATAATCCTTCGCCTTGCGCAAACCATGTACTGGTGTTGTTGTTAATTTGAGACGGTCCCGATTATGGCATTTAACACCCGTCGCTGTCTGCGGCATTTTTCACAGCCTGTGCTCAGCAAAGGACCTGATTCGATAACATTTTGTGATATGTGGAAAAAACAGGCGTTTCACAAGAAAAACTGATTAAGCATATGACTTTTACAAGTTAATTTAATGTTAATGAGTTGTTCTTTTATGGCGCTATATCATGTTTTTACCGCTTCGCTTGCGCGATTTATCGGTCCTGAAGGCGAATTTAAGGTAAATATCTCTGTCAGTGACCCCGATCGCTTATTTTTCACAGATAAAATAAGAAATAGTGTTTTCTGGCGGTAGATCACGGGCGCTATTTTCAGTAGGTTATAGAAAGTTTGTTACTGTTTTATTTTCCGGGGTTAATCATTCTCCGTCGTTATCGCGATGGTGAAAATTGATACGAACCGCGGGCAATTATCGACAAACCATCATCACAAACCGATGGAAGGGAAAACTATGCGTATTGGGGTACCAAAAGAACGGTTAGCCAATGAAACCCGCGTAGCGGCAACACCAAAAACGGTGGAGCAACTGCTTAAACTGGGTTTTACCGTCGCGATTGAAAGCGGCGCGGGCAAACTGGCGAGTTTCGATGACGAGGCCTTTATTCAGGCTGGCGCGGACGTAGTGGACGGTGCTGAGGTCTGGCAATCACCCATTATTCTGAAGGTAAACGCACCGGAAGAGAGTGAAATTGAACTGCTGAACGCGGGCACCACGCTTGTGAGCTTTGTCTGGCCAGCCCAAAACCCGGAGCTGATGGAGAAGCTGGCGGCACGCGGTGTCACCGTGATGGCGATGGATTCCGTGCCGCGTATTTCGCGCGCGCAGTCTCTGGATGCGCTGAGTTCTATGGCAAACATTGCCGGCTATCGCGCCATTGTCGAAGCTGCGCATGAGTTTGGTCGCTTCTTTACCGGTCAAATTACGGCCGCAGGCAAAGTACCACCCGCGAAGGTGATGGTAATTGGTGCCGGTGTGGCAGGTCTTGCCGCTATTGGGGCCGCAAACAGCCTGGGCGCTATTGTTCGTGCGTTTGATACCCGGCCGGAAGTGAAGGAGCAGGTGCAGAGTATGGGCGCCGAATTCCTTGAGCTGGACTTCAAGGAAGAAGCGGGCAGCGGTGATGGTTACGCGAAGGTCATGTCTGAAGCCTTTATTAAGGCGGAAATGGCGCTCTTTGCGGCGCAGGCAAAAGAGGTGGACATCATTGTCACCACCGCGCTTATTCCGGGTAAACCGGCACCGAAGCTGATCACCCGTGAGATGGTGGATTCCATGCAGCCGGGCAGCGTGATTGTCGATCTGGCGGCGCAAAACGGCGGTAACTGTGAGTATACCGTGCCAAATCAGGTCACGACGACCGCGAACGGCGTGAAGGTGATCGGTTATACCGACCTGCCAGGACGTCTGCCAACCCAGTCCTCTCAGCTGTACGGCACGAACCTCGTTAATCTGCTGAAGCTGCTCTGCAAAGAGAAAGACGGCAACATCACCGTTGATTTTGATGATGTGGTGGTGCGCGGCGTGACCGTGGTGCGTGAAGGGGAAATCACCTGGCCTGCACCGCCGATACAGGTTTCCGCTCAGCCTCAGGCTGCGCCGAAAGCGGCGCCTGAGCCTGCAGAACCAGCGAAACCTGCGTCGCCGTGGCGCAAATACGCCATCATGGCGCTGGTCATTATCCTGTTTGGCTGGCTGGCGGACGTCGCGCCAAAAGAGTTCCTTGGCCACTTCACCGTCTTCGCGCTCTCCTGCGTGGTGGGTTACTACGTCGTGTGGAACGTTTCCCATGCGCTGCATACCCCGCTGATGTCGGTTACCAATGCCATCTCCGGGATTATCGTGGTTGGGGCATTGCTGCAAATTGGTCATGGCGGCTGGATCAGCTTCCTGAGCTTCATTGCAGTGCTGATCGCCAGTATCAATATTTTCGGTGGTTTCACCGTGACTCAGCGCATGCTGAAAATGTTTCGTAAAGGCTAAGGGGTAGCATATGTCTGGAGGATTAGTTACAGCCGCATACATTGTTGCTGCAATCCTGTTTATTTTCAGTCTGGCGGGGCTTTCCAAACACGAAACGTCTCAGCAGGGAAATAACTTTGGTATCGCCGGGATGGCGATTGCGCTGATTGCCACCATCTTTGGGCCGGACACCGGCAACGTGGCGTGGATCCTGGTGGCGATGATCATCGGTGGTGCGATTGGTATTCGTCTTGCGAAACGCGTTGAAATGACCGAGATGCCGGAGCTGGTTGCTATTCTGCACAGCTTCGTGGGTCTGGCCGCGGTGCTGGTGGGCTTCAACAGCTATCTGTACCACGAACCGGGTCTGGAACCGATTCTGGTGAACATCCACCTGACCGAAGTGTTCCTCGGCATCTTCATTGGCGCGGTGACCTTCACCGGCTCAATCGTGGCGTTCGGCAAACTGCGCGGGAAGATCTCTTCCAAACCGCTGATGCTGCCTAACCGCCACAAGCTGAATCTGGCGGCGCTGGTCGTTTCCTTTGTGCTGCTGGTGGTCTTCGTGCGTACCGAAAGCGTAGGCTTGCAGGTGCTGGCGTTACTGGTGATGACCATCATCGCGCTAGCCTTCGGCTGGCATCTGGTGGCGTCTATCGGCGGGGCAGATATGCCGGTAGTCGTCTCCATGCTGAACTCCTACTCCGGTTGGGCAGCGGCAGCAGCAGGCTTTATGCTGAGCAACGACCTGCTGATTGTCACCGGTGCGCTGGTCGGTTCTTCTGGTGCGATCCTGTCTTACATTATGTGTAAGG
>OBXO01000721.1_pt1 | contig 21857 bp, 18 predicted proteins | sample 1501431 | NCBI WGS metagenome assembly OBXO01 (sample SAMEA2580163, study PRJEB22360) | human gut metagenome | biome: human gut; feature: human-associated habitat; material: faeces | place: Denmark | collected 2008/2010 | reverse complement strand
GCCGACTACATCCTGCCCTCCGCCCTGGACAAGTCCGTGGCCGACACCGTGGCCCGCGCCGTCGCACAGGAGGCCAGAGAGCAGGGCATTGCCCGGGCCTGAACACAAGATTTCGACGGGTTAGGCAGAGATGGAAACCAGTGTGTATTTCAGCGATACAAAGTCGGGGCAGCAATGGGCAGTGGGCGGGAAAGCCAGTTTTTTTTTATCGGTCGGTAAAAAATGCAGGCGGATAATTGTTCTATATAAACAAATATCGTTTTGTAATAACGAAAAATGTTGACAAGGAAATGCGGTGGACCTATAATCAGAAGCAGAAAGAGACGTGATAGACAATGGAAGGGAAAGAAAAGAGAGGCGTAATTGTACAATCGGTCGCACGTGCCCTTACAATGATCTCCTGCTTCGCAAATGATACGGAACTAGGTATCTCTGAAATTGCAGAACGGATGGATCTATCCAAGAGTACGACATACGGACTGGTCAATACATTGACGGCTTTTGGATACTTGGAACAGACAGAGAACAAAAAATACCGCCTGGGTCTCAAGCTTTTTGAGCTGGGAAATCTTGTTCAGTCCCGCATGGATGTCCGCATGGAGGCGCGGCCCTATTGCCAGCTGCTGGCGGACAAATACCGAACCACGGTCCACCTGGCTACCCATTCTGAGGGAGAGATCATCTACATTGACAAAGTGGATAACAACAGCTCGGTTGTTGTCTACTCACAGATTGGGAAGCGGGCCCCCATGTATTGCACGGGCGTAGGCAAAGCGATTTTGGCCTTTCTGCCCGAGGAGTATATGGAAAAATATGTCCTGTCCAGGCCCCTGATAAAGATGACAGAGCATACCATTACGACAGGAGATGGGCTGCTGAAGGAGCTGGAGCAGGTACGGGAGCGGGGTTATGCGGTAGACGATGAAGAGATCGAGCCCGGCCTTCACTGTATCGCAGCTCCGATTTTCAATCACAAGCGCCAGCCTCAGATGGCGATTTCGATGTCCTTTCCATACGGAAGAATGTGGGATCTGGATTGGGAGCAGGCCGTTCGGGATGTCCTATATTATGCTAAGCAGACATCGGAGCGCCTCGGGTACATTAAATAATAAATAGCATGAATATTTTGAAGGGAACGAACGGTTCCCTTCAAAAATAGCTATTATTACGAACATGGTTCGGCAATAACGAAAAGGAGAGGGATATGAGAGACATCCGGGATGATCTTTTTCGGAGCATATACGGAAGACGGTTCCGGGCAGCTCTGACCGCAGAGCGCGCCGGCGTATTGGCCGGCACGGAAGCTGCAAAGGCCCAGGCGGATGAGCTGGGGATCGAACTGGAGCTCTGCAAGGCGGATGGAGAGGACCTGATGCACGGGGAGCGCATCGGCACTCTGGTTGCGGCGGCCAAGCAGGTGGCCCTGGCGGAGGAGCGCATGATCGGCGCCCTGGCGAAGGCAAGCGGGATTGCTACTGCGGCCCGTACAGCGGTCCTGATGGCGGATGGACGCGCCGAAATTGTGTCCGGTTCCTGGAAAAAGATGCCGCCACAGATCAAGGAGCTTGTACGCGGTGCTATTTTGACGGGTGGAGCCAACTGCCGGATTGCAGAGCAGCCGATGATCTATCTGGATAAAAACTATATTCGTATGTTGGGCTCCATCCCCCAGGCGTTGGCCGCCTGTGCATCTTTCCACGAGTATACAAAGGTGGTGCAGCTCCGGGGAGAGAGCGCCACGGTTGCCTGGGAGACGCAGGCTGCTGTCCGGGGAGGAGCTGATATCCTGATGGTGGATACCGGAGCACGGGAGGATCTGGAATGCTGCCTGTCCGAACTGGTGGCTATGGGCTGTCGGGGACACATAAAAGTGGCATTTGCCGGCAATGTAAAGCTGACGGATATTCCGGAGCTGTCGGAGCGGGCCGACATCCTCTGCATTGGGAAAGAAATTGTAGATGCCCCGCTGCTGGACTGGAAGCTGGATGTGATGGGGGAGGAGTGTTGAAGCATGGGATTGAACCTGCTGGAAAAGACGGAGCTCTGGGTCAATGAAATTACACTGGCCAACGCCAATCTGAGCGATATGGCGGACGCGGTGGCGGAGCAGCTTGGTCTGGACAAGGGAAAGGTGATGGTAGTGGATGTGCGGCCCCGCCACATCACCTTTGACGTGCTGGAAAGGAATGTCCCGCAGGCTGGGATTATGGGAAAGGAGCGGGCAATTTTGTCGTCGCTGGCCGCCCTGCCCGGGGTGTGCCTGACAGACAAATCCTATATTCACTCCAACGGGATTCTGGGCCTCATCTGTGCGGATGTGGAGGAGCCTGAAGCCGTATTGGACAGAGTCTCCAATATGACGCGGGAAATTCAGGAAAAGGTGTCCAGGCGGGCAATTGTTTTTCCCACTGGATTTGAGCTGAAACAGGGGATGATTCAGGACACCAACACCCCGTTTCTCAAGCATGAGCTGGAAGAGCGGGGCTATTACGTAACAGTGGGGGAGGTCATGGAGGATAATGTGGAGGATGTGGTGGAGAAACTGGATGACGCATTGTCCCGGGGGTTTGGCCTGATTGTTACCACCGGCGGCGTAGGGGCGGAGGACAAGGACCACTCGGTAGAGGGGGTCTGCCGCATGGATCCCACGGCGGCAACCCCGTATATTGTAAAGTTTCAGCAGGGAACTGGCCGGCATGTGAAGGACGGCGTCCGCATCGGTGTGGGCGTAGTGGGTCCCAGCCGTATGGTAGCGCTGCCCGGGCCTCACGACGAGGTAATGTGCGCGGCTCCGGTTCTGCTCCGGGGCCTGGAGGAAAACTGGGATAAGGAGACTCTGGCGGACCGGCTGGCGGCGGCGCTGGCAGACAAGTGGAGGCGGAAAGGGATGGGGCAGCCTCACCATCACAACCGTGGACAGGAGAAAGGATGAAGAATATGGACCATAAACAGGCTGCGCAGATGCTGTGGGAGGCGGAGCAGGGGCGGTACCAGATTGACATGCTCACGCAGACCCATCCGGAGATGACGGTTGAGGATGCCTATGCCGTCCAGTTGGAGAATGTCCGCCGGCGGGAAGCCGCCGGGGAACGGGTGGTGGGCATGAAGATCGGCCTGACCAGCGTGGGAATGCAGCAGTTGCTCCATGTGCATGAGCCGGATTACGGCCACCTGTTTGAAAATATGCTGCTGCTGGAGCGGGAGCCCTGCTTGGTGTCAGGGCTGATCCAGCCCAAGGTGGAGGGCGAGCTGTCCTTCTGCCTGGGCAAGTCCCTCCAGGGGCCCGGGATCACCGTGGCGGATGTGTACGACGCCACCGAATGGGTGACCCCTTCCATTGAGATTGTGGATTCCCGCATTAAGGACTGGAAGATCAGGCTGCCCGACACCATAGCGGACAACGGCTCTTCCGCACGGTTTATGCTGGGGGGACGGATGATGCCCATTGGTGCGGTGGACATGCGCCTGACCGGCATGACTCTGGAGCAGAACGGGGTGCTGGTGTCGTCGGGCACCACGGCGGAGGTGTGGGGCAACCCAGCGGCCTCTGTGGCATGGCTGGCCAACAAGCTGGGGCAATTCGGCATCTCCCTCAAGGCGGGCTCCATCGTCATGGCAGGTGCGGTGACTGCGGCGGTCCCGGCCAAGGCGGGAGACGTGTTTACGGTCAGCTTCCAGGGGATGGGCAGCGTCACTGTGCGCTTTGTGGATGAACCGGGCCATTCCGCGCCGTCGGGCGGCGTGTATGACAAATAGATGGAAAACCAGAAAAGGAGATCAGCATGGAGAGAGTCAAAGTTGGGATCATCGGGCCCGGCAATATTGGCACGGACCTAATGTACAAGGTAATGCGCAGCCGGAACCTGGAGATGAAGACCATGACGGGCATCGTGGAGTCGGAGGGAATCCGGCGGGCTGCGGGCCTGGGGTTTCAGACCTCCATCGAAGGCGTTGAGGCAGTGGCGAGGGACCCGGAAATCGGGATTGTCTTTGACGCTACGGGAGCCGCTGCACATATGAAGCACGCACCCATCCTCAGAGAGGCGGGCAAAATTGTGTTTGATATGACCCCTGCGGCGGTAGGCCCCTTTGTGGTGCCCTGTGTTAACCTGGACCATTTGCAGGAGCTGAATACGGACAACTACAACATGGTCACGTGCGGAGGCCAGGCCACGATTCCCATCGCTTACGCCATCAATCGGGCGGCGGACTCTGAGTATACGGAGATTGTAGCCTGTATCTCCTCCAAAAGCGCCGGCCCCGGCACACGGGCCAACATCGACGAGTTTACCCAGACCACCTCGAAAGCCCTCCATGTGGTGGGCGGAGCAGACCGCTCCAAGGCCATTATCGTCCTGAACCCGGCGGAGCCGCCCCTGATGATGTCCAACACGATCTACTCCATTGTGAAAAACCCGGACGAAAGGGCCATTGTGGAGTCGGTCAACCAGATCGTCAGGGAGGTACAGGCCTATGTGCCCGGCTATTCTCTGCGCGTACCGCCCATTGTAGATGGCAATAAGGTGACGGTGATTGTGCAGGTGGAGGGGGCTGGAGATTTTCTGCCCAAATACTCCGGAAACCTCGATATCATCAACGCTGCCGCGGTAGCCGCCGCGGAAAAGGTGGCCGCCAGGATGCGGAAGGAGGGCAAGTAAGCCATGAGTCTGGACAAGAACAGAAAAATACATATTGTGGATACTACCCTGCGGGACGGCAGCCACGCTGTGAGCCACAGCTACACGGTGGAGCAGGTGACCGCCATTGCCTCCGGGTTGGACAAGGTGGGAGTGGACATCATCGAACTCTCCCACGGAGATGGCCTGGCCGGCTCCTCCATCAATTACGGATTTTCCGCCACGCCGGAGATGGAGCTGATCCGGGCGGCCAGCCAGGTGGTCAGGCGCGCCAAGCTGGGCGTTTTGCTGCTGCCAGGCGTGGGGACCATTGAGGATCTGAAGGAGGCCAGGGCCAATGGGGCACAGGTCGTGCGTGTGGCTACCCATGTGACCGAAGCGGACATTGCCATCCAACATCTGAAGGCCGCCCGAGAGCTCGGCATGATGCCGGTAGGCTTTTTGATGATGGCCCATATGGCGCCTCCGGAAAAGATACTGGAACAGGCACAGATTTTTGTGGACGCAGGCGCTGAGTACGTCAACATTGCCGATTCCGCAGGCTATATGACCCCAGATGATGTGCGGGCAAGGATTTCTCTGCTGGTGGAGAAGCTGCCCATTCCTGTGGGCTTCCATGCCCACAACAATCTGGGGCTGGCGGTGGCCAACGCGCTGACTGCGGCGGAGTGCGGCGCGGATTACATTGATGTAACCTGCCGGGGGCTTGGCGCGGGCGCCGGGAATGCCCAGGCAGAGGTGGTGGCCGGGGTATTCCAGCGGCTGGGCTACTCGACCGGCCTGGACTTCTACAGCTATATGGATCTGGCGGAAAACGTGGTGGAGCCTATCATGCAGCGGCCGCAGATCATCAAGAGCGCGCCGCTCATGCTGGGCTATGCGGGCGTGTATTCCAGCTTTCTGCTGCATACCTACCGTGCCGCAGAAAAATTTCACCTGAATCCCCGGGACATTTTGGTGGAGCTGGGCAGACGCGGCATGGTAGGCGGCCAGGAGGACATGATTATCGACGTGGCCCATGCCCTCTCTCTGGCAAAAACAGAGTGCTGAATCTGTCGAAAGGACAGTGGCAAAATCGAATTGAAAAAGGAGAGACCAGCATATGAAGCGGGTAACCATCATGGCGCATGTGGATCCCGACATCTGCCGTGGATGCCGGGTCTGCGAAAAAGTCTGTCCCGTCTATGCCATTCATGTCACCAATCGGAAGGCGGCGGTGGAGGAACCCGACTGCCGGGGGTGTGCCAACTGTGCGGACCGATGCCCATTCCATGCGATTACCATGGTCAAGCGGGAAGAGCCCTTCACGGTTGGTGTGGATGTGAGCCGGTTTGATGCGGCGAAGATCCTCGCCCTGTGTGAAAAGGCCCACTTCCATCCACAGCAGGTTTTGTGCTATTGCGTCGGCGTCCGGGCGGAGGAAGTGGCCGCTGCCATTCTGGATGGAGCGGACACGCCGGAGGAAATCTCGTCCCGCACCGGAATCCGTACCGGTTGTACCATCGAGTGCATCCAGCCCATTCTACGTCTGCTGGAGGCCGCCGGCATCCAGCCCAAACCCAACCCGGACGGCTGGCAATGGTATGGAGAGACGGTCACCGCCTGGACCATGCCGGAGAAGGTCAAGCAGAAATATGCCAGCCGAGGCTTCTATTTTGACGAGGACCGGAAGCTGCTGGACCAGGTGGCCGCCACCAATCAGGAGATTTAGGAGAGGAGGTAATCCCATGTGCAACGAGAATTTGAAGCACGCCCCCATTATGCCCATTGCCGCTAAACCCTCCCAGTATGGTATTGATCCATCCCTGGTGAAAAGGCGCGTGGCCGAACTGCCCGGCATGTGTTCCCTCCGGTTGGCCGAACTGTTTCCAGAGCTGCCCCCGGTGATCTATCCGGGCGGGCAGGATGCACTGGACAAGCTTTACCAGGTGGCCATGGAGGAGCTGCGGAAGGTGGACATGAGCTTCATCAAGCCCGGCCAGTCGGTCAACATCCTGGCTTCTCACCACGGCTTCACCCTGCTGGGCGGCCAGCCCTACGCCATCCTGATCAAGGCCACCCGGGATGCCATCATCGAAAAGACCGGCTGTAGGGACGTGCGCCTGCGGGCCGGCGTGGGTATGCGCTTCCGGGAGACGGAGGAGTATATCAGGCGCTATCAGCTGGACGAGTACTTCGGCCCCGGCAAGACCAAGGGCGTGGCCCCTATTGATGAGGGCATCCCTATCGAGACGGAGGTGGGTACCCTCTACGGTATCAAGGCTGTCTACGACGCCGACTGGATTGTCCACTGCCACCACACCGATGTGCGGGAGGTCCACTTCCACCGGCAGGTGGACAAAGCGGTCAAGCCCTTCGGCATGTCCTATGCCCGCATCGAGACCCGCTCCACTTACCATCAGAACCTGGGCCCCCGGGCCGCCAACTTCACCGCCCGGGCCATCTTTGAGAGTCCCTTTGTCCAGAGCAAATTTGCCTTTGCGTCCTTCCTGAACGTGGGTCCCCATGGCGTCATCGGTGTAGATGCGGATAACGACCTCTATGCCGTCAACGACCGGGCCACCTTTGTTGGCTGCCAGCTTTATGGAAAGGTGATGACCCTATTCGGCAAGATTGATGAGTGCATCGCCGTACTGGACTTCCCCTGCCCGGTACCATACGTGTTCTCCGCCGGCGTCATCTACGCCAACTTCACTGGGGCCAACCAGGATCTCTACGACATGGAGGGCACCCCCCTGCCGCCCTATACCTGGTACACTGAGGCCTTTTACAAGAGAAACGGCAAGCCAATCCTGAACGATATCCCGCCGCTGAACCCGGCCATCAAGATGTGCGTGCACAACTACGCGTGGACCGGATACCCCTCCGCCTTTTTCTCCGACCACATTCCCACGGTGGTGGTGGGGCAGGAGCAGGCTGACCTGTTCGACATGGAGCCTATGAACATCGAGTATATGTCACACGCGGTGGTAGCCAAGACTACGGAGAGCGCCATGGACTTCGCCTATAAGACGACAGGCACGGACAAGGTGATCATTTTTGACGGTGCCATGGGCGGGCTGAACTGCTCAGAATCCCTGGCGGATCTTCTCATCACAAAGGCGCCGGAGGTCAGCAAAGAGGTGGACGAAATTCTCATGCCCAAGTGGTTCCGCCAGCGGGGCGTGGATGTCTCCATTCTTAAGAGCCTGGCTCAAAAATGAGTAAGCAGACAACTCGGAACATGGAAAGGACATGGTACTCTGCTGTAGGAATGAGGGTTATAACGGCAACTGTCCAGGCACCTTTTAAAGGTGCAGAACAGTTGGGTGTCATCCTGCCGCTCCAGAGTCCCGGCCTGGTACAAAGTGTGTTACGTTGTAGTGTGCTGAGAGCACATTCCCTGTAACTGTGATCTGAAAATTGCCCATGATATGGGCTTGGCAGCCCATGGATCAGTAGATCTCCAAAAGGTATTTACCGCCTGCTGGAGAGGTACGGCCCCAACGCTACGGTGGCATATGTGCCTTATGGCCGCTGGACCGTACTGGATATTGAAGAGAAGAAAAGAGGGAAAACAGCATGGGTGCAGACACTACTGAAAAAAAGAGCGGTTTCCGACTGTTTGAAAAGGGATGCGGATTTAGAGCGGGAGCAAAGGACTTGCTCAAATATACCAACGGGTCGACCCTTTCCAGCGCGATTATTTCTACTATTTTTGGCTGCACAGGTCCTTGTCTCGTGACGATTGCGGCCTCCGAGGCGGCTGGCTTTACCACGGCAGAGACTGTGTCCTGGATTTTTGGAATATATGTTTTCGGCGGATTATTGGGGGCAATTATGTCGCTCTACTATAAGATGCCCATATCCGGAGCATTTTCCATACCAGGTGCCACATTGATGGGGACAGCACTGGCAGGCTATAGTTTTCAGGAGGCGGCTGGCGCATTTGTCATCGCTGGCGTGATTGTGTTGCTTTTAGGCGTGACGGGCTTAATAGGAAAAGTGATGCGCTGGCTTCCGCTGCCAATCGTTATGGGAATGATTGGCGGATGCATGCTCAAGTTTGGTACACAAATCGTAACGGGTATAAATACCTTGCCCATCGTATGCGGGTTGGCGGTGTTGGCATTTTTGTTGGTACCACGCATAATCAAAGGGTTCCCTGGAGTCTTGGCGGCTCTCGTGGTAGGGGTCATTGCGGCGATTGCCACAAACTCCTTTGCCGGTGAGGTAGGAGAACTGGTATATACTCCCCCTATGCTTGTTGTTCCGCAGTTTAACCCCAATTTGATTCTCTCATGCTCCCTGCCGCTTGCAGCCTTGGTAGTTGGAGCAGAAAACGCGCAGGCAATGGGCGTTTTAAAGGCCCAAGGCTACAATGTACCGGCCAATGCAATGACAGTAGCATCTGGTATCGGCGGTATCATTTCCGGCCTAGTGGGTGCGCACAATGCAAATATTGCAGGGCCTATGACCGCTATCTGCGCATCGGAGGAGGCTGGGCCCAAGGAGGGACGCTATGCAGCTTCTTTTTGGAATGGCGTCACATTCGCAGCGTTTGGGCTGGTGGGTTCTTTTACAATTGCATTTGTATCTTTTATTCCCTCTGAACTGGTTAACGTGCTGGCAGGTCTGGCCATGCTTAATGTACTGATTCAGGCATTCAATGAGGGATTCGGCACCTTGAAATACAAAACGGGAGCTTTCTTTGCGCTATGCGTTGGCGCCTCTGGCCTCTCATTTTTGGGGATTGGTTCAGCTTTCTGGGCACTGGTGGCGGGCGTGGTTGTCTCTGCAATATGTGACCGGAAAGACTTTAAGACGGATTCGGCGGTGGTTGAACAGGCCGGTTGAGCCTCAGGTATATCTATCTATAGGTATACTGGAGAAGGGACAGCATGCGGACACCACCAGTTGCTCTACAGAAACATCCGGCGGTAACGGCACTTTGAGGAGGAAAACGCCATATGAAACAGTATATTCCCTGCCGTATTGCAGCGCTTCAGGATAAGCTGAGGGAGCGTGGACTGGACGCTGCCCTGATCTATGACCGGGAAAATCTGATCTACTTCGCGGGGATTTCGGATCTGGAAGGAGGAGTGCTTTGCGTTCCCTCAAACGGGACGGCGGAGCTGTTTTGTCTCTGGATGGAGGCGGAGCACATGCGCCGGGAGAGCGGCTTAAAGGTGACAGGCTACCTATTTCCGGCGGACACTCAAAGCACCATGGCGGCTAAATGGCTCCACAAGCTGGGATTGGAGCGGCCCCGTGTGGGATTTACACGCTATTTTATCAGCCTGAAGGACTACCAGTGCCTCCGGGAGGCCGTGCCGCAGATGAAGGTGGAGGATATTGCGGCGGTCTGCTACCAACTGCGCAGCATCAAGTGCCCGGAGGAGATTTGGCGCATCCGTGCGGCATCCAAAGCATTGAAGGCCGGAATGGATGCGGCACTATCAGTTGTCAGAGCGGGGATTTCGGAACGGGATGTGTTGGTTGAGGCGGAGTATGCAATGGGGAAAGCTGGAAGTCAGGGCTCCCCTTTCCGGATGCAGGTGCTGACCCATAGCCGACAGATGCAGAAGCATCCCTATGCCGGCGCTGCGTTGCTGGAGGATAACGCACCGGTGGTGATTCATTTGGGAGCGTCGGTGGAGGGCTACACCGCAAAAATGTGCCGTACGGTCTTTCTGGGTACGCCGCCGGAGGCATGTGTGGAGATCTACCGGGTGCTCCGGAGGGCTCAGGAAACCGCAGTCGCCAGACTGCGCCCCGGCGTGACCTGCGGAGCGCTCTATCAGGCTGCTGCCGACTGTGTGGAGAAAGCCGGATACGGGGAACACTGGGTGATGGAACACATTGGCTACGGTGTGGGTATCCGGCAGTCAGAGTTCTATCCCATCATCGCAAAGGGAAGCGCGGTCCCCATTGAAAAAAACATGGTGGTTGACTTGCTCCTGCCCAGCATCTATGTCCCCAATATCGGCGGGCCCCGGCTGACGGATACAATCCTTGTAACGGCCCATGGCGCAGAGTATTTAACCGATTATAGCCGAGAAATTTGGTTCCGCTGAACGGGGTCTTGTATCCGGCTGTGAAGTACCGCGTGGGGAAGAGCCGATTACTGGAGAAAAATGCGCAATGTGATTAACGGGCTCTTGTATCGTTCCGCTGCTCCTTGATGCGCTGAATCGGCCTGCGGCGGTACGAATCAAACTGAAAGCCATTGAAATTAGGGCTACGGCCGTCAACTGTGTTTCATAACCAAGGGAGCGAAGCGGCCGATTCACCCAACTATAAACCCGCCAGAAACTACGGATTCTGGCGGGTTTCCCTTTTTAGCACGGCGATCAATCTGGTAAAGTGTACGAACTGAAGCTCTGTGCCGGAGCGGAACAGAGGGAACTTTAGGGCAGATGAATATTATACTGCTTAATTTTGCGGGAGATGGTGGAGACATTCACGCCCAGAGCTTCGGCGGCCGACCGCATGCTGTTGGTGTTTCGAAGCGCCTGCTCAATCAAGGTTTTTTCATAATGTGAAACGGCATCTCCCAGGGTAGATACCGGCTGCAACGCCTCGTCCACAGTGTCCTGCCGCAGCAGATCCAGAACAACGCTCTCCTGTACCACATCGCCCTCGGGACAGCACAGCGCCAGATACTCCAATGCGTTTTCCAGCTCCCGCACATTGCCGGGCCAGCGATAGCGTGTGAGAATGTCCATTGACTTGGGCGTGAGCGTGATGGACCGCTGATATTTCCTGCGGTAGATTTCCAAGAAGTGTTCCACCAGTTCGGGAATATCCTCTGGGCGCGCTCTCAGCGGGGGGATCTGGATGGGAATAACGTTGAGCCGGTAGAAAAGGTCGCTGCGGAAGGTCCCTGCGGCGACCTTTTCCCGCAGGTTGCTGTTGGTCAGGGAGAGAAAACGGATGTCCAGACGCCTTGCCTTGGTACTGCCAACCCGGGTGATCTCCCGGTTCTGGATGGCGCGCAGCAGCTTGGCCTGGAGATCCAGGGGGAGGTCGCCGATCTCATCCAGCAGCAGGGTGCCGCCGTCCGCCAGTTCAAAGAGGCCGGCCTTACCGCCGGCGCTGGCGCCGGAGAAGGCGCCCTTATCATAGCCGAACAGCTCTGACTCCAGCAGGCTGGCGGGGATCGCGGCGCAATTTACTTTAATGTAGGGGCGGTTGTTGCGCAGACTGTGGCGGTATACCTCGTCTGCGACCACCTCCTTGCCTACACCGGACTCGCCGGTAATAAGCACGGTGGCATCGGAAGCCGCTACATGCCGGATTTTCTCCCAGATACCATTCAGCGCCTTGGAGTGCCCAATCATGGGGCGGGCCTCCAGGGTGCTGCTGTTTTCATTGACGGAGGACACAGGCTCCCGCTTCCTGATTTCCTCAAGATTGTGGAGGAACTGCTCAAAATCGCCCTGTAGTAGCTTCAGGGTGGACAGGGGACGGCTGCTGACCACCACCTTGGATAGGGAGCCATCCCTGTTAAAGACGGGAACGCCGACGGTATAGCCCATCAAGGGCGGGTCTGTCTTATAGGTTGTGGAGAGCCGAAAGACTCGCTTCTGGTTCTGAATGACATCGCAACTGGCACCCCCGGTGAAGATTCTGCCCTCCTGCACGATATCAAATACGTTTCGGCCCAAAACATCCTCCGGCTGGACGTTGGTGTTCTGACTGTAAGCAGGGTTGACATACAGCACATTGCCTTCCCCGTCGGTGACGAAAATGCTGTGGTCCACATGCTCCACAATCTCATGGAAGTCCAGATTTTCCCTCTGAAATGCATGCAGTTCATCCACTGCTTCAGACAGTACCTGGGCGGCCTGCCCGGATACCGGCCCGTCCTGCCGGCAGAGCGCCTCTAACTTTTCTGCGATCGTGTCAAGCCGTATATGTCTGTCCATTGAAGCACCTCCACGGAAAACGTCGCTTTTTCGTCCCTATTATTGTACCATAATTACGAATATTGTCAAAAGTGCAATTGTTTCAGGTGCGCAACACAGATGCGCAGTTCCGCAACAATATGCTGATATCCCACAAATGTCCCGCCCCGGGAAGCAAACCGCCAATCCCTTGGAGCCGTAAGCAGAAAAAGGAGCAGCCCGCTTTTTTGCTGCTTGGCACGCAGGTTGCTACAGAAATAGGATGTCAAGCGGTTCTATTTGGCATTGGCTCAATCAATACCGAGGAGAAGGAGTACACCGAACCGTTCGGCCATCCGCCAATTGAGGATTTTCCAGAGTGGGAACCGGTGCACATCATTCTGCTGGGCAACAACGTGATGGGAGTGGAGAATGCAGGAGGTGATATTGAAAAAGTAACCGGGCCAGCGCTTCACCATTGCGGCCTTCCCGCTGCGCTGGTATATGGGGGATGGCACGATGATTCGTATGGCCGCCATTACGGATGAGGAGCACATCAATCGAAACGTCCCTGACCGTGTTTGCAAATACGGCGTGAACTGATGGCCGCACCGGCTGACATGAAATTTGAAATGGGAGGGATATCTGTTTCATGAAAAAGAAAATTGCCTGCGCTGTATTAGGTGCGATGCTTCTGGGACTCTCGCTGACCGCCTGTGGAAATGCGGACAACCCGTCCACGGGAGAGATCACGGAGTCCGGCTACCCCAAACGGGAGTTTATTGTGGCCGCCATCGACTCCCACGACAAGACATCGGCCCACGAAATTGAGATCTTCACCAATCTGGTTACTGAGCGCTCCGGCGGTGCCATTACATTCAAGGTCTTTTACGACAATCTGCTGGGCAAAGCCACCGACAACCTGAATACGCTCAGCTCCGGAATTGCCGACCTGGGTACGGTGTGCACCCTTTATACGCCCAGCAACCTGCCTTTGTCGCAGATCACCTACTGCGTGCCCTTTGCCCCTGATGACCCCGTCCTGGCTGCAAAATTAATGTATAAAGTGTCCGAGGCGTACCCTGAGTTTTATGAGGAGTACGAAAAAACAACGTGGTATGTCTGGGCTGGAAGGGCAATGAGCCCTACAAACTCTATTCCAAGGGGCCTATTGAAGAACTCGCACAGCTAAAGGGGAAAAAAATCACTTTGGGCGGCGTGTACTACATCCCCTGGTTCCAATCCATCGGCGCTGTCCCTGTCAACGCTGCGGCGGCCGATCTATACCAGACCATCAAGACCGGTGTTGCCTCCGGCTCCTTCGTCTATGACAGCATCTACTGCAACTACAAGCTCTATGAGGTGGAAGACTACTGCCTTGAGGTCGGCCTGGGCGCGCGCAATAACAATGTGCTCTGCTTCAACAAGGACATGTGGGAAAGCTTGGACGAGAAGACCCAGCAGCTCTTCCAGGAGTGCGCCGACGAGGCCATGGCCGAGTTCCAGGACTGGCAGCAGAGCGAGATGGACGGCTGGGAACAGGAGATGCTCGACAACGGCGTTACGATTTCCACCCTTTCCGACGAAGCCAAGGCCGAGTGGGCTGAGACAGCCCTCGGCTATCAGGACACCCTCCAGACCTGGATTGATGAGGTCACAGCCCTTGGCTATGACGGCGCTGGCATTATGTCCGCCTACCTGCAGGCCGGGGAAGAGCTGGGTTATGAGTGGCACTTTGATACCACTCCCTATATACAGTAAGCCCCTGTACCGCCGGCTCCTGTGCGTGCGGGAGTCGGCAGAGAGGACAGATAAAGGAGGAACGGCATGTCAAAGTCAATGAAACTATCTGCGTTTTATGAAAAGCCTGAGCTCTTGATGAAGCTCTTCGGCTGGGTCTCCGCCGGGGTGATGCTGTTTAACATGGTGCTCATCTGCTGCGATGTGTTCATGCGCTATGCGTTCAATTCGCCGATCCAGGGGACGACAGAGATCGTTACCATGCTGATGGCCTGGGTGGCCTATGCCGGCATGGGCTACACTTTGCTGAAGGGACAGCACATGCAGCTTGGCGCCGTGTACGACAGGCTGCACGGCCGGATCAAGCACATCTTCAGCTTTTTCATCTACCTGCTGGCCACAATCCTGTTTGTTGTCATGATCAAAGCGTCCTGGGACCAGTTCTGGGCCTCCTGGCTGATCAAAGAGAAGTCGGTGGCCGCCGTGACGGTGTATGTATTCATCGGAAAGTTCGGCTGTTTCCTGGGCTGGCTGCTGCTGGCCATTCAGGGTGCGTTCATGACGGTATACTGCGCCGTCGGAATCGCCAGGCCAAACCAGGTGGACCCCATCCTGATCAAATCCGAGCTCCCCTCCGAGGATGAGCTGGGCGCGTTTGGTGTGGAAGGGACGCAGAACGCGGGAAAGGATGGTGACGGCTAAATGGAAGGCGGTATCATTTTGGCCCTGGTCGGCATGGTCACCCTGATCGTGCTGGTCCTGATGGGAGTACACATTGCGGTGGCGCTGGGAACCGTGGGCTTTTTCGGGCTGGTCGCCTGCCTGAACCTGCCCAAGGCGGTGGCCATGGTCGGCATTCAGGCCTACAGCGGAATTGCAACCTTTGATTATGCAGTCATCCCGCTGTTTATTTTGATGGGCATGTTGGCAACCGGAATCGGAATCAGTACAGAGTGCTACGACACGCTGGCCAAGTGGCTGGGCCGCATTCCCGGCGGCCTGGGCGTGGCTACCACGCTGGGATGCACCGCCTTCGGCACGCTGAACGGCTCCGCGCTGGTCACCGGCTCCGTGTTCGCAAAGATCGCTGCGCCGGAGATGCGCCGGTACGGCTACAATACCAATCTGACCTATGGCTTGATCGCTGCCTCCGGCAACATCGGCCAGTTTATCCCGCCCAGTATCCTGATAGTCATTTTCGGCGCCCTGTCGGGCGACTCTATCGGCCGCCTGCTCATGGCCGCCATCGCCCCCGGTCTGGCACTGGCGATCGGCTTCTCTCTGTTTACCGTGATCGCGGCCATCGTCAAGCCCTCCCTGTTCCCACGGGTGGAGCAGCGCTTCACCTGGAAGGAAAAGCTGGTTTCCCTGAAGAACCTGATCCCCATCGCAATTGTGGCCGTGGTGATCATCGGCGGCATCTTCTTCGGCATCTGCAGCTCCGCGGAAGCCGGCGCGATCGGCTGTCTGGTGTTCTTCCTCATGGGCCTCATCAAGCGCACCCCCTTCCGGAAGATCTGGCGCTCCATCATGGACACGGTGGAGAACATGACCATGCTGTTTCTGATCCTGGCCTGCTCCGGCATGTTTGCCAAGTTCATGACCGTGTCCGGTCTGGCCCAGGCGCTGACCAACCTGGTCACCCAGGCCCACCTGAGCCCCATCGTTTTCATGGTGGCAGCGGTAGTCGTGTTCCTGATTCTGGGCTGCTTCCTGGATGCCTACTCCAGCATCGCCCTGACCATCCCCGTGTTCTACCCCGCCGCCGTGGCGCTCGGGATTGACCCCATGCAGTTTGACCTGGTGGCAATTCTCGCCCTTCATATGGGCGGACTGACACCGCCTGTGGGCCTGTGCGTTTACTCGGTCAAGGCGGTGGCGCCCAAGGATGTGGACGTCATGGGCATATTCAAGGGCTCCATGCCCTATCTGGCGGTTATGATCGTCATTACACTGCTGTTTATCTTTATTCCAGGACTATCCACCTTTATCCCCAACGCTATGTTTACCTGATCAGGCTCCATCCTCATTTCTGCCATTTTGAAAGGAGTTATTATCATGAGTAAGACCATTCTTGTCGACCTGTCCCATCCCTTCGGCCGCGGCAATCCCCTGTGGCCCTCCAACGGCGACTTCCACATCGACCGTGTGCAGCACATGCCCATGCACTATCGTCTGCTTCAGACCTTCAACGACTTCCACATGCACAACTCCACCCACGCCGACTCCCCCTCCCACGTGATTCCCGAGTCTCCTTACACCCACGAGCTGCCTCTGGAGAACTACTATGGCCCTGCGGTCTGCCTGGATATCCCCAAAAAGCACTGGGAGCTGATCACCGTTGAGGACATCGAGAAGGCCGCCGACAAGGTGGAGGGCGGCATCCAGGAGGGCGACTGGGTCCTCATCTGCACCGGCATGAACCAGCGCTGGGGCGAGAACGACGACTACTTCATGTACTCCCCCGGCATGTCCATCGAGGGCGCCCACTGGCTGGTGGACCACAAGGTCAAGGGCGTGGGCTTCGATCTGCAGGCGCTGGACCACATCCTCTATACCTACGCGGCCCAGCACGGCCCCGGCCCCTACGTCCCCCGCATCGTGGACGAGTACAAGAAGGAGTTTGGTCATGAGCCCATCGAGGACTACCCCGAGTGGGAGCCGGTGCATACCATCCTGCTGGGCAACAACGTCATGGGTATTGAGAACCTGGGCGGCGACATCGAGAAGGTGAAGGGACAGCGCTTCATGTTCTGTGCCTTCCCGCTGCGCTGGTATATGGGCGACGGCACCATCGTCCGCGCCGTGGCCATCACCGACGAGGACCATATCAATAAGGATGTTCCCGACCGGGTGTATAAATACGGCGTATATTGATCCGCAGCCGAACAGAAAGGTAATTGGAGGCCATGATGGCAGACAAGAAGAAAATTGCGCTTCTGGGTGCCGGCACCATGGGAATCGGCATTGCACAGATGTCTGCTCAGGCTGGCCATGAGGTAAAACTCATCTATGTGTATGACGATAAGGTGCGCGCCCGGCCCAGAGAGACCATGGAGGCCAATCTGAATATCCTCCGGGAGGAAGGAGTGCAGGATGGCGGGGCGATCCCCGCCATCCTGGACCGGGTCAGTTGGACCGAGTCTCTTGAGGAGGCTGCGGCGTTTGCCGATGTTGTCATTGAGTGCATTGTGGAGGATCTGGCAGTCAAACAGGACTACTTTCAGAAGCTGGACGCCCTCTGCCCCCTCTCGACGGTCCTGACCACCAATACGTCCGCCATCAGCGTGACGGAGATTGCCGGGAAGGCCGTCCATAAGGAGCGCATCATCGGTACCCATTTCTGGAATCCCGCCTACCTCGTGCCGTTGGTGGAGGTGATCCGTACCAAATATGTCTCCGAGGAGACGGTGGCCGCCGTATTTCAGCTAATGGAGGAGGCGGGCAAAAAGCCCGTCCTCGTCAAAAAGGATGTACCGGGCTTCCTGGCCAACCGGATGCAGCACGCGCTTTTCCGCGAAGCGATCTCTATCGTGGAAAATGGGATCGCCGAAGCCGGGGATGTGGACGACGCCATCAAGTACGGATTCGGTATGCGCCTGGGGGTCTCTGGCCCCATGGAGGTGATCGACCGCGGAGGGCTGGACCTCACCTACTCCATTCACAAGTACTTATTTCCCCACATTGAGAGCTCCGCCGAGCCCTCCAAGCTGATGGTACAGCTCATGGACGAGGGAAAACTGGGCTTTAAAACGGGAGAGGGCTTCCAGCTCTGGAGTCCCGGGCAGGTCAAAGCATCCAATGAGACGTTGACCCGCGGCCTGATTCAGGTGTCCCGCGCGCTGGGCCGGCTCTAATGGCCTGAACGTCAACGGCGGGGAATCTCCCTGGGGCACCCGGTGGACGCCACCGGTTCCCGCATTGTGATTACACTGCTGTATGAGCTCAGGAGCCGCGGGCTGCGGTACGGCTTGCCCCCCTGCGCCGGCGTCATGGGGACGGCAGTGGTAATTGAAAACTTGGATTAGAAAGAGGGAAACCGCATGACCACAACCAGGCGTTTGAATGACAGCAATAAGGTGATTGTGACCGCCGCCCTCACCGGCGCGGTCACCACCAAGCAGGATAACCCTTATCTTCCGACTCAGCCAAAGGAGATTGCCGAGGCAGCGCTGCGCTGCTACGAGGCAGGAGCCGCCATGGTACATATACATGTCAGGGACGACAACGACGCGGGAAGCATGCGCTTTGACAAATTTGAAGAGGCGGTGGGCCTGATCCGCGCCACTGGCTGCCCGGTGCTGCTCAACCTGACCTCCTCCGGAGGACAGGGGTTCTCCTGGGAGGAGCGTATCCGTCCCTTCCGGGAGCTCAGACCCGAGATGGCGTCTTTTGACGCGGGTACGATGAACTGGCTTCACAGTGTGGTATTTATGAACGAACCCAAGTTCTTGGAACTGTGCGGCCAGGAGATGCGCGCCGCCGGAGTCAAGCCGGAGATTGAGGTCTTCGACATGGGCATGCTCAACACCGCAAAGCACTATTTGAAAACGGGCGTCCTCGATGCACCGGCCCATTTCCAGCTCTGCCTCGGCGCGCCGGGCGGCATGGAGGCCACCACGGAGAGCTTGGTCTACCTGGTCAACCACCTGCCTGAGAACTGTACCTGGAGTACCTTTGGAATCGGCCGGGGTGCAAATGAGATTACCCTGGCCGCCTTGGCGATGGGCGGTAATATCCGGGTCGGTCTGGAGGACAATGTCTATTACAATAAGGGGGTATTGGCCCAGGGCAGCCAGCAGTTTATCGGCCGGGTGAAGCGGGTGGCCGCCGAGTTCGGCAGGGTACTGGCTACCCCGGAGGAGGCTCGTGCTATTTTGGGCCTGAAGTGAAATCCGCCCTTGTAAAGGGACGGATTTCTCTGGTTGAGAAGCTCCGATGGCAGGGGCTGCCCGCAGATGGATAGAACGGTTCCATTTGCCGAATACAGATTCACTGTGTGATAGAGGAGCGGTGCACAGTGATGCACCTGCCCCTTCCCACGGCAGAAGCTGCAAAACAAAAGCTCCGCCGGTTTCCTGTGGAAACGGCGGAGCTTTTGTTCCATATATGTCCCTTACGACGACCTGTAACGGGGGGAGGGCTGTGGAAGCTGCGGGTGATGGAGTCTTTACTTCGTGCAGGGAGTGTGCGAAAGGTGAGCGGATGGCCTGTACCTGAACAGCATTACAGATAAGCGTAGAAAATATTCAGAATATTCGGATTGAAGGAGTCCTTTGGGGCAGAAATGGCATGCTGAGAGACAAAAGGTGAATCGCGGCAGGGTCAATTCCCGTGTTTAGGAATTGGCTGGAGAGCCCCCCAGTGCGATGCCGAGCCCGCCGGAAGAGGAGCCGCAGATTCCGGCCGGGCCGCACTTACAGTTTGAGAGCCAGGCCGGAGGCCTTCTCCTTCAGCATGCGCCCGCACAGCTCGGCAATGAACGCGCCCGCCTCGGCGGGGTTGGTGCCGCCGCGGTGGATGTTGGAGACTACGGTGCGGCTGGCCTCAGGGATGCCCACATAGCCGCCGTAGGTCATGTAGGCGCTCATGGACTCGCCGGTAGCCAGGCCGGGGCGCTCGCCCAGGAGGATCACGGTGACCTTGGAGCCCAGGGCCTCGGTGACGGCATCCATGGCTCCCACACGGCCGTACTTGATGAAGAAGGGGGTGCCCACACTGACCCCCGTGCTGCTCAGCCCTTGAAGGATGGCGGGCAGGATGTCCCGGAGGTTGGCGGACACTGAGGTGCTGGACAGGCCGTCGGACACCACGAGCTGCACGTCGGGATTGCGCTTGCAGCGCTGCTGGAGCTCGGCCAGAGTCTCCTGAGAGAAGCGGCGGCCCAGATCCGGCCGGGTGAGGTACATGTCCTTGGTCTCACAGAGGGTCTGCACGGTGAACAGGCCTATCTCTTCCAGCAGACGCTCCGGCACGTCGGTAAACACGGCGTCCATGGCGGCCGCGTGATCCGCCCGGAACCGCAGGTAGGTGTTGGTGCGGCAACGGGGCCCGGCTCGCCACACGCCGATGCGGGCCACCGTTTTGGAGCGCATGCGGCGGAACTCCTCCGGGTTGGCGGGGGTGGGCACGTCGATAATCTGGCGGAAATCTACGGCGGACAGGTCGCGGACCTCTCCGCTCTCCACCGAGCCGGAGGCCGGGGGGACGGGAGCGGCGGACTGTGCACCGGCGGTATCGCCCACTGCCTCGGAGATGGCTTTCAGGATGAGCTCTCTCAGTTGGGTTTCATTCATATCAGTTCCCTCCCTCTCACTGTAGGAAAATGGAGGCGTCGCCGGCCAGCTCGGTCAGGACACCCTTTTCGTCAATCAGGCCCCGCTTCATCATCCACTGGTGGAACTCCGGCGCGGGCAGACGGCCGGAGAGCTCCCGCAGGGTGGCGTTGTCGTGGTAGCTGGTGTCCTGGTAGGAGAGCATAATATCGTCGTTGACCGGCACCCCGATGTAGTAGTTGGCCCCCGCGGCGTTGAGCAGCATGGTGGCCATCTCCTGCTCGTCCTGGGTAATGGAGGTGTGGTTGGTGTAGCAGGGGGCCATGCCCATGGGCAGGCCCATCAGCTTGCCCATGAAGTGATCCTCCAGGCTGGCCCGGATCATCTCCTTGCCGTCGTAGAGGGTTTCCGGCCCGATGAAGCCGGACACGTTGTTCACCATGAAGGGGCGGAAAAAGCGGCCAAAGCCGTAGGTACGGGCCTCCAGGGTCATCTCGTCGACCCCGCAGTCGGCGCCGATGGACACCTCGGAGCCCTGGCCGGTCTCAAAATAGAGCAGGTTGGGGCCGGTGCTCAGGGCGTGCTGGCAGGCCAGTTCGTAGGCCTCCGTACAGAGCTGGCGGCTCACGCCGAAGTCGTTGTTGGCGGCCTCTGTGCCGGCGATGGACTGGAAAATCATGCTCAAAGGCGCGCCCTTCCGAATGGCGTCCATCTGGGTGGTCATGTGGGAGAGAACCACCAGTTGGGTGGGGATGTCGTTGCGGCAGATAAAGCTGTAGACCGCATCCGCGATACGCCGAGTGCTCTCCACATTGTTTTCCACAGGGTTGATGCCCATGCAGGCGTCGCCGCAGCCGTAGGAGACGCCCTCCATCATCTGGATCAGGATCTCCTCGGGGTCGTCGGTGGGGCTGTTGGGCTGGTTGCGGAAGGCCAGCACGCCCGGTTGGCCGATGGTGGTGTTGCAGCGGGTGATGTGGTGAATTTTGCTGGCGCCGTAGACCAGATCCATGGCGGACATGAGCTTGGCCACGGCCGCCGCTACCTCGCCGGTGAAGGCCCGGCAGCTGCGTACCAGGTCGTCCCCCGTAGTTTTGTGGTCCAGAATCCACTCCCGCAGCTCGCCGATGGTCATGCCCTTGAAGCGCTGGTAGGTGGGCTGGTTGAGTCCGTCGAGATTGACCCGGGTCACCTCGTCCTTTTCATAGGGGACGGTGGGGTTCTCGGTCAGCTCGCCCACCGTCAGCTCGGACAGGACGATCTTGGCCGCCACCCGCTCCGTCACGGTTTCGGCGGCCACGCCCTGGAGCCCGGCGGCGGGCCTTGGCGCCGACCTG
>OBXO01000717.1_pt1 | contig 21893 bp, 23 predicted proteins | sample 1501431 | NCBI WGS metagenome assembly OBXO01 (sample SAMEA2580163, study PRJEB22360) | human gut metagenome | biome: human gut; feature: human-associated habitat; material: faeces | place: Denmark | collected 2008/2010 | reverse complement strand
CAATATCATAATGTTAGAGCGTTTTCAATTTGTAAATTTAACTAGCACAATGCGTTAGTCTAATTCATTTTCATCTTCTTCCTGCCCATTCAGTATAATAACATACCAATCATTAAGAGGAATAACCCAGCTCATGATATTCCCATTAAAAATTTCTTTAATAATATTCTCTATCATAAAAATACTAAGCTTTAAATCTTTAGCCTTTTTCCTCTCTATGTTCATATCCTCAAAAAGAGTGATGACACTTCCTTGGGTGCAAAGGGTCTTTTGATTTTTTAAGATGTAGGCATAATTTTCGTCTGTCTCTTCTATTAGGCCATAAAGCGCTTTACGTAGAATACTTTCTATCATAATCTTTTCTTGACTCTTTAATTTTTTCTCTATATTATTCAAAATGCTATTGATATAAGTGACCTCCGAATACTTATGATCTTCTATAGATAAATTACTTTTACTTAATCGATTTATTATATGCTCTATTTTCTTATAATTTTTTTTAACACCCTTGATCCCTAAAATCAGTAACAGGACAAATGCTACCCCCATGCCTGTAAAAGCAACTAAAATAAAGCTTGATTTAGCTCTTAATTGATACTCTTCCATCATCCATATGTAGTGTAAATCTGAACTATTTTCTTCGATATAAAATACCCTGTACTTTTGACTATTTAGAGTAATACTCCCTATTTCTTGATTGCTTAATGTACTTGTTACCGCTCTTAAATTCTCTATATCTCTTTCAAAACTGCTAGACCCATCAGCATCATTTGACACTAAAAGCTCGAAATCTCGATCTAAAATATAAAATTTACCCTCATTAAGATTATTATAGCTTCCAATCAATGCATTAAACTGCTCCGTATTGACTTTAACAATAACGTTTGAATACTCTACTGTTTCATTCGTAGGAATCGTAACGATATAAAATATCTCATCTAATATTTTAATCAGCTTACCTATTGGATAATTTCCCTTAAGTTTTTGATTCCATTCTTCTTGATTCTTATTCTCCCCTAATAAATAATCTGTGTATAATAAGTCTGCATCCCTTATACCTAATGCATTTATAAAAAAATCACCCTTATGGTAATATAAAATAAGATCTTCAATAAGGTAATTATATTTCTTTATTTTTTTTAGTTCATTAATTCCCATAGCAAGTTTATAGTTATCTGGGCCTGTCCTATTTTTATCTAAGTTTAAAATCCTTGCAAACCTGGGATTAGAATCTACTTCTATCACTAATCTTTCAATATCACTTACTAAATAATCGATTTCCCTTACGATTTTATTGAGTATAGAATAGTTACCTCGAATAACTTCATTATTCACATTTTTTATAGATGTCGTATACATATATCTAAAAGATATTAATCCGACAATACCTAATAAAACATAAGGTATCAGTAATGAATAAAACATCTCTTTCTTTATAATAACCTTTTTCACCGAACTCCCCCCATATCAATAAGTTCTCCGTTACTTGCCTATATATAGTTTGATTATAATATAATTTTATATTAAATATCAAACATTCAAAAAATATTTTGTATATAGGTGCAATACTTATGGATACAAGATGCTGGATTTACTGCAAATACTGTACTGAATCACTTTTGCACCAATAGAACATCATAAAAAAAGCCATAGACCTTATTATTAAGACCTATAGCTTTTCATTCTATTTAATTTTGATAACCACTGGGGTAGGAAGTTCTACTCGTCTGGTAAAATCAGGTGACATATAGACTGTATCATAGGGGTAATCTCTAAGTGGTATTTCTACACGGAAGGTACCTGGCGACTCCACATATTTATCTGTTTCTTCATCCCACTTCCCACTATAGGTTGACCAACTGTTGAAATGATATTCTTGACCTTGTTCATCATAATAATCGCTTTGCCATATTTGATGGGAGCTATCTTCTTCATATTGCTTGCCTATAAAGGTTAAAAGCCAACCTTTTTCTTTCTTCTCTGCTCTCTCAAACAAGCAGTTTTGTGGTAACTTATCTGCCTGAACATTTTTGAGATCTAATCTAAGCCTTTGCATATCTTTATCAAGCCACTTTACCCCTGTAATATACATGGTGAGTTCCTTGCTTTCGGAAAAGAAAGAACTCTCTAAACGATGGGAGTTCATCATGGGTGAATCCTTCTTACCCGTTGCTGTAATACCATTTGTTATCTTTTCAAACTTCTTCCCTTTTTCATTTTTTATATAAATTAATCAAAATACGTGTAAGCCATGTAGTCAAATACTCTGGCTGTCTCAGCTGCTTCCTGGCTTTAAATCCTTTATAAACTGCTTCATCAACAGCTTCTAAGGCACCAGCCTCATTCCCTAGATACAAATAAGCTATTTTATAAAGCTGCTTCTTAATTGCCTCTACTCTTAGGGTAAACTCTTTTGGGTCCATTCACTCTTCTCCCCCACTTCACTACACTTTCTTCTTATTAGATATTTTAACCTAAGATTTTGATTGCTTAGAAATATTTTTTATCGTTAAAAGAAAGCCACCCTTAATGGATGGCCTAACTTATCTTTTATTCTCCCAGTCGACATGTAACTGTTTTGTCTATCCCTTCAGTAATACTATAATATTTAAATACCAGTGCATCTTCTGTTTCCCATACTAGTTTGAATTTGTCTGTAGCAAGATGCATATCACTTTCAAAAACATAACCTTGATCTTCTTTAGGAATAAGGTCCAAAATCCTAGTCACCTTTCCCGTTTCAAAGTCAATGATATGAATCGTATTTTCATATCTTCCCATGGCATAGTTTTTTCCCAGCTTCATTAAATCTAAGGTTAAGCCCTCTTGAAATGCATTTAGATCATACTGTTTAATGAGCTGCCCTGTCTTATCATTATAAATTCTTAAGTAACGTCCATAACCAAAGGCAATTTTATCTTCTAAGTAGGCAATACCATTTTCCGCTATATAATGGAAAGGTCTTTCGATTTTATCAATGACTTTTCCATCCTTAATATAGAAATTGGTGCAAGTTGTCCCTGTTAAGGCCCCTTGAATCACCTCTGACACTGAAACAATTTCACTTCCATTTTTAGTAATGATAAAACTTACACTTGGTATCTGATCTTCAGCTCCTTCTAATGTCTTAATGTCTGCCAGCACCTGCTTCCCATCTTTTGTTCTGACCATTAACTTTTTATTATCCCTATCTACTGTATACTTACCTTCTAAATTCACACTCTGCGTACTGCTATCCCAAGCTACTTCTAGGTCTAAAGCCTCCCCTACAAATCGTAAGGGCACATAAGTTGTACCTCCTATCCTTTGCGCTGGTACACTAAGCTTAACTTCCTCACCATTCACTAGGGCTTTATCACTCTCCATAAACAATGTAACTTTTGCATTGCCATTAATAACATCAATTTGTCTTGCTTCCTGATCCCAATTAACGCTATAACCTAATTGCTGTGATAATGCTCTAAGCGGCAGCAATACGGTATCATCAATGAGCTTAGGTTCTTGCTCTAAGTATACTTCTTGTTCATTATAATAAATATTTATTAAGCCTCTTGCCTGACATGGCATGACCATTATAACGGCTACACCTACTATAAGTAATTTCTTAAATATCTTTTTCACTTTATCTGCCTCCTATATTGGTTACCACTCACATCCTAAAAGATAACCTGTACTCCCAATATTTATTTTAAATTCATTGTTTTATACCGTCAACAAAATAATCTCAATCTTCAACCTATTCTTCTGTCTGGATTAAGCTCACAAATCTGATTAACTTTAAGGTATCGTTATGCCGCTACATCTTCATATATTATAATGCAACAATTTTATAGGAGATGATTAAGGGTGAGAAACCTTATTATTTTAGATGCTGGCCACGGTATGGACACCGCAGGGAAAAGGACACCACTCTTTGAAGATGGCAGTTTTATGCATGAACGCTCATTTAACCAAGCCGTTGTTAAAGAAATGATTAAACAACTCCAAAAATATGACTGTCTAGTTAAATGGGTATCAAAGGAAGAGAAAGATATTCCCTTAAGCGTTAGATGTAGCAGAGCAAATACTTATTTACAAAATTTCATTTGGCTCCATGGTAAGACTAATATTAATAGTATTTTTATCTCTATACATGCTAATGCTATGAGTGAAAATTGGGGAACAGCCAATGGAATCGAAACCTATTATCTATCCACTGGTAGTTCATGTAGTTTCAAACTTGCCCAAATTGTTCAGAAGCAACTTATTATCCATACTAAACGCCGCAACCGTGGTGTTAAAACTGCTAACTTTTTTGTCTTAAGAGAAACACATATGCCTGCTATTTTATGTGAATGTGGTTTTATGGATTATAAACCTGAAGCACGGCTACTACGCTCAGATGCCTATCGAATACAATGTGCTACAGCAATCGTAAAAGGCATAGTAGACTATATGAAACTTAATTAAATAAATCAAAAATGCCCTCTACACTTAAATGTGTAAAGGGCATTTTATTTAGACTTCTATAAACAAAGTTTATTTTGTAAACAATGTAAAATATCACTTCTTGTTAAAAGCTGAATCATTTTTTCTGTATCTTCATTAAAGAGCTTATAAAGTCTTGCTGTAATTTCTAATAGTTCATCATAGCACTCAAAGCAAAGTACTGGATTTTGTCCATCTGAAGTTACAAGCATTTGAAATCTTTCATCATCATGTAATTCATTATTGTATAAAGTATGCTCTTTATCTACTTTGCCACAAGCTATACAGCTTACTACTTTTTCCATTTTTATCGCCCCCATTTCATTGATATAGCTTTATTATACCACTAGATTTTAGAAATCAAAAATAACAGATGTTAATATTGTCTCGTTTTTCTATAACCAAAAGACCACCAGAGAGGGATTTTCTGGTGGTCTTTTCTATTAACGATGGAGGTTGTTAATAGTTTGAAATATATGTAATTGCTTTTGTCTGTGGTAAGATTATATTACCATAGTTGAGAATGCTTTTCAATACTTTTTTGAAAAAAATTCTCAAAAACTTTCAAAAGACACTTAATGATAAAAAAAGAAGCAGTAAACTGCTTCTTTTTTGTATTTTATATTTCTAATTCTTTAATCTCTTCCACAACGGAATGTTCCACATTGTGTATCATGGCTACAAGTACACGTAGAAGCACCTGCAATACCGATTTCTTCTGCATTACAAACTGTATGGTGGTTAAAAATGCAATTATCCGCAGTACATTTTACATCTACGACAGCTTGAACTACATGCTCTTTATTACTTAAAGTATATTCTGTTGCATCAAAGCTGGCACAGCATGTATCTTCTACATTCGTTGCACCTTCTCCATTTCCATCCACATTAATAGCGTTAAGGGTACAGTATTGTTCTTTATTATAAGAACAGTTATCCACTGTACATCTTAATTTTGGCATAAGTCATTCCTCCTTTTTAGAAATTAGTATGCCAAGTGTAGCCTTTTTTTATGAGTTTCATTTCTTTTCTTTTGTATGACTTGCACTAATCAAAAAACCTACTCCTGCAAAAGCTGTATTTTTTAATAAAATAAGTGAAGGATTAGTTTGGTCTATACTAAAAAACGAACCAATTATTAAAAGGGCAACAATAAACATAACCACATGCCCTATAATAAGCACTCTTATCTCTAACATGGGCTCTTTTAAAGTATATTCTTCTCTATCACGTTCCTCTATATGATATTCTGTTTTTATAGTTTCTTTTATATCGCCTTTTATGCCTTCTTGCTGATATGCTTCTATTCCTATATCTTCTTGCTCATAGCTCACTTCCTGATGATCGACTTCCCTCTTTTCTAGCTCCTGTCCTTTCTGGATAATCTTAGTAGGTAAAGGTTCATCACCATCTCTCGTAAAATTTTCAACTATATATCCAAAAAGAGCTGAAAAAAGTGTTCGGATTATGATCATGTTATCATGACTACTTACTGTATGACTTATGGAAGAAATAGTGACACTTACAAAACATAGAAAAAATGTAATAATTAAAAACTTACTATCTGGTCTTAATTGCTTACCTTTCTTTATCATTTCTCTAAACTTTTTCCCCACACTTTTAAGGTGTTTTATCATTCTAAACAGTCCCCTCTATGTCTAAATCACTATAGTATATGCTTCTCTAATTAAAATGGACTATCTCTTCTAGTTGTTAATTTAAATAATAGCAAAAGTATTTCCAAAAAATAATTATAATCTATAAAGAAAAAGAGAAGTGCAAAACTATCATTTCGTTTTGCACTTCTCTTTTTAAATCTTTGTATTCTTTAAAGTTTTAATTGTGATTTCGAGTTCATACATACGTTCATCTAAAATATGATAAATACTTTCATCTAGTAGAAGGGTAAACTTATAATGATTAAACTGCTCAATAAAAGCCCCCGCTAAATAAGTAGTCGCATTTTCATCATCTTCACATACGTAAAAAAGTTCATTGGCATTAGTATAAATCACTTCCCTTTCATCTGAAGCAATAAATCTGTATCCCCCTACACTAACACCATATTTGAGAAAACGTTTATTCAAATCCTTAATAGATTTTATGACTTCCTTAGCACTTTTAAGATGCATACCATCAAGCTCTTTAATCTCAGCCTTAATCTCTTCAAGACCTCTTTTGCTTTCTTCATAGCTTACAATAAGCAGTGCCACTGTATTTTTAAGCTGCATCTCCTCTTCAGAACGAATCGGATTTGGATTTGCTTTAACTTTTTGTGTATTTTTCCCGTTACCTGGGAACTGATAAACTTTTGCCATGGTATTTCTCTCTTTCTACTTCATTTCACTTTTACTGTTAGTATACCATAGCTTTTACTTTTTTAGTAAAACTAAAATTTAAACCACATTTAATGGAATAATCTTTTCATTATCTTGACGTAATACTCTCATAATGCCCCACATACCTTGTTCTATATCCCACGTAATATTAGCTGAACGGTACATATAATCCCCTGGCTCACCTGTTCCGCCTGAAGCACCTTCTAATAATTCTCTCTTGTAATCGCCGCCAATAGTGATTGCGCCTTGTACACCTATAATCTCAGAGTATTTATCTTCACTTTCTGCATAACTTGCATGACCATGTAAGTCAAACGTGGTGGCTCTTGGTTTATCTGCTGGCATTAAGACTTTAACCGTTACAGGGTCATTTACTTTAGCATACAGAATTGGTGTACTTGGATCACCCACGCCTTGCGAAGCAAACACTTCACTAATCTCTACCTCAGCTTCTAATCTATTAAGGAATGGCTCACTTCTAAGGTTATACCCCTTCATACCTTGGTCTTCATCATCAAATTCTTCCTCCGCACCTGGTGGCAGAATTTCTCCCCCTTTATTTTCAAGATAAATACCATTGTGTGGCATAACAATAAATTGTCTATAATTTGGAATGAATGGATTCGTGATGGTCAACTGCTCACCTAAATCCTTTAGTTCACCACTAAAGGAATCATAATGCTTTGAGCCTGCTTCTACTACACCAATAGCCCCAAATAATCCATGTTTTCTATGATTCATCACATCTGCTAAATCTACAACTAAAGCTTCATTAACCATCTCTTCATAGTACCACCTATAAGTAATGCTCTCGCCTACACCTATAGTCTGATCTGGATTAAAACCTACTGTAGCACCATCAGAACCTAGTACATCATAAATAGCATATTGACTATGCATAGAAACTCTTGGACTATATGGCCACTCTGCTTGAACAGGCACCTCTGGGAATTGTGGCACCTCTACCTCTTCTTTCATAAGATTGGTTAGCGTCAATTCAATGCCTTCTCCTCCATTAATAGTAAAAATAAAAGGTTTCGGATTCATTTTGCCTTCTAATACATCCTCTGCCTGGTCAAAAGGTACAAAAACCATACCAAATGGATCCCGATCTCCAAATTTGTTATATTCAATAGGCACCTGAACAGCTGCTACATGAATGTAATTCACTTTAGCACCTTCTGGATAAGGATTACCTGGGTGTACTGCCTTTTGAGGTGGCATACCTGTTCGACGAGGTAATGGCTGTGTCCTTGCTGGCAATTTAGGCCTATCGTGTAGTTTCTTAAGAAATGGTACAGAAGTACCTCTTACTCTAGTAATCCCCCATGTTCCTAACCACAAATCATCTATTGCTCCTGAATAGTACAGTGTATCAAAATCTTGATTATAATCATTGGATGGAAGCTCAAATTCAAAAGTAAAAGCTTCTGAAATACCAATATGCTGTTGCTGAGTAAGCGGTGAATCTACATCCATTCGGTCTCTGTGCCAGATGAATCGATTAAAGTTAATAGAATGAGATTCTTCATGCGCACCATCTAACAGCCTTACTCTGACAGGGTCACCCGCATAACCTTGGAAAACTGGCGTCCATGGATCACCATGTAAATAAGAACTTAGTACATACGCAGGTTCTCCACCTCTAACTTGGAATGGTGCATTGGTATAGTTGAAAGCCATAACACCCATATCTCCAATCATACCTAGTACCTCTGGTGGATTAAGTGGCTCATTCTTAGTATTGTAAAGAGGTACAAAATCGTGCACAGCTAGGCAGAACTCCCTAAAGTCTGGGATAAATGGATTTTCAATAATAGCTTGCGTTCCTGCACGCATTGGTTTACCTGTAAAACTATCTCTAAAAGTAGAACCTTCTGGTTCTATAATCAATCCACCAAATAAGCCATGGAACTGATGGGAGTTAGCAAATAAGTGGTCATGGAAGAAACAAGTTTTAAGATCTACATCTGCAAACCATCTGAAGATAACTTCCTGTTCATGCCTTGCACCTGTGAGATAGTTCCATCCTGTGTTAGCTCCATCAGAAGATAAAACATCAAATTTTACAAAGTGTACGTGTGTAGAAGCAAATATAGTATTTGTTAAAAGTTGAAAGCCATTAGGTCCAAGCTGTTCAGGTAATTTATTGGTAAAGTGAATCTCTATACATTCCCCTGCCCTCGCCCTAATATAAAGAGGTTCTGGTTTCTTACGGCCTGCCCTTATATCAGCTTCATCTTCTTTGAGTACATAAAACCTACCTTCCGGATCATGCCATCCTGCCTCATTATAAGTTAGCTCCATCTGTATAGCTACAATATCATAACGTCTGATTTTAGTACATCTTGGGCATGGATTAACAAAGAGTGCCCCGGGCTGCCAATTTGGTGCAAGTGCGTTACACTCCTTCTCTGTAATTGGAAAATCATCTCCATTTGGATGGGTTCTATCCCATCCAATAGGTGGAACGGGAGCCCTCCTGCCTACTGTACCTGGGATAAAAAGTGGAAATCCAGGTCTCTTAGGTGTAGGTTTTCGTGGACATGGCCTATCTGGTAAAGGCTGAAGCTTTGTAATAGGTGTACCATCTGGGTAAAATCTGGTGCCATTCTCAAACACATCATGAATTCTAAAAATCCCCCACATACCTTCAGTAAAGTGAGGATATAAGTGACAGTGATAAATAACATCCCCATAAGCTTTCTGCAAGCTACCTGCTCCATATAAAATATCGAAAGTAAAAGACTGCCCTGGACTTAATGCTCTTGAGTCATTAAGGAAAGACTCTTGATCCATTTTCTCTGAAAGCCATTGATGAAGGTGAAGATGGAAAATATGCGTTTCCTGTACACCACCATGCACCACATGCCATCTTACAGGGTCTCCTACATAAGCTCTTGGCAAAACATTATCTGGTGGATCCCCAAATACCCATGAGTCATGATGAACTTCTTCTCCTTCACATTCAGGACACAATGACTCATGCATAATAAGATGCATTTTATTACGCATAGGCTCTGCCCTGTAGTTAATGGAATGTGTCATTTCGGGTGCGTTGGTCATAGGATCTATTGGCACATTACCATTTTTATCCTTAACAGGTGCCTCATCATGGAAAATAGTGACATATTCCCTCCAGTCGGGTACAAATGGATGATGAATATCTGCGAAAACACCACTTTTAAGATACTCCCCTGTCTGTGGATGAGTCCATTTACTACCTGGCATCTCCACTACAATAGCCCCAAATAGTCCATGAATATTGCTACCTTCCTCTGTACTTTTGGCATTGCCTAAATCACTAAAATGAAAAGTCCCCTGAATAGTTGCTTCCCACGTGTAAATCAGCGTTTCATTTGGCTGCGCTACTGTATTCTCATTATCTCCTACAAATGCTCCATCTGATTGCTGTATTTTATAGGGTAAGCCTTTTATATTAATCGATGCAGGAAAGTTTAATCTGTTTGTAAAGGCTATTTCTACTGTGTCTCCTTGATGTGCTCTTATAACAAGTGGCTGTACAAGCTCTACCATTCCTAGCGGATTTGCCTTAATTGCTTGTCTTATAGTTTCTATATTGTCATTTAAAACATACATTAGCCCATTCGGGTCATTGTCTCCATATTTATTATATACAATAGGCACCTGAATGGCCGATACATCAAAATGTCTAATCATCTACATCTCTCCCTTTCGCCATATCCCTATTGCATTCGCGGGATTTCCCCCTCATTTTCTTCTACATATAAAGCTGCTATATTAGCAATATTTAAGTTGAAGTCTTTTCCTTGGAATTGCAGTGGTACCCCAAATTCTGCAATAATATTAATATGGTCCCCCTGCACATCATCTAATGTTCCCACTATAAAGAATGGAAAAACTTCTATCATCACAAGTGCTCTTCTTCCTATGCCCTGGCTTAACTTTTCAGATAATGTCATTTCCTACCCCTCCTAATATAATGGAAATCTTGTATTACAATCAAAAGGCATATACCAAATCAACTGTATAAGTGGAATAATTAATTTTGTTGGAAAAATAAACTCTGGTGCATTGCTCATTTTAATATTAACAATTTCTAGTTCAATATACTGATCACTTACTTCTATTAACCTCCCACACATAATAGGTCTAAAAACTTGGTTGAGTATATTTAATTGATTGGGTGCTAGAGTAACTAGTATACATTGGCCCAAAAGTTCTCTTAACTCATTAGCAACTTGCGGTCTTGACAAAATACTTTCCCCTGTCGTCTCTGTTCCTCCATTACAGCAATGATCATGATTATAACTCTCTTTACTCATCTTAACCCTCCTTTAACCTATTTATTTTGTACTAATAGGTTCTTTTTAATATAATACGCAGACTTGCCCTACTGGGTGTCCCTTTTAAAATAAAAAAATAGAATCTAAGGAAATACCTTAAATTCTATTTCGGATATGTATTTATTTTATAACTTCACGCATTTTTCCCGCATTTCTTAAACTTTCTCGGAGCGTATCATTATCTGAACTTGCATAAAGCCTTTCTTTTTGGACTTTTAAATGTAACTCTTTTAAATAATTTTCCCTCATATTCTTCTTGCGAGGCATCTTTTCTAAATAAATATATTTGTTGTCCTTATTTAAAGTTGTAAAAATAACATGGTTCTTATCGAGTTTTTCTAAGGTACTTAGACTTTGAGCTGTAAAAATAAGTTGCCCTTCCATTTCACTCGCGAACACTTCCATAAGCTGATTAAGTAAGGGTTCAAAAATTCTATTATCTAAATCATCCACAATCATACAAATATTTCGCTTATTATACACAGCAATAAGTACACCTAAAAGAGTAATCAACTTCTTTATTCCTTCTGATTCATATTTTAAAGGTATCTTTCTTCCCTCTCTTATAGAAACAACTTGAGTCTTCCCATCTTCTTGATGCTCTACCTCTAAGTTTAAGCCTGGTATAAGAATCCCTATCACCTTATCCATCTGCTCCACACGCCTAACAAAAACTTCATATTGATTTCCCATTATTAAAGAAGTATCAATTAGGCGCTCCATAATCCCAATATGGCCTGTTGCCATAACAAACAGCTGAAAATACCCAAATTGATGGAAGGTACGCAAGATTTCCACTAAAAGATTCCCAAGTCCTAGTTTCTCTCTAAAAATCTGCTTATTTTGTTTATTGAAAATGAAAGAACGCTCTAAGTCCCTCACGAGAAGCTTTCTATCTTCTCCAAGAACTTTTTTATAACGAGGCGCTATTTTAAAGTACTCCTCCTCATTCGCCCTATATTCTATGAGTATAGGTTGTACTTTCCATTTACCCTCTTTTAAAGTACTACAGACTAGTTTTTCTCCTAGTATATTTAAATGTCCACCTGTTTCATCTCGTCCTAGTTCTACCTCATATGCTACTATATATTTGTCATCCCCAACTTGAACAAAAAATTCAAACTCTAATACTGCAGTAGGTTCATCTATTGAAATCACATATGCCATCTTGTCTGGCAAAGCCTCTCCTAAAATAAGTGCCTGTAAAATAATACACGCATCTATAACGGTACTCTTTCCAGATCCATTGGGGCCATAAATCCCAAGCATGTCTCCCTTTTCTAAATTCATATTTTTCCTGAGCTTGGAATAATTTTTAAACTTTATCTCCCCTTGTTTTACATTCTTTAAGTTTCTAATCTTTATCTCTGTAATTCTTACCATACAATTCGGCATATTTCCCTCCTTACGTCCTTATTACATATAGCATACTTTACATAAAAAGACAATTAGAAAACGTTTTCTCCTAACGTATGAATATTTTATTTTTATTTTTTAATAAGTTTTATATTATTTTAATTATTATTTCTGTATTTACATAAGAAATACCCCCTCCTAAAATAGGAAGAGGCTTATTCTCATACTCTTTATAACTGTATCTTGATTTCAAATGGGTCTTCAATTTCTTGTAACCAAATCTTTAACTTTTCAAGATAAGTTCTAGTGAGTTCTTTATTATCTTCTATAATATTGTTCATTTGGTAAGGGTCTTCTTGTCTATCATATAAGATGCATTGTTGCTTGCCGCCTGCTGCCGATAGGATAAAGGTGTATCTTTTATCCCTTATACCTCTTCCATAACCTTTCCCCTTTGGACCATCTACAAAATATAATGAGCTGTCTGGTGAATCTATATAATTACCACTGCACATATTCGGTGTAAAGTTATGCCCTACACATTCTTGAGGAATTTTATTATCAAGACCTACTGCTCCTAATAGGGTAGGCATAATATCTATAGTAGATAGCTGAGCATCCACATCTTGATGTTTAAATTGCTCTGGCCATCTCACAATAAAAGGTACACTAACTGCTTCTTCATACCATATATTTTTATGCATTAGTCCTTGACTACCCATCAGCTCTCCATGGTCCGATGTAAAAATAACAATGGTATTATCTTCTATCCCTTTAGCCTTAAGTGCCTGCATGATCTTACCAAAGTTCTCATCTATCCCTGTAATAGCAGCAAAATAATTTTTAACATGCTCCAGAGCTTCAGGGCAGTCTTTTACATTAGGTCTTACTAATAAATCTTCTGCCTCTTTTCCCTTGTAATAATCCAAATATTTTTGTGGAAATAAGTTAAAATCTGTATGAGGCGGATTGAATGAAACAAAAAGTGCAAAAGGCTTATCTTGTTTCTCAATATAATCTATAGCTACTTGGGTTTCATGTGCGACAGACCACTCCTCTACATCTATACGCTCCTCTACCTTAGCATCATTCACCCAATAATGAGGCTTCATATGATTATCCGCACATCCATAAGAATACCAAAAGTTAAAACCATGTCTTCCCTTCCCTGGTGGCGTGTAGGCATCCCATATGAGCCCATCTCCGCGCCTACCTTCTGTATAGTCGCTATGCTCCTCCTTTGGTGCATCTAAATGCCACTTACCTATGTAGCCTAATTCATAGCCATTCTCAGATAAAATATCGGATAGGCAAAGCTGATCCTCACGTAGATAACAACCTTTAGGCGCACTTTTTGAATTACAATTCGTAAAGATATGATTCTTATGCGGATAAAGTCCTGTCAATAAGATTCCCCTATAAGGGCTACATACAGGATAATTGCTCACAGCTTGATTAAACACCACCCCTTCTCTAGCAAATTGATCTAGATGTGGTGTAACAACAGGGTCTTCGCCCATATAACCTATGGCCTGCCTTCTAAATTGATCACAAAAAATATAAACAAGATTCGGTTTAGTCATATACGCTCCTCTTCTTTTATTTTATTGTTTTGTTTTATCGTATGTTGCTTGCTGCATTTCTACATAACGTGCTACATTTAATTGTCTAGCAAATGCAAATTCACCCTTACCCTCTTCAATCATAATATGCACTCCATCATCTTTTATACCAAATGCACCCAAAAGCATCCTAAATTGTGAAGTATAGAATTGGAAACTAGAAATGCTCTATGTCTTTATCATACAAATAGATTTCTATTTCTTTTAGTTCATTGACCCAATTTACTTTTTGCTTTCCTATTTTTCTAAACCCTTGACGATCATAAAAAGTATACTGACACATTGTATCCGTTAACAAATAAAAGTTTTTTGCCTTGGTCTGTTTCATATATTCCAAAAACTGATGGATAAGTGTTTTGCCTATGCCTACTCTTCTATACTGTTTATCTACTATAAGTAGAGTAAGCTCTCCATCGAACTGTTGCTCCTTATCTCCCATAAGCTCTTTATAGTTTTGCGAGAAGTCCCGATGAGCTTTAAGCGTCTTCCTACCCTCTTTTAGAAGATGCAGATAGATAAGTCTGCTTAAAATGCCAGCTGTGTAGGGCGTCCACGCTACTTTTTTAGAATGTTTATTATTTCTACCACATACAATGCCTATGACTTGCCCTTGATGCTCTACAACCTTTGTAAAGGTACTGTCCTCTAGGCAGCCTCTTAAATACACTTGAAGTACAATCTGCCTTACCTTATTGTTTGGTGTAATCTTTTTAAAATATCCTGTCATATCTAGTAATTTTTCCAGTGCCTCATAATCTTTTTCTTGAATGTCCCTATAAATAAATTTCTGCATCCTATCCCTCTTTTATTTTATGTATAAGTCTAGTATAAAACATAAAGGGCCTGTAGCAAATCTTTTGCATCAGACCCTTATTTCTAAAATGTTTCTGCCATTTTAGCTGCTCTTTTAAGTGCTTCTTCCATTCTCTTTTCAATATCTGTACCTGAACGATTCATATTATCAAGTTCAATAGTTTCAAATGCTTGAACACCAAAGAAACCGAGTAAAGTTCTTAAATATCTTACCCCCATTTCATAAGGTGAATCCGTATAAGCACCTCCTCTTGTTACAATGTAAACAGCCTTTTGATGTTCTAAAAGTCCTACTGCACCTTCATGCGTATATTTAAAGGTAATACCTGTTACACTTATATAATCTAAATAAGCTTTTAAGATAGCTGGAAAGCTTAAGTTCCACATAGGTGCTGCAATAATATATTTATCTGCCTCTGCAAATTGGTACGCATATTTTAGTACCCTATGATTTCTATTTACGCCATCCTTGGGGCCATATAAAGCCTCTAAATCTTCTGGTCTTAAAAAACCAATGGCCTCTTTATAAAGGTCTAGTGTAATAACCTCATCTTGTGGATGAGATTTTTTATAGACTTCTACAAAATGGTCCGATATTCTAAAGGTTTTAGATTCCCCTTCTTTCTTTATATTGGCCTTGATATATAGTATTTTACTCATATTAAACTCCTTTACCTTTAAACAATTTATTCCTGTCAGCTTACATCATACTTATTCATCCGTTTACCTGCTATAGGTAACTAAATCAGCATGAAAAGAGGAGATATACTCTATGCTTAAGTTCTAAAGAACTTTTCTCTATAAAAAAATAAGATAAAAGAGGAGGAATCATCCTCTTAACTCTTTTATCTTATTTCGCTGTCTATGCTTTAAACTATTTGCTATCTGGTTTTAGATATTTTAAAGACTACCTCTTAAAGTTTCCCTACAAGATCAAGACTTGGTGAAAGTGTTTCTGAACCTGGTTTCCATTTAGCTGGGCATACTTGGTCACCATGAGCTGCTACAAATTGTGCAGCTTGAACTTTTCTTAGAAGTTCGTCAGCATCTCTACCAATACCTAGATCATGTACTTCATAGGCTTTAATTATGCCTTCAGGGTTTACAATGAAAGTTCCTCTTAAAGCAAGCCCTTCTTCTTCAATAAGCACTTCAAATTGTCTTGCAAGTGCACCTGTTGGGTCTGCAAGCATTGGAAATTTAATTTTACCAATTGTTTCTGATGCATCTGCCCATGCTTTATGCACGTAATGAGTATCTGTAGATACAGAATAGACTTCACAGCCTATACCTTTAAAAGCTTCATAATTATCAGCAAGATCACTAAGCTCTGTAGGACATACGAAAGTAAAATCTGCTGGATAGAAGAAAAATACTGTCCAGTGTCCTTCAAGACAACTGTTTGTGATTTCTTTAAATTGTCCTTCATGATAAGCTTGTACTTTAAATTCTTGAACTTTTTTTCCGACTAATGACATAGCTAGCCTCCTTTTTTTATAACTCCTTATTTAGTATTTATCTTCCTTATAAAACTATTCTTTATCTCCCTAAAGATCTTTATCAATTATTTCCTTATAAATACTGTGTGTTAAAAATACTTCTACTGCTTATACTAAACATTATTTAAAACTTAAAGGAGCCTAATTATGAAAAAGTTAGAAAATCAAGTTGCACTTGTTACAGCAGCTACAAAAGGTATTGGGCTTGCTTGTGCCCTAAAGCTTGCCGAAAATGGCGCTACCGTCTATATGGGAGTTAGAAGAATCGAGGCTACTCAGGAAATTTGTGACCAGTATAAATCTCAAGGCTTTAAAATGTTCCCTATTTATTTTGATGCTTATAAAAGCGAAACTTATAAGGCTATAGTAGAAGAAATTATTGCTAAAGAAGGTAGACTTGATATATTGGTTAACAACTTTGGCGTTGGCAAACCTGAAACAGATTTAGATTTAGTGAAAGGGAGTGAAGAAGCTTTTTTAGAGCTCTTTAAACTTAACGTAGGTACTGTTTATGGCATTAGTAAAGCTGCCGTTCCACACATGATGAAACAAGGAAAAGGTAGTATTATTAATATCTCCTCTATTGGTGGTGCTATCCCTGATGTAACACGCATTGGCTATGGCGTTTCTAAGGCAGCTGTTAATAATATTACACAGCAAATTGCTATGCAGTATGCAAGAGCGAATATTCGCTGTAATGCTGTACTACCGGGTCTTACTGCTACGGATGCTGCGCTTAATAATATGCCTCAATCTTTTATTGATTCCTTCCTAAGTCATGTTCCACTTAACCGAATGGGTAAACCAGAAGACATTGCCAATGCTGTTTTATTCTTTGCGAGTGACGATTCTTCTTATATTACAGGAAATATTATGGAAGTAGCAGGGGGTTATGGTCTTGGTACACCACAATATGGAGATATTATGAGACACTTACACAAACAGTAACAAGAATTCTAAATAAAAAGTGGGAATTTATATCTATCACTCTTTTAAATTCCCGCTTTTTATTATGTTCTTTTATTGAGTTCATAACTTAGGCACACTAAAGAAAAGAATCATGCTATACTTGTACTGTAGATTTATTTGAACTGGAGGTTAAACATGACAAAAACTCAATCTATATCACGTAGTCAGCTTCTAGCTACGGAAAAAACAGAAAAATTGATTTTCAAATTTGCTATACCGAGTATTATTAGTGGCCTTGTTAGTGCACTCTATAATATAGTGGACCAAATTTTCATTGGACAAAGTATTGGTATTGTAGGTAATGCTGCTACTAATGTAGCCTTTCCTCTTTCTATTTTATGTACTTCTCTTGCCTTACTTCTAGGTGTAGGTGGAGCTGCTAACTTCAATCTCTGTCTTGGAGCTGGCAATAAAGAAGAAGCTGGTAAGTTTGCCGCTAATAGTGTATCCCTTATGGGTATCATTGGGATTATCTTAGCTATTCTAGTGAATCTTTTTCTAAACCCTTTAATGATTGCCTTTGGTGCTTCTGGTGAAGTATTGCCTTATGCACTGACTTATACAGGTATTACTTCTTTAGGCATACCTTTTCTTATTTTTTCTATTGGTTGCAGCAACATTATAAGAGCTGACGGTAGTCCAACTTACTCTATGCTCTGTACTTTAGTGGGTGCCTTACTCAATACCATTCTTGATCCTATCTTTATGTTTGGTCTAGATATGGGCATTGCCGGGGCAGCTCTCGCAACTGTTATTTCTCAAATTATATCCAGTATCATGGCACTTGCTTACCTCTTACGTTTTAAAACGGTGCCACTAAAGCTCGCTTATTTTAAACCTAAAGCGCATATTGGCCTTAAAATTACTACTTTAGGAGCGTCTCCTTGCTTTAATCAGCTTGCTATGATGCTTGTCCAAATTATCATGAATAATACTTTAACTTACTACGGCTCACTTTCTCCTTATGGTAGTGATATTCCACTTGCCTGCGTAGGTGTTATTTCGAAAGTAAATATTATTTATATGGCTTTTGTATTAGGGATTGCTCAAGGCTGTCAGCCTATTATGGGCTTTAACTATGGGGCTAAAAATTATAAAAGAGTTAAACGTGCCTGCCTGCAGGCTCTAGGAGCAGTATGTGTTGTATCCCTTATTGCTTTTGCAAGTTTTCAACTGTTCCCGAGACAAATTATTAGTTTATTTGGTCAGGGCGAAGAACTTTATTTCCATTTTGCGGAGCGCTACTTTAGAATTTTCATGTTCTTTACTTTCTTAAATGGACTTCAGCCTATGTCTTCCTTCTTCTTTACTTCTATAGGAAAGGCTCAAAAAGGTATTGTACTTTCGCTTACAAGACAAATTGTTTTCCTTATTCCACTTATCTTGATTCTACCACGTATCATGGGTATTGATGGGGTGATGTATGCAGGTCCAGTTGCTGATGGCGCTGCTGCTCTTTTAGCTACCTTCCTTTTAACAAGACAGTTTAAAACTTTAGATAAGCTTCAGTTACAAAAAGAAACAGCCATCTCCTAAGTGGGAACATGGCTGTTTCTTTTTGTCTACTCTAGTTTCTCTAAATATTATAAGTTTTTTAATGCTTCATCAATTTGTTGTTTGTCAAATCCAATAATTACAGATTCTCCAATTGTTGTAACAGGTACAGTTCTTTGGCCTGAAACTTCAAGAACGATTTCACGGTCTGCTTGAGCATCTGCTACTGTTACAACTTCATAAGCTACACCTTTTGTATCTAAATATTTTTTAACTTTTTGACATGGTCCACACCATTCTACTGAATAAACTTTAATCATTTTGCATTCTCCTTATTTTCTGTAATATATTTTTCAGCTTTTAGCGCTGCAATAGTGCCATCTGCTACAGCTGTTGCAATTTGTCTAAATTCTTTTTGTCTAACATCTCCAGCTACATATACACCTTTTACATTCGTCTGCATACTTTCATCAGCTTTAATATAGCCATCTTCTCCAACCTGAATGAAAGGCTTAAATAAATCTGTCTTAGGCTCTGTACCAATATAGCCAAAGATAGCCTTAAGTGGTATTTCTATTACTTCATCTGTCTTTGTATGTTTCACAAGGGCCTTTTCTACAAAGTTATCTCCTGCTACATCTATAAGATCATGGTTGTAAAGAATTTCAATATTAGGCACTGCTTCTACCTCTTTTAAAGTTTTAGCTTCTGCATGGAAAGTATCATATCTTCTAATGATAATAACCTTTTTAGCGATTCTTGCTAAGTACATAGCTTCCTCAAGGGCTGCGCTACCACCACCTACTACACCAATGACCTCTCCTTCATAACTTGAGCCATCACATACCGCACAGTAATGGATACCTTTTCCTAAATAGGCTCTTTCATTTGAAATCGGTAAAGACCTAGGCTTAGCCCCTGTTGCAATAATAACTGCACGTGGCTTATAAATAAAGTCACCTGTTTCAATAATCTTTTCATCATCTGTTAGTGTAACTTTTTCTATAAAGTCAAACTCATCAATAACCGCGCCTTCGCCTGTGGCTTGAGCTTCCATTTTTTCTGCAAGTTCTACGCCTGTGATCTTTGCAAAACCTGGATAGTTTTCAATGGTATAACTCGACCTTACCTGTCCGCCAATAATATCATTTTCAAGAATAAGTGTTTCTAAATTAGCACGTGAAGCATAAATACCAGCTGTAAGCCCTGCTGGGCCCGCCCCTATAATGATTAAATCTATTTCTTTTTCCTGTTTATTCATAGTTCTCTCCTTCACATGGATGCTAAGCATAATGCGATTCTTCCATATTATTATATGCTAATTATTATTATTTAGGAAGTATTTTAGCACAAAAAATAAGAAGTACTACAAAATATGTCTTTATAGCACTTCTTATACTTTATTTGCTTATTTATTAAAATTTTAATTGTATCTAAAGGAAATGTTTATGCTTTAAAAGCAGGTTTGCCTTCTGCCCTTGCCCCACATAAACCAATTTGGCCATTTCCTGTTACAGCCTCACCTTTACCATCACGTGTTGGATCGACATATTCAAGATACCATGCTTCTAATTTCTGTTTCATCATAGCCTTCACTTCTTGATAGCTTACTTCATCTACTACATTATGCTTCTCATCTGGATCATTTTTTAAATCGTAAAGTTCGTGAGGCCCATAAGGATAGCGATGAATATACTTCCACTCTTTTGTACGAATCATACGGTTAGGGCCGTATTCATCAAAGATTACAATATCCCTGTCTACCACTTTTCCTTCACTACCTTCTAAAACAGAAGCAAAACTGCTACCTGGTAGGTGATCTGGAATTTCATTTTCTAAGCCTAAATAAGTCATTATAGTTGGGAATAAATCGTAATGACTTAGTAAAGTTTCTTCCACTTTCCCACTTACTGTAGCACCTGGAACACGCATAATCATTGGTACTTTTACAGCCGTATCATAGAGATTAAGTGGGAAAGTTCCATTACCTTTTCCAAAAATCCCATGATGCCCCATACTCATACCATTATCTCCTGTAAAGATAATGAGCGTATTATCCATTAAACCATCTTGCTCTAACTTCTCTAGTATTCTTCCTACATTTTCATCCATAGCTGTAGTCGCTGCTGCATAACCTTGAATCCATCTTCTCCACTGCTCTTTACCTTGTTCATCTTGTCCATACTTCATACCTGCCCATGGATGTGCTGGTTCAAATGGAATGGAAGTAAACTGACAATCTTCATATAAATCATAGAAACGTTCTGGGTGTTGATGCTTATCCCATGGTGCATGAGGCGCTGTATAATGTATACTTAAATAAAACGGCTCCTCTTTACCTTTTTGCTCCTCTAAGAAAGTTAATGCATTGTCTGTAATATAATCTGTTACATAAACTTTTTCCTTCATAACAAACTTACCATTTTCTAGTACAACAGGATAGTAATAATTATCTCCACCCATAGCAAGTGTTTTCCAATATGTAAATCCTGCCTGTGGTATAGCACTGTTACCTAAATGCCATTTACCACTTAAACCACATGTATAGCCATGTTTATTTAAAACCTGTGTAAAACAAGTTTGTCCTTCTAAATAATTAAGCGCTACATCACCTTGAAGTTGGTCTTTTGGCCAATTATAAGCCCAGTGTCTCTCCTCATTTTTAAATTCACTTTGAAGCTTCTCACTTAAATCGCTTTCACTGGCATGTCCTTTACTAATCCAATCATGAATACCATGTTGTGAAGGAATTTTGCCTGTAAAAATAGAACCTCTTGCTGCAGAGCATACAGGTGACGCACAGAAAAATTCATTAAAACGTATTCCTTCATTGGCTAAACGATCCAGGTTAGGTGTAAGAATATCTTTATTGCCACTACACCCCATCCCCCAGTGACCTTGATCGTCAGTTATAATCATTACAATATTTGGTTTCTGATTCATAGCTAGCCTCCTAGATTTAAAATTCTCCGAATATCACATTAAATTATATTTAATTTTATAATT
>OBXO01000714.1_pt1 | contig 21991 bp, 17 predicted proteins | sample 1501431 | NCBI WGS metagenome assembly OBXO01 (sample SAMEA2580163, study PRJEB22360) | human gut metagenome | biome: human gut; feature: human-associated habitat; material: faeces | place: Denmark | collected 2008/2010 | reverse complement strand
ATGGAAGCCCATCCGTGCTTAATGAGGTTTCTCACGAATTTAGCACGGCTATGCGCTTCGAAAAGTGCAAACGGTCCCCGTAAGAATTCATTCCGGCCGGATTCCCCACTCACGACACCCTCCAACCGGGGACGGAAGACTCAGCCATCCCCCTCACCACACCGGACATGGTCCGTTCCTGACGCGTCCTCATAACCTCCGTTAAATCTCTATATGCTTTAGTAACCGAGACCTGTCTGAACTGTTACAACAGTTCACCTGCCTATTTGACGAGTCCGATTCCAACCTGCATCACCCCTGCCAGCAGCATTACCGTTATCGGGTTCATATGTCTCCACCGAAGCAGATAAACTGAAACAGCGAATATCACAACGGCCTGCACCTTCAGATTCCGGAGCGCCATCACGCCCTGCTCTCCGAAAAAGGCCGTGATTATGATGGACAGGCCTGCCGCCCCGATCAGGGAGACTACGGCCGGACGGAGTGAGTTAAGGACTCCCTGCAAAAGCGTCATCTTCCTGTATTTCATGTAAATCCAGGCAATCGCCGATACGATAATGCAGGAGGGCAGGATGCAGCCGAAGGTAGCGCAGAGAGCGCCGGAATAGCCGGCAATCTTCAGTCCTACGAAGGTGGCCGAATTAATTGCAATCGGCCCCGGCGTCATCTGGGAAATCGTGACCAGATCGGTGAACTCACCGAGCGAAAGCCAGTAGTGCAGATCCACCACCTGCGCCTGTATCAAAGGCATGGCCGCATAGCCGCCGCCAAAGCTGAATGCACCGATTTGAAGGAAGCTCAAAAAAAGCTGAAGATAAATCATGATATCTTACCTCCCTTCTGGGCCAGTATCGTCCTGACGGCGCCGAGGACACCGCAGGCCAGTATAATATAAACGGCGCTGATTTTCAGAAAATAGACGGCAATGAATGACAGAACCATAATCAGAATGGAAATATATTTTTTCCCCCGTACGATTCCCTCCCCCATATCATAGACGACTGACGCGATGACAGCTCCAACGCCGGCCTGCATTCCCTCTAACATCATGGCAATGTAAAGATTCTCCCGGAATGCCGAATAGAACAGGGACACGATAGAGAGAATGACAAAAGGCGGAGTCACTGTACCCAGAATGGACACCAGAAGCCCGGGAACGCCGGCCAGCTTATACCCGATGACAATCGCTCCGTTTACGGCAATCGGCCCCGGAGCGGATTGGGCGATAGCTACCAGATCCAGCATCTCCTCCTCATCAATCCAGTGATATTCATCCACGAATTTCTTTTTCATCAGCGTGATAATCACGTATCCTCCACCGAAAGTAAATGCGCTCAGATAAAGCGTGGAAATAAACAGCTTCCATATTACTTTCCCTCGTTCCATTCCGTTCTCCTCCTCTTTCACTGCACCGCAGATACTTTTTGCTAGAGCGTGTTTGAAGATGGCAGGAATGAATTTTCAAACAGGCTCTAGTGTACAGTAATTTCTGTACCTCATTTGCTTGCATTATAACCGCTCTTGATCTATTTGTAAAATACTATTATTATATAATATAGATAATTAATTCATTATGTATTTTCATTTTTCAAACGAGAAAGGACAGGATTATGACACTTCGCCACATCCGTATTTTCGTCACCGTATATCAATGCGAAAGTATTACGAAAGCCGCTGAAAAACTGCATCTGGCCCAGCCCTCCGTCAGCCTTGCCATCAGTGAACTGGAAGAATACTATGGACTCCGTCTGTTCGATCGGATGTCGCGCCGGATTTACGTAACGGAAGCAGGCCAGCAGTTTTATCACTATGCTCTTCATATCTCTTCTCTTTTCGATGAAATGGAAAAAGGAATGAAAAAATCCGGCTCCACGGGAACATTGAAAATCGGCGCGGGCATCACGATCGGAACGAGCCTACTCCCCGAACTTTTAATCCGCTTCCGTCAGAAGCACCCGGATTTCAAAATTTCGGCATTGATAAAAAACTATTCCGCCATCGAAGAGGCCCTTCTTTCCAATGAGATCGACTTTGCGCTGATAGAAGGCTCTCCTTCCTCGTCTCAGTTTATCGAGATACCTTTTATGAAAGACCGCCTCTGTCTTGTCTGCGGCGCGTCACATCCCCTTGCTCTGAAAAAATATGCTCTCCCAGGCGAACTGTTCTCCTACGATTTTCTGATGCGCGAGACCGGAAGTGCAACCGGTGAAATCGTAAAAAGCCTCTGTTCCCTTCACGGCCTGAAAATCACCCCAGCCTGGGAGAGCGCCAGCAATGAAGCAATCATCGAAGCGCTAAAAAAAAACCTGGGGATTACAATCCTCCCCAGGCTCATTGTCCGGAACGCGTTAACAGAAGGAACCCTGAAAGAGGTTGTCCTGAAAGATATCAATCTGGAACGCTGTTTTTCAGTTATCTACCATAAAAATAAATATCTTCCGGAGCTGGCCCGGTCATTCATCGAATTCTGTGTTATGCAGTACAGCTCTTCTTAATGCCTGCAGCCTTCTGAATGTTTCAATGTATTTTTATGCTTCGCCGCTCGTTTCTTCGCCGCCTTTATTCAGCTTCGGGCTTGCAATAAACAGCGCCACTCCGGCTATAAAAATAAAGATGGAAATAAACTGGGATGTGGAGAATGTCCCCACGGAGCCGCGGATTAAATCTCCTCTGAAATATTCAAGCACAAACCGCCCCGCACTGTAACAAATCAGATACAGCGCCGATACCTGGCCGGGTGCTTTTGCTCTCCTGGCAAACCAAAGAAGCACAATACAGTGCAGGAAATTCAGTCCGCTTGATATAAGCTGGGTCGGAAACAGCGGCACTCCGTTCGGCGCGAACGCTGAATTTGTAAACACGATGGATATCGGGCTGTCCACCTGGAGTCCGTAGCAGCAGCCGGCCAGATAACAGCCAATCCTGCCAAGTCCCTGAGCCAGGGCAACTGACGGCATAACCAGATCAAAGTACTTAAAAAACGGTACCTTGTGTACACGGGTAAACAGAAATCCGCCGAATATACCGCCGATAATCCCGCCGTAAACAACAAAGCCGTCTCCCAGGTCCAAAAGCAGTTTCGGATTCGCGATAATATCGTCAAAAATTGTAACATAATACAAAAGCTTTGCGCAGATCAGTCCGGCAATGATTGTCCAGCCGGCAAGGGAAATAATCTTATCACTGTCGAGTCCCTGTTTGTTCGCCCTGTACTCCGTCATAAAATATGCGGCCACAAAGCCGAGTCCTATCATAAGGCCATATCCATGTATCGTAAAGCCGCCGATTGTAAGCAAGTCGTTCTTCATGTTGTCCTCCGTTCTGTATTGATGTATCGGTGTTTAGTATATCTTCTTTTCTGCCATCCTGCAATGGATATGCGTATTTTTTCAGAGAAAGTTTATAATTTTGTGAAGCAGGCGTGACGCGGCCGGGACGGAAGACTCCCTACATCAACTAAACCAGCCCTTTCATCAGCTGCGGCATCTCCTCCCGCTCGAACTCACGGATGGAAATAGCCTTTTTATTCGGATTGGCAAAGACAAACGTTTTATTTACATTCTCCACATAGTTCTGGATTTTATCATTGGTAGCGCTGATGATGGCCTGGAAGCCCAGATCCCGGATCAGCTGGATACAGCTTGCCACCTTTTCCGCATCCATTTTAGAGAAGGCCTCATCTAAAACCACAAGCCGGATGGTAGGGCTCCGCCTCAGTTTTGGCGGCAGCCCGATCCGGTACGCCTGGGAAAAGCTGGCTAAAAGCGCCACATAGAGCGGATTCTGCCCCTCGCCTCCTGAATTCTTTTTAATCATTTTGCTCAGCTGCAGCTTCATGATTCCATCGTCATTTTTAATAATCTGCTGCATGTCGAAGGAGAGATAGGTACGGTAGTCGGCATATTTATCCATATTCCTGCGGGCCTCTTCCATCTCCTCCGCCGAAGCGTTCTCCGGCGGGATGAAGATATTAATCAGTTCATTAATCTGCTCACCATACTGGTTCTCGTGCTCCATTGTAAAGAAATTCATCTGGTTTTCAAAGGTCTGGCTGAGTTTAGACGGATTTACCTCCAGCGCTTCATCCATAAACATGTCGTAAAAACGGCCGTCGGCTCCCCTGTTTCTGCCGATGGCAAACTGATATTTGTCTTTTCCGAAATTCAGGCTGCTGATAATCCGGTTCAGTTCATCCTTTCGCTGAACCGCCTCGCGGATGGCGCTGCGGATTTTATACATAAAGTCGTCTTTAAAATGCTCCACCGCCGTCTTGGCCTGTTCTGCCGCCGCTTCCCTGTAATGCTCAAGGTTATCGCAGCTCAGCGTATCGAGCAGCTTGTCGTATGCCGCATTATCCTTTGCGCTGGGTGAAAAGCTCCTGTTCGGATAACGTTTCAGGTATTCAAGCCGGCGGCCGAGCAGCTGTTCAAACGCGCGGTCCCTTGCTTCCTCCGCCGCTGCCGCCCTGCCTTTGAAATAATCCCCCAGTTTGTCAAGCCTCGGATTTTCACGCTTGGAGAGGAATTCGTCTAACCGGTCCTCCAGCTCCTGCACCTTTGTGAAGCTGCGCTCCCGGTCGGAAAGCTCTCCCTGCTGCCATACGGCCTCTTTTTTATATCTCTCGAGTTCATCCCGGCTGCGGTCTATCTGTCTGCCTGTCTCGCGGATCTCCTCCTCTTTGGCAAAGCGGAGGGCCTCGACCGCCTCCCGCCCTTTCTCCCACTCATCGATATTCTGTTCCTTGAGTTTGAGAAGCTTATCTTCCAGCCGCTTTTTCTCCCTGGTCTTCTCCTTTACCTGCCTGATATCGAGGACCTTACGGTATTGTGCGGCCAGCTCTTTGATTTCCTCTATTTCCCGGCAGGTATCTTCTATTTTCTGTCTCATTCTGCCGTACTGCATCACGCTTTCCTGCATATCCTCAATATGGATATCCTGCTCCATGCAGATGTATTCTTTTACAAAATCCTCCAGTTTGATATTCATCCTGAATGGTATCGCCCTCTTAAAAAGCAGGGGGAATTTTTCCTGATCAAGGCCGCCCAGATATACATCGTAGAGAAGCCTGCGGAACCGCTCATTATGGGAGGTATAAAAACACTCTTCTTTTCCATAGGAACGCAGCATCTCCTCCTCCACCTCCGCGATGGTCATGGCGCGTCCCTCTGTCCTGTAGTTGTTCTCCCACAGAGGCCCTTTATGCCAGAAAAACTTTCTCGAGATTTCATTGGAAGCCGTCTCCACGTCAAATACAATGCCGACACACTGGCATTCCTCCGTGTCCGTCTGTTTCAGCTCCAAAATGATGGTCGTAGAAAAATTTCTGTTTCTCAGATAGGCAAATTCATTATTTTCCCCTATGTTCACCATGCCTCTCAAATACTCAATCAGGCTGCGGTCGGAATCATCCGCGGCCGCTTTATTGAAAAAGCCTCTTCCGTCCGTGTTGGCATACAGAACTATCTGCATCGCATCAATCACAGTCGATTTTCCGCTGCCGGAGTGCCCGGTGAAAAAGTTGATTTCTTCGCTGAAGGAAAGAGTCTTCCGGCTGATATAATGCCAGTTATTCAGGCAGATGCGGGAAAGTGCCACAAAGCGCTCCCTGTCAGTCTTCGTCTGTTGTATCATCATCGTCCTCCTCAATCTCCGGTTCCAAAGCGGAATTAATCTCCCGCTGCGGCGCCCCCGCCTGCAAGACCTCGTCCTCCCTGAATGATTCCAGCAGTTCCCTGACATCGTCCCCCAGCAGCACCACATTGATACAGGGATAAACGATCAGGCGGCTGTTCCCGTTCAGGTCGTCCAGAAGCTCAAGCGGTTCGATCACCTGATATTTTTTCAGAAGAGTCACCGCTCTCCTGATATCGGTCGGCGACGGCTGTTTCTTAAAAAGCCGGTAGCTTCCGAGCTTTTCATGCATCTCGCCAAGTGTCGTATACACATTGACGCTGGTCGATACGCTTTCCATCTGTTCATCATAAATCAGCTTCAGTATCAGAAGATACAGGGTGGCAAGCCTGGGCAGCTTATCCCCTACAAGCGTCTCTCCCTGAATATAAATGACACCAAGCTGGCTGTTCTCATAAACCGATATGCCGCTGATGGAAAAATAAGTGCGTATAAACTCCAGGTGTTTATTGCAGATACGGAATTCCCGGTTATACTGGAACCGCCCGGTCCGTCTGTCATATTTCCGCTCGAGAATAAAGGTCTGACGGAGCAAAAGGCGGATTGAGTCTGTAATCTCCCTCTGTTCTTCTCCCATCAGACCGTCAAAATATGGAATATCTGTCATTCGTTCCTCCTTACAAATACCAGCTTCGGATAGCGGTATCTACCGTTATCTATCATTTCCGCCTCTTCCTCCTCCACAAGGTACCGGCTTTTCTGTCTCGTGGAATAGTCATAGGCAAAGATCAGTTTCTCAAATTCCTCATCACAGGATACGGTGTCCGCATCTGCCTCCATTTTCCCCGATACGGCTCTCTGCGTGATAAAATTCTCTATCTCGCTGCGGCTGTAACGGTTCTTCACCCGGTTCAAATTGAGAATTTCCTCAGTGGTCAGCTCCTTATCCTCCTCATCCGGCTCCAGATTCTTTGAGAAATCGGCCTTTACCTTTCTGCGCTTGTATAAGGATGCCTCCGACAGGATATTCATCTGGGACAGATTCATCCGTTTTCCTGTCTCTGTGAGCATGTACTCCTGCTCCCCGTCATCCGCGAGGCGGTTCAGCAGTCTGATAATCAGCCCCTTTGTATTGTCCTCCTGATTCAGAAGATAATTTAACCGCGTCACCGTGGCGCGGACATACCTGGAATGCTCTTTATCCATATTGGAAATCCTGTGTTCAATGTCATCAAAACCGCGTTCAATCTGGCTTAGCTTTTCAAGAATATCCTCCATCATCCGCGTCTCGGCGGCCTTCTGTTCTTCCTCTGCCGTCCTGCCGGCGGATAACCGGCCGTAGGATTCTGCGGCGCTCTTTCTGACAAGAGCCTCCAGCCACTGCTCATCATTCCTCATCTCCCCGATCCAGTGCTTAATATCGGTTTTATAGAGATAGAAATTATCGGATGTCTTCAAAATATGGTACTTCTTCCTGACAATTTCTTCCACATAACCTTCCAGGTGATCTTTCAGAAGATTTGCATAGTTTTTCTGCTGCAGCAGGCCGGCAAAAAATTTATCCATATTGTGCAGCATGTCCTGAAGCGTCTTATTCAGCTTTTTCGTGTTGACCAGCGCCGTGCCGAGAAGGCTCAGCCCGGCTCTTCTGTCATTTTTCAGGGAAAACAGAATTGCATAGATATTCTGAATATAGATCTGGGTTTCGTCTTCCTCATCGCTGTGGAGTCTGCGAAACGCTTCCAGCATGACAGCCGCATAGTCGGGTATGACTATATTGGCCGTCATGGATGCGTAATCATCGACTTTCCTGAGCCATCCGGCCCGCAAAAGCCATCCCAGCACTCTAGTTGCCGGAGGTTCCAGCGTATCCAGCTCGTCCTCCAGTTCATCCTGCCAGATAACGTATTTTTTCCGGGCAAAATGCTCTCCTAAAATCCGGATGCACGCCTCCCTGCTTAAAAAATAATTGCTGTATTCGTATTCTTCATTGATTTTTAATAATGCTTCTATATAGACGGGCCGGTTAACGGAGCGGAATAAGCTCCAAAACCGGTCCGGTATTTCATTCATCAGTCTCATCCTTTGCCTCCACGGCCCTTCTGAAAAGCGCCTGACCGTTTTTTCTACCCATCCAATGATTTAAGCGCTGAAATAAGCATGGGCAGATCCAGCGGCTTTACAAGATATCCGTTCATTCCTGCATCTAATGCTTCCATCCTGTCCTCATCAAAAGCATTGGCCGTCATAGCCAGAATGGGTACCGAACGGGCATCGCTTCTATCCATGGCACGAATGGTTCTGGTGGCCTCTAAACCGTTCATCTCAGGCATTCTGATATCCATAAGAACAGCAAAGAAGCTGCCCTCAGGAGATACTTCAAAGGTATGCACCGCGGCCCGTCCGTCCTTCGCCGTCACAATACAGAGTCCATGCATTTCCAGCAGTGATTTGGCAATTTCCATATTCAGTTCGTTATCTTCCACCAAAAGAACCTTTTTCCCCAGGAAAGCACTCTCTACGGCCCGCTGTTTCAGTTCAACACTGTTTCTGCCTCTGAATTTCGTAAACGTCTCATAGACCGAAGCGCGAAACAGCGGTTTGGAAATAAAGTAGTCAGCGCCGGCAGCCCTGGCCTCCGCCTCAATACTGCTCCAGTCATAGGCTGAAATAATAATAATCATCGTATCCGGGCCTGTGAGCTGCCTGATACGGCGTACCGTCTCAATCCCGTCCATCTCCGGCATTCTCCAGTCAATCATCGCCACGTCAAACAGCCAGCCTTCTTCCAGCGCTTTCTTTACTTCCGCTACAGCTTTGATGCCGGAATTGACAAAAACAGTTCCTGCCCCGATTCCTTCGAGAATCCCGGCTGCCTGCTCTCCTATGTACTCGTCGTCATCAGCAATAAGCACCTTCATATTATTCAGCAACTGGCTGGTCTTACGTTCTTTTTCCCGCTCTCCGTCATCACTGAGCAGCCCGAACGGCAGCCGGACCGTAAATCGGCTCCCATGTCCTTTCCTGCTCTCAGCTTTTATGTCACCGCCCATCAGGTTGACAAGATTGTACACAATAGACAATCCCAGCCCGCTTCCAATCTTATTCCTTGCACGGTCCAGCGTCTCCTGCTCAAACGGCTGGTAAAGCTTCTCCAAAAATTCAGGTGTCATGCCGATTCCCGTATCACTGACAGAGATTTTAAAAATGGCAAACCCGTTAATCCGTTTTTCTTCCTCTATCTCGGTTCGTATCTTTCCTCCGGGAGCTGTGAATTTCACTGCATTGGAAAGAAGATTCATCAATATCTGCTTCAGCCTAAGGGAATCACCGATGTAACAGCGTTCCAGCGGATCCTTATGATGGATCTCGTAGTCAATTCCGCGTTCCAGGGATTGAGGGAATATAATCGAATTCAATTCGGCAATCATTTCAATAAAATCAAAGGGCTCATTGGTAAGAGTCATCTTCCCTGTCTCTATCTTGGACATATCCAGGATATCGTTGATCAGGGACAGCAGATATCTGGATGAGGTATCGATTTTGTCAAAGCAGTCCCTGACACGGACCGGGTCTTCCATTTTCAGTTTACCAATCGTACTCATTCCAATTATTGCATTCATCGGAGTTCTGATATCGTGGCTCATTCTGGAAAGGAAGTCGGACTTGGCACTGTTAGCTGCTTTTGCCGCCGCCAGGGCGTCTCTAAGAAGCTGTTCCTGCTTCGCCATTTCCGCTCTCTGGGCATCCAGCACCTTTATCATTCGGATGGCAATCATATCACCATTAACCGGATTATCAACGTAGATAAGATGGGATGAAATCCAGTGATACTCTTCATCCATCCCTTTCTGCCTGTATTCCAGGTAAATCTCACGTTCCCCGTCGGCAAACTTCTTCATTATCGTTTCTCTGGAAAACAGGTTGGAATAGTCTTCGCGGTAAGCGGAATAGACTCTTTCGGCGCCGTACCGGAACAATTCATCATAGCTTCCGCTGCGGTCGATCGTATAAGAGTCCTGCTCTTCCACAAAACACTCATAGTAATCCTGGGTCAGATTAATTCTCATAATCAGCGGATAGGCCGTACAGATGGCGGCCCGGAGGGACTGATTCTCAATCATTCTCTGCCGTTCGCTCTCAATTTCGATTCGCCGCACTTCCGTGATATCGGTAAATACTGCCTGTATGACTTCCTCTCCGACCGCATTCACGATCCTCCCCATCGTTACATTGACCCAGACGGGTTTTCCATCCTTCTTTTGGCTCTCCCTCGTATAGGAAGCTACGTCCCCCCACAAAGTCAGGGATTCCGCCGTCTTTAACACCCAGTCCATATCTTTTCCAAGTACCATCTGAAACGGAGTTATGACCTCGCTGCGGTACTCTGCTTCTGATGCGAAGCCATAAAATTCCCATGCCATCCGGTTGACACTCACGAGCTTGTGATTGGGATCCGTCGTAAACTGAAGAATGCCGCAGGGAACCGTATTGTAAAGCTGGGTCAGAAACTTCGCAGTCCGTTCCACCTCTCTTCCCGCTTTCTCAATCTTCAGCTCATTCTGTTTCTTTTCCGTAATGTCTGTGATAAAACTGTATAAAATTTCTTCGTTCTGGAACAGAACTTTCTTACCGACATCAGCTACCCAGATAATGCTCCCATTCTTCCTTATGGCGCGGTATTCCAGGTAATAGGACCCGCCGCTCGCCAGTTCGTCTCCGGTTTCCCGCCTTACACTTTCAAAATCTTCAGGCAAAATGAAGTTCTTACAGCAATTCCCGGTTCTGTCCGCATATTCCGTCTGACTGCCGTAGCCCAGGAGCTGGCACAGGCTCGGACTGATCCATCTGGTGGTATATAATTCGTCATTTTTGCAGATCTGCATGCCGCCGGGCAGCTGTGACAGCATCAGTTCAATCTGCTGTTCTCTCTGGCCCAGCATTTCCTGGAGCTGTTCGTATGAAGCCTTCGCAGCTTTCACCGGAAACAACTCATCATCCTTTACCTCATCATAGGAAACGGAATGATGAAGATGGGCCAACCGAAGTTCGCCGTTCTCCCTCCGGTAAATGAAGGTAGCCCTCTGGTGCGCCTTCATATACAGCCCGGAGCCTTCCACCGGCTCCGCCCATCCCGTACTCTCGCAAAAATAACAGTTCTCTGCCAATTCCCTCACGGTGTAGGTCTCATTATATAATTCACAGGGAATCATATCGTCCTTTCCCGCACGAAATGCCTCCGCCACAGCATCCTTCCCTTCGGCCCTCATCATCTCGCCGGCCCCAATCCACACAATATCCTGTGTAAATTTGGAGATCAGGTATTCCATATCTGATTCACAAAAATATCTATGCAGCAATTCTTTCGATAAATCCCTTACTTCTCTCAGGATCTCTTCTCTCATATGATTCCCCTTTTCAATGAACAGCAGCGGGCCGGTTTCCGGCACCTGCCACGCCCTGTTTATCTAATGCTAAATTATAACAGAATTCATTTCTCAGGTAAAGGTGTTATGTTCCGTAAGTTTTGACTGTCTTCTTGTAATTGAGGTTAGGGACGCGTCCGGAACGAACCGGGTCCTCCAAACCACAGTTAAATCTCCATAGTGTTAACTAAATGACATGATACCAGGGTCAAAAGGTTGGAAATCTGATGCAAGCTTGCTTGCATGAAGATTTTTAATCTTGGGACCCGCCAAAAACATGAGTAAGAAGCCATTTTTCGCAGAAAAATGAGCGGATTGCGAATGTTTTTGAGGATTGTGAGAGCACGCAGTGCGGAGCAATCCGGTATCAAAGGGGGCAAAAGGCCTTTTGACCCCAACATCATGACATTGGTTCAGACAGCATGAACTATTACAGCAAATGCGCAGACCTGTCTGAACTTTTACTGAACCGGAACATGGAACTGTCAATGTCAGCTAAATATCTTTGACAATTTCCGCTTCCGTGTTATAATTGAAAAGGAAACTGAAAACTGTCTGCTATGTCGGTTATACGGTAGATTTATCAAAGTGAACGGCATAGCATAATACAAAAGGGTGGAACCGCGAGCCGATATGCCCGCCCCTTGCAGCGATTTTACTGCAGGAGGCGTTTTTTTATTTAACAGTTAAGTTCGGCTGTTAAATAAAAACCGCGAGCGGGATTCCATCGTGTTTCAGCAGGTTTATATATGAAATAAATGATAAATCAATTGCTTACACGGCAAAATACAAAGAAGGAGACAAATCATGATTATTACTTTGAAGGATGGTTCCCAGAGAGAATACGCAGAACCAAAATCCATAATCGATATCGCTTTTGATATCAGTGAAGGCCTCGCACGGGCGGCCTGTACAGGAGAACTGGACGGCCGTACCGTTGACTTAAGAACGGTTGTGGAAAAAGACAGCTCTTTGAATATTCTGACGGCAAGGGATCCGGAGGGCCTCTCCGCCATGCGTCACACCTGTTCCCATGTTCTGGCGGAAGCAGTGAAACGCATGCGCCCGCAGGCTAAGCTGACCATCGGTCCGTCGATTGAAAACGGTTTTTACTATGACTTCGATACGGAGCCGTTTACCAGAGAAGATCTGGACAACCTGGAAAAAGAGATGAAAAAAATCATCAAAGAAGGCCGGAAGCTTGAAAAATTCACCCTCACCAGGGAGGCCGCCATCCGCCTCATGGAGGAAAGGGATGAACCGTATAAAGTGGAATTGATTCAGGAACTTCCTGAGAATGAAGAAATTTCATTCTACAGGCAGGGCGGCGATTTCACCGATCTCTGCGCGGGCCCGCATCTGATGAGTACAAAACCGATTAAGGCATTCAAGCTTATCTCCTCCTCGATGGCTTACTGGAGAGGTGATTCGAGCAAGGCGCAGCTTCAGAGAATTTATGGAACTGCTTTTGCATCCAAAGAGGAGCTGAACGCTTATCTGGAGCATCTGGAAGATATTAAAAAACGCGACCATAATAAGCTGGGCCGTGAAATGCGCTTATTTACAACCGTTGACGTAATCGGGCAGGGTCTGCCCCTTCTGATGCCTAACGGTGTGAAAATCGTCCAGCGTCTTCAGCGCTGGGTTGAGGATCTGGAGGATAATGAGTGGGGGTATATCCGTACCAAGACACCTCTGATGGCCAAATCCGATTTATATAAGATTTCCGGACATTGGGATCACTATAAAGACGGAATGTTTGTTCTCGGTGATGAAGAGACCGACAAAGAGGTTTTTGCGCTCCGGCCGATGACCTGTCCCTTCCAGTATTATGTTTATAAAAATGACCAGCACTCCTACCGGGAACTCCCCCTGCGCTACAGCGAAACTTCCACCCTGTTCCGCAACGAGGATTCCGGAGAGATGCACGGCCTGACCCGCGTCCGCCAGTTTACCATCTCCGAGGGCCATCTGATTATCCGTCCCGACCAGGTGGAGGAGGAACTGGCAGGCTGCCTGGATCTGGCCGTTCACTGCCTGACCACGCTGGGCCTTCAGGACGATGTAACCTACCGTTTATCCAAATGGGATCCGGATAACCGCGAAAAATATCTGGGCGATGAGGAATATTGGGAAAAAACCCAGGGCAAAATCCGTGACCTGCTGGTTGAGAAGAATGTACCGTTTACAGAAGCCGACGGGGAGGCCGCTTTCTATGGACCGAAAATTGATATCCAGGCAAAAAATGTGTACGGCAAAGAAGATACCATGATTACCATTCAGCTGGACTGCGCTATCGCGGAGAATTTTGACATGTATTTTATTGACCAGAACGGTGATAAGGTACGTCCTTATGTCATCCACAGAACCTCCATGGGCTGCTATGAGAGGACGCTGGCATGGCTCATCGAAAAGTATGCAGGCAAATTCCCGACCTGGCTCTGTCCGGAACAGGTCAGAGTCCTTCCTATCTCCGATAAATATGAGTCCTATGCCGGAGAAGTGGAAAAAGAGTTAAAGAAAAACGGCGTTTTCTGTTCCGTGGATAACCGTTCGGAAAAGATTGGATATAAGATCCGCGAGACGAGGCTTGATAAGATTCCTTATATGCTGGTTGTCGGACAGCAGGAGGAGGCCGACAAGGCTGTTTCCGTCAGAAGCCGCTTTGCCGGAGACGAAGGCGTCAAACCTCTGGGTGAGTTTATTGAACAGATTTGCAGAGAAATTCGGACAAAAGAAATCCGCGTGGAGGTCGAGGGAGAAAAGTGATAACCTGCACGCTCCGCACACGGATCACCGCCTTTTATAAATAAAAAACTGGTATTACCGCACTGTTTTAAGCCGGTAATACCAGTTTTTTATTTATTTATCTCATGTCCGGCAAACAGGGGATCATCCTGCCAGAGAACGGTCCGTCCTGCCTTTTGGGACGCCGGAAGGTCTATCAGCCTCTGGTTCTTCGAGCCTCGGAACCGGAGGGAGATATCGTATTCCTCTTCCACAAATCTGCCGTCCACCAGGATATCCAGCAGACTGAGCATCTCTTTTGTCACTTCACAGAAGGCTCTTTGGCCCTCCGACAAATCTGTTTCCAGCGTATAACCGGTATAGCACCATATATCCTTATCGGGATAAAGTGTTTTGACCTCCTTCAGGAAAGGGAGAAGCTCTCTCTGGTTCTCCGGTTCCATCGGTTCTCCGCCGAGAAGGCTCAGGCCTGCAATATACGAAGGTTTCAGGCTGTCCAGTATCTTTTGCCGTATCTCCCCGGTAAAAGGTTCACCATAGCCGAAATCCCATGCCTCACTGTTAAAACAGCCCGGACAGCAGTGCCTGCAGCCTGACACGAACAGACTGGTCCTCACACCGGTGCCATTGGCGATATCACAGTATTTAATATTGGCATAATTCATGATTGCCTCCTATAAATGCAGCACTCTGTCACGGATTTCCTCGGTGCGGCCCTGATTCCAGTACTGTGTCCCGATATAGCCGCAGGTACGCCTTGCCACATTCATCTTGTTCTGATCGCGGTTCTTACAGTTCGGGCATTCCCAGACAAGCTTTCCGTCCTCTTCCACAATCCGGATTTCGCCGTCATAACCGCATTCCTGGCAGTAATCGGACTTTGTATTCAGTTCGGCATACATAATATTGTCATAGATAAACTGCAGCACACTGATTACGGCTTCCAGATTATCCTGCATATCGGGAACTTCCACATAACTGATGGCTCCGCCCGGCGAAAGTTTTTGGAACTGGCTCTCAAACCGCAGTTTTGTAAATGCATCAATCTCCTCCGACACATGGACATGGTAGCTGTTTGTAATATAGCCTTTATCCGTGATCCCCTCTATCATGCCGAAACGTTTCTGAAGGCATTTGGAAAATTTGTAGGTCGTTGATTCAAGCGGTGTCCCATACAGACTGAAATCGATATTATGCTCTGCTTTCCATTTTGCGCAGGCATCATTCATATGCTGCATCACCTGCATTGCAAACGGCGTAACGGACGGATCGGTATGGGATTTTCCGGTCATATATTTGCAGCACTCGTAAAGCCCTGCGTAGCCAAGGCTGATGGTGGAATATCCGCCGTAGAGAAGCTTGTCAATCACCTCTCCCTTTCCAAGTCTTGCCAGGGCGCCATGCTGCCACAGAATCGGAGCCGCGTCGGACAAGGTTCCTTTCAGACGGTTGTGCCTGCATAACAGGGCCTCATGGCAGAGTTCCAGGCGCTCATCAAACAGTTTCCAGAATTTATCGAAATCGCCTTCGCTTGACAGGGCCAGATCCACCAGGTTGATTGTCACGACTCCCTGATTAAATCTGCCGTAATATTTCGCTTTTCCCGTCTCCGGATCCACATACGGGGTCAGGAAGCTTCGGCAGCCCATGCAGGTATAGCAATGGCCCTCACCGTTCTTATCCACTTTACTCTCCATCATAATCTTCTCGCTGATGTAATCAGGCACCATTCTCTTAGCCGTACATTTGGCCGCAAGCTTCGTCAGGTAGAAATACGGCGTACCTTCTGTCAGGTTATCCTCCTCCAGCACGTAAATCAGCTTCGGGAATGCCGGTGTCACCCAGACTCCTTCCTCATTCTTCACCCCCTGGTAGCGCTGAAGCAGTGTCTCCTCGATAATCATCGCCAGATCCTCTTTCTCCTGCCTGTTGCGCGCTTCATTGAGGTACATAAACACAGTTACAAAAGGAGCCTGTCCGTTGGTTGTCATCAGTGTCACAACCTGATACTGGATAGTCTGAACGCCGCGGCTGATCTCTTCTTTCAGACGCTTATTCACCATTTCCGTAATCTGTTCCTGGGTTGCGCTGATTCCGAGGCCCCTCATCTCCTCCTCAACACTCTGGCGGATTTTCCGCCGGCTCACATCCACAAAGGGAGCCAGATGGGTCAGGCTGATGCTCTGTCCTCCGTACTGGCTGCTGGCAACCTGGGCGATAATCTGAGTGGCGATGTTACATGCAGTTGAAAAGCTGTGGGGCTTGTCGATTCCCGTTCCGCTGATCACTGTTCCGTTCTGCAGCATATCCTCCAGATTGACAAGATCGCAGTTGTGCATGTGCTGGGCAAAATAATCTGAATCGTGGAAATGGATAATTCCCGCTTCATGTGCCTCCACAACCTCCTGCGGCAAAAGAAGGCGCGTCGTAAGATCCTTGCTTACCTCTCCGGCCATATAATCGCGCTGTACGCTGTTTACAGTCGGATTCTTATTGGAATTCTCCTGCTTCACATCCTCGTTATTACACTCAATCAGGCTTAAAATCTTATCGTCGGTTGTATTGCTGGAGCGCTTCAGCGTTCTGATATAACGGTATGTAATGTACTTTCTGGCTACTTCAAACGCCTGCTGCTCCATAATCTGGTTCTCCACCAAATCCTGGATTTCCTCTACATTCATCGCATGCGGCCTAGTGCTGCACACCTCTTCCACCTGTGCGGCTATTGCATTGATCTGGGCTTTGCTCAGCTTCTGATTAGCCTGGACAACTTCATTCGCCCTGCTTACTGCCATCATAATCTTTGATATGTCAAAGACTGCTTCCGAACCGTTTCGTTTTATAATCTTCATACCCCAAACTTCCTCCTGTGACTCTTACTATATATTGTGGTTCATTTCAATCGGGCGCCGGGCCCGGTACTGTTAATTGATGCCTTATTAGTATAAGACAGGACACGGAGGCTGTCAACTGCAAAATACCATATATTAGCTCAATTTTTATTTAACAATACAATATATAGTGTTTCATCTCTGATTTCTTCCATGTCCCCCAATATATCCGCAGGCTGGAAAGCCCCTCCATTCAAGGAAAAAAGGCTTTTGGCACATACGGCACACTGTTTTTCTCTCCTGCGTTTTTATGATTATTTTCTATAAATTCGCATTCATATTCCCGTTCCCGGACAGAAACACAGCCGCCCAAAATGGGCGGCTGCGGCTTCTCTTTATCTGTTTATGTATTGGATTGCAAGGCATCGCGGGCCTCCCTGAGTTACAAATGCCGGGCCCAGTTCCAGAATCAGAATCTCAAGCTCCGGAAAAATCTCCGCCATTCGTCTTTTGACAGCCGCCGCATCCTCCGGGGCGCCTGCATGGGACAGAAACATCAAATGATTTTTCCCGGGTTCTTTCTTCTTAAGATGGCCGATAATACTGTCCACCGCTGCCGTCATCGTCCGTTTAACACCGAACTTATCCAGCTTCCTGCCGTCCTCCGTCAGCTTTACCACCGGCTTTAACTCAAGCAGTGAGCCAATGGCCGCGGCAACCGGCGTCAGCCTTCCTCCTCTTTTTAAGAAAGAAAAATCCTGAGGAATCAGAAACGATTCGGTATTGCGGGCCGCTTCCTCAAGCCACTTCAGTATCTCATGCTTCTCCCTGCCCTCTCCGGCCATTCTGTGGGCCTGATCCACCATATAACGGTGCGGACCGCACAGGGTCCTGCTGTTAAATACAGTGATATCCTCTTTATTCTTAGCCATCTCCCTGGCGCTGCATGCGCTCTCATATGTTCCCGACAGGCCGTCGGCCATAGAGATGTTGATAATCGGCTCCCCCTGGTATTTCTCATAGGTATCCAGCACCTCGCCAATAGGCGGCTGTGATGAGGTGGGTATCTGCCCCTCATCGATCCGCTTATAAAACTGCGGCATATCCATCTGCAAATCCCGCCCGTGGCAGTCCCCGATACTGACGCTGAGCGGCACAGAGTCAATCCCCGTATCTCTCCCCTCCTCCACCGTATACAGTGATGAGGAGTCCGTTATAATCCTGACCATGAAAAGTCCCCCTGACCGTATGGCTGATATCCTCATAAATCCAGTCATACATAGTTATCGTTACTATGTATTAAAGTTTATAGTATGATATCTTTGCAGTCAAGTCTTTTCGCCTTTCTACCACATTTTTCTACATTTTTCGCGCCTTTGTCCGTATCGGTATCACCGTATCATCTCTTAATATCCCGGCTCAAAAACTGCATTGTCTTCCAGACCGATATCAGAAGATTCCTCCCGGTCAAACACCAGATTTTCCCCTAGTATTGGAAGATAAAGCTGCCGTCCTCATCCAGAAGAACGTATGGTGCAACCGTATCCTCCGATTTGATGAATATATACTTTCCAGCGAACCCGGATTCGGCCTGTAAAAGTGAAGGTATTCGCTGTAGATATTATGTCCGCTCTCCGCAGGCTGTCCGTCGGCGGTAATTTTTATTGCATATGCATCGAATGCTTTGAGAAATGTATTGACAACGCCTCCCATATAGAAATACTCTCCCGATGTGCCCATTCGGTTCAGTTTTCCAAGGAACTCCTGGTTGAAATCCAGGTCAATATAAGTCATTCCCTCTTTTTGAGTCAGCTCCATGGAATTCACCTTCACGCCTTTTTCAAGGACACCGGCTTCTATCAGCTTCCCGGCCAGGTTCTCCGCCGTGATTTCCGCAAGGCGGACTTCCTCCGTCAGCATCATCTCCACCGTATCATTCCCGCGGTAAATGGTCACCGGCTTTCCGGCCTGCTCCTGCGTCTTCTGATCCGTCTCCTCTGCAACGGCTTCATCCTTTATTTCTGCGCTCTCTTCCGCTTCCACAGCCGCGGCGCTGCTCTCCAAACTGCTCTCCTGTCCGCTTTCTCCTCCTGCACACGCTGCCAGAGTCAGGGACAATGAAGCGATGGAAACGGCGGTGAGAATCCGTTTTCCTGTGTTTCCTTTTCTCATAAAAATCCTCCTGTGATACGCAGATAAACAATTACTTACAGCCTCATTGTACCACAGGAGTGATTTGAATTTATTGGGGATTCTATTACGCATTCTTACAATATTATAAATATATCAGCTCTTCCCCTTATCTCTGCCGGTTCGTCGGGGAACCGATTAAAAAGCCGACGCATCCGGAAACGAAATCACGGAACTGGGCAACTGTGGCTGTCGCAGAAGGCGAAGCTTCAATCCCCTCTCCCCAGCCTCCCACGTTTCTCAGCAGAATCAGGGTAAACAGGCAAAACAGGCCTACCGCCGCCGCAATCAGAATCTGAAGACGGCCTGATTCAACAGGATGTTCTTCCTTATTCTCTTCCCCTTCCTCCGCTGCAAGCTCTTTTTCCGTGAAAATGCCTTCCACACTCTGCTCCCTCAGTCCACCGTCTTTTATCCGTGACGTTTCCTGCTGTCCTGAGCCGGATGCACCGTGGCGTATAAAATTGGCGCTTAAAAAATATCCGAAAATTGCGGCCGAGGATGTTCTTATAATTACATCGATTTCATTTGCCTGCGCCGTGTTACCCGGAAATCCCAGCAGGGTACAGGCGGACTGAATCAGCAGGATTGTCATAAACAGAATCAGGCATTTATCAACCAGATGAATTCCGGCCAGCTCCGGCCGTATCCAGTTACACTTAAATATTCTCTGCTTCACGCTACTTCACTCCCTTAGCTTATTGGCGGATTATCCAGCCGGAAAACCGGACTGTGACATTTAGTTCTCTTCTGCCGTGAGTTATCCGGTAATTTCAAGTATGTCCGCCTCTTATATGATATGTCTGCCAACTGTGTTTGCTTCCGGCCGCTCTAACCTGACCGGCCACTAATACAAAAAACCGGATTGCAGTTACTGCAGTCCGGTTTTAATCTTTTACCTATCTTTTACCTATCTTTTTTCATCTTTCCGGTTCCACTTCAGATCCGGTTTCTGTTTTGCAATAAGTCTCTACCTCCGAGCCGCCAGCACGCCGTCCTCCCCAACATACTTGCCGTCCGGCGTCACCGAGTTCGTCAGCATTTCGCCGTTCTCATTCAGGAAGTACCACTGCTCCTTCCAGGAGACCCATCCCGTCTTTCTGTAGCCGTTTTCATCGAAGAAATACCATTTTCCATCAATCTGCTGCCAGTTGTTTTTCACATAGCTCCCATCGGAATTACAATACCACCAGCCGGCGGCATCATTTTTCCAGGTTCCGGCAGCCGGCCCGCTGCCGCTTTGTTTGTAAGCTGCTGCTGTCTGGATTTCTGCGGCTTTTTCTGCGGTAACTTCAAATATATCGGATTCCTGCCACTCGCCTTTTCTGGAAGAATTATACAGTCCACGCACTTCGAACCGGTAGGAACCGGCGCTGTCTATATGCTTTGAAAAATCGTAATGTGTCTCTTTTACCGGGCGGATTGTCGTAACAAACTTTTCATTGCGGTAAAGGCGCAGCTCATAATAAGCGGCATCCTCACTGTCCCCCCACTCTCCGACTGCGCTGAATTCATTCCACTCCGCATCCTCTGTATCCAGAGCGTAGTCATTGTCGTCTGCCTTAAGCGCATCCAGGGTGATGGTGACAATCAGTTCCTCATCACTCTTTCGTCTCACGGAAGTTACATCGCCGCCTGAACCCGTCAGCTTTATTTTTCTCTTGGCAAATCCCGATTTAAAATAATAATCACGTTCCGCCTCGAGACTTACCTGAACCTTCGGCTTATCTTTATGCTTCCATTCCCCATTCGGCTCATTGGTGACGTCCACGTTGGACACATAGCATTCGTCGGAATCCGTCGTCACCGAAACGTCGGAGCCCGTATCTCTCACCTCAATCGCCGACTCCACATCCAGCGACACTTCCTCTACCGGAGTCCGGTCCTCCTCTGCCAGTGCCGGGAACGGGCCTGAGATCGCCATGCCGGCCGCCGTCAGAGCCAGGACCCACGTCCTGATTGATTTTATGTCGGTTCCTTTACTATTTCTTTTTGTATTCCTCATATCTATTCCTCCCGAAATTCTGAAGTTTTTTTCGTTTCCAGCTGTTATCCGTAATTTCCGGCAGACTGCATCAGGCGGCCGGTTCCTCTGCCGCCGCGCTGCTCTCCACAGGATACGGCTCCGTCAGACAGTAATCTGAAACACCTTTTCCTTTCCATATCCCTGTATACGCCATAAAACAAACAATATGAGAAAAATAGCAAGCGCAAATACGGTGCATTTTTCTTTCTTCCCCATCCTCATTACCCCTTCTCCGCCAAAACCTGCTGCAATTCAATTATATGGTAATCTTACCACATTTTCAGACTTCTGTCTCCCTTATTCCTCTTTCAAAAGATATGAATTAATTCTCTTGATTTATCCCGGCATTTGTGCTAAAAACGATATAGCACCATTCATCATTCACGAATAAAAAGGAGAGGATACACCATGAGTTTTAAGGAAATAAAAGCCGAAGATTTACAGTTCAATCCCTTTACCAGAATCGGTTCCGACTGGATGTTAATAACTGCCGGTGACGAGAAAAAATTCAATACCATGACGGCCAGCTGGGGCGGCGCGGGCGTATTCTGGGGGAAGAATGTTGTGACCTGCTACATCCGTCCCCAGCGCTACACAAAGGAATTTGTCGATGCCAATGATACCTTCACCCTTTCCTTCTACGGCCCGGAATGTAAAAACGCCCTCAATCTCTGCGGCACTGTCTCCGGCAGGGACCGCGACAAAATATCAGAGGCAGGCCTTACTCCGTATTTTACGGAGGGAACCACCGCATTTGAGGAAGCAAATCTTATCTTTGTCTGCAGGAAAATTTATCAGGACGATATGCCCTACGAGAATTTTATCGCCAAAGAAAATGACGAAAAATACTATCCAAATAAAGATTATCACACGATGTATATTGCAGAGATTGTAAAAATCCTTGTGGCAGAATGACAGCCTGTACTGTACACACTGACTGACGGCTGCTCCGTTTCGGCTTGTAGAAGGAATTTCAGCCGCTGAAAAGCAGGCCGCCTGTGCCGCACTCTTCCAAGTGGGCACAGGCGGCCTGCTTTTTAGTCTTTATCTGCTGCTTTATTTCTCCGGACGCTTTGAAAATAGTTACAGTTCAGCCTTCGGCTAAACCGTAACAAATGATGCACAGAAACGGCAAAAAA
>OBXO01000711.1_pt1 | contig 22123 bp, 17 predicted proteins | sample 1501431 | NCBI WGS metagenome assembly OBXO01 (sample SAMEA2580163, study PRJEB22360) | human gut metagenome | biome: human gut; feature: human-associated habitat; material: faeces | place: Denmark | collected 2008/2010 | reverse complement strand
TTTAATGTAGTTATTTTAAGGAGGCATATCAATGGCTGTAAAAGTAGCAATTAATGGTTTTGGACGTATTGGACGTCTTGCATTTAGACAAATGTTCGGTGCAGAAGGTTATGAAGTTGTAGCAATCAACGATTTAACAAATCCTAAAATGTTAGCACACTTATTAAAATATGATTCAGCTCAAGGTAGATACGCATTAGCTGATAAAGTAGAAGCTAAAGAAGATTCAATCGTAGTAGATGGAAAAGAAATCAAAATCTACGCTGAAAGAAACGCTGCAGATCTTCCATGGGGAGAAATCGGTGTAGACGTAGTTCTTGAATGTACAGGATTCTACGTATCAAAAGCTAAATCTCAAGCACATATCGATGCAGGTGCTAAAAAAGTTGTTATCTCAGCTCCAGCTGGTAACGACCTTCCAACAGTTGTATTCGGTGTAAACGAAGACATCTTAACAGCAGATGACACAATCATTTCAGCTGCTTCATGTACAACAAACTGTTTAGCTCCAATGGCTGCAGCATTAAACAAATTAGCTGCAATCGAAAAAGGTTTCATGACAACTATCCATGCTTGGACAGGTGATCAAATGGCTTTAGACGGTCCTCATGCTAAAGGTGACTTAAGAAGAGCTCGTGCTGCTGCTTGCAACATCGTTCCTAACTCAACAGGTGCTGCTAAAGCTATCGGTCTTGTTATTCCAGAATTAGCTGGTAAATTAGACGGTGCTGCTCAACGTGTACCAGTTCCAACAGGTTCATTAACAGAATTAGTAGCTGTAGTAGACGGTAAAGTAACAGCTGCAGACGTTAACGCTGCAATGAAAGCTGCTGCTACACCATCATTCGGTTACACAGAAGAAGAATTAGTATCAACAGATATCATCGGTTGTACATACGGTTCATTATTCGATGCTACACAAACAAAAGTAACAGAACTTGGTGACAAAACATTAGTTAAAGTTGTTTCATGGTATGACAACGAAAACTCATACACAAGCAATATGGTTAGAACAATCAAATACTTTGCTGAACTTAGCAAATAATTTGTAAACAAGATCCTAAAAGGGTCCGGTCTTGTAGTTAGATTATAGGACCGGACCTTTTTTCTTGTGTTATTAATAAAAATTAAAATATACAGTTAATATTGAAAGGGGAAACAAACATGTTAAATAAAAAAACAGTTGACGATCTTAAAGATCTTCAAGGCAAAAAAGTTTTAGTTCGTTGTGACTTCAATGTACCTTTAAAAGATGGTGTAATCCAAAACTACAACCGTATTGATGGTGCACTTCCAACAATCAAAAAATTATTAGAACAAGGCGCAAAAGTTATCCTTTGCTCACACCTTGGTAAACCAAAAGGAGAAGCTAAACCAGAGCTTTCTTTAGCTCCAGTTGCAGTTGCTCTTACAGAAAGATTAGGCGTAGAAGTTAAATTCGTAGATGATGCACAAGTTACAGGTGCTGAAACACAAAAAGTTGCTGCTGAGCTTAAAGATGGTGAAGTATTATTACTTCAAAACACACGTTATAGAGCAGAAGAAACAAAATACGGTAAAGATGAAGCTGCTACTGCATACGCAGAAGAATTAGCTGCTCTTTGCGACAACCAAGTATTCGTAAACGATGCTTTCGGTACAGCTCACCGTGCACATTGCTCAAACGTTGGTGTAACTAAAGTTTGTAAAGAAAACGTAGTTGGTTACTTAATGCAAAAAGAAATCAAATTCTTAGGCGAAGCTGTAGAAAACCCAGTTCGTCCATTTGTAGCGATCCTTGGTGGTGCTAAAGTTTCTGATAAAATTGCTGTTATCAACAACCTTCTTGAAAAAGTTGATACACTTATCATCGGTGGTGGTATGGCTTACACATTCCTTAAAGCTCAAGGACAAGAAGTTGGTAACTCATTATTAGAAGAAGATAAAATGGATTACGCTTTAGAAATGGTTAAAAAAGCTGAAGAAAAAGGTGTTAAACTCCTTCTTCCAGTTGACCACGTAGTTGGTCGTGAATTCTCTAACGATACAGAAAAAGCTGTAGTAGAAACAATTGAAGCTGGTTGGTCAGGCTTTGATATTGGACCAAAAACAATCGAACTTTACAAAGATGCTTTAGCTGGTGCTAAAACAGTTGTATGGAATGGACCAATGGGTGTATTCGAATTCGAAAACTTTGCTGCAGGTACACTTGCAGTATGTGATGCAGTAGCTAACCTTGAAGGTGCTACAACAGTAGTAGGTGGGGGAGACTCTGTAAACGCTGTTAAACGTCTTGGTTTCGCTGATAAAATGAGCCATATCTCAACAGGTGGTGGAGCATCTTTAGAATTCTTAGAAGGTAAAGAGCTTCCAGGTGTTGCTGCAGCTGACAATAAAGGTTGCGGATGTAACTGTACTTGTAAATAATTAACTTATTACTTATTAGATAAAATGATTTTTGAAAATTTAATAGGTTAAATGGGTACTCTATCTCCTCTAGGAGGTGGAGTACCCTGCGCCTATATTAATAGGCCTAAGGGTCATAAAGAAGGAGATTAAAACCTATGCGTAAAAAAATCGTTGCTGGTAACTGGAAAATGAACATGACTCCAGCTAAAGCTGTAGAACTTATCGATTCACTTAAAAATGAAATTAACTCAAATGAAGTAGACGTAGTAGTATGTCCTCCATTCGTATGCCTTCCAGCTGTACTTGAAGCTGTAAAAGGAACAAACATTGCTGTAGGTGCTCAAAACATGCACTTCGAAGAAAACGGTGCTTATACAGGAGAAATCGCTCCAAGCATGTTAGTAGAACTTGGTGTTAAATACGTAATCATCGGTCACTCAGAAAGAAGACAATACTTTGCTGAAACAGATCAAACAGTTAACAAAAAAACATTAAAAGCTTTAGAACACGGCTTAGTACCAGTTGTATGTGTTGGTGAAAGCTTAGAAGAAAGACAACAAGGTGTAACAATTGACTTAGTTCGTCTTCAAACAAAAATTGCTCTTAAAGATGTAACAGCAGAAGATGCTAAAAAAGTAGTTATCGCTTACGAACCAATCTGGGCTATCGGAACAGGTATGACAGCTACTTCAGCTCAAGCAGAAGAAGTATGTGCTGCAATCCGTCAGGTAATCGCAGAAGTATATAGCAAGGAAGTTGCTGATGAAGTTCGCGTACAATACGGCGGTTCTGTAAATGGTGGTAACGCTAACGAGTTATTCAACATGGGTAACATTGATGGTGGTTTAGTAGGTGGAGCAAGTCTTAAACCAGAATTTGCTTCAATCGTTAACTATAAATAAGCTGCCTCTTAGAAGGAGAACAGATATGAGTAAACAAACTACATTACTCCTTATCCTTGACGGATTCGGAATCAATGATTTAAAAGATGGCAATGCTATCGCAAATGCAAACAAACCTAACCTTGACCGTATCATGGCAAAATATCCTACAGTGGCTGGATATGCAAGTGGTATGGCAGTAGGTCTTCCAGATGGCCAAATGGGTAACTCAGAAGTAGGTCACCTTAACATGGGCGCTGGACGTATTGTATATCAAGAACTTACACGTATCACTAAAGCAATCGCTGATGGAGATTTCTTCGAAAATGAAGCTTTAGCTGGTGCAATGCATAATGCAAAAGATAACGATAAAGCCCTTCACTTATTTGGACTTTTATCAGATGGTGGTGTACACAGTCATAACACACATTTATATGGACTTTTAGAAATGGCTAAAAAATTTGGTCTTACAAAAGTTTATGTACATGCATTCTTAGATGGTCGTGATACAGCTCCAGCTTCAGGTAAAGACTTCGTAGCTGCACTTGAAGACAAAATCAAAGAAATCGGCGTAGGTGAAATCGCTACAATCTCAGGTCGTTACTATGCAATGGACCGTGATAACAGATGGGACCGCGTTGAGTTAGCATACAATGCTATCGTAAATGCACAAGGTGAAACAGCAACTGATGCAGTAACTGCAATGGCTGATTCATATGCTAAAGAAGTATACGATGAATTCGTACTTCCAACAATCATTACAAAAGATGGTCAGCCAGTAGGTAAAGTAGAAGAAGGCGACTCAATAATCTTCTTTAACTTCCGTCCTGACCGTGCACGTGAAATGACTCGCGCATTCTGTGACGATGCATTTACAGGCTTTGAAAGAGATAGAGTGAATACTCACTTTGTAACTTTCACACAATACGATATTACAATTCCAAATAAAGAAGTAGCGTTTACACCACAAACACTTACTAACACATTTGGCGAATTCCTTGCAAATGCAGGCAAATCTCAACTTCGTATTGCGGAAACAGAAAAATATGCTCACGTTACATTCTTCTTCAACGGTGGTGTAGAAGATTCATATGAAAATGAAGACCGCGTATTAGTTTCTTCTCCAAAAGTAGCAACTTACGACCTTCAACCAGAAATGAGCGTAAACGAAGTATCTGATAAACTTGACGATGCTATTCGTAGTGGTAAATATGATGTAATCATTTGTAACTTTGCTAATCCAGATATGGTTGGTCATACAGGTAATATGGATGCTGCAGTAAGTGCTATTGAAGCAGTAGATGCAGCTGTTGGTAAAGTAATCACAGCAATTGAAGAAACAAATGGTTATGCTTTCATCTGTGCTGACCACGGTAATGCAGAACAAATGAAAGATTATGAAACAAACGGAGCATTTACAGCACATACTGTAAATCCAGTTCCATTCGTACTTGTTAATTACAAAGAAGGTGTAACTCTTAAAGAGGGCGGTAAACTTGCAGATATCGCACCAACACTTATTGAGATGATGGGTATGGAAAAACCAGCAGAGATGGACGGAGAGTCTCTACTCGTTAAATAAGAATTGGAATTTTTCGGGGCAAGAGGGCTATTTTTAGAAGAGACGTAAAGTTAATAGGCTATGACTCATATAAAGGTTAAGAAGACTTAAGCTAAAGTGTGATGCAAATTTTAGGGTACCTAAGCCTAAACATAAGGAGTTAGGTAAGTTAGGCTTCGGGCAGGAATGCCTAACTTAGCGTGATTCATGTAATGAAACAGTGTAATTTTGGTATAAGGTGGATACACTTTGAGTATGATTAGATAAAAAGTGGAGATAATAAAACTTCGATATTTAAGCATGCTGAAAGGAGTTATACACATATGAAAGGTTACATTGAGATTTTGGATGTATTTGCAAGAGAGGTGTTAGACTCTAGAGCTAATCCAACAGTTGAAGTAGAAGTTATTGTTGAAGGAGATTACGTTGGGCGCGCCATCGTACCTTCAGGAGCTTCTACAGGAGAGCTTGAAGCTATAGAGCTTCGAGATGGAGATACTTCTAGATACTTAGGTAAAGGTGTGCAAAAAGCCGTTAAAAATGTCAATGATATTATTGCAGAAGAAGTTATAGGTATGAATGCCCTTGATCAAGCTGCAATAGACAAAGTGATGATAGACTTAGATGGCACACCAAACAAGAGTAAGTTAGGTGCAAATGCGATACTAGGTGTGTCTATGGCAGTGGCAAAAGCAGCTGCAAAAGCACAAAGCATGCCTCTTTATCAATATTTAGGTGGGATAAATGCGAAAGTGTTACCTGTACCTATGATGAATATTCTAAATGGCGGGGAGCATGCCGATAATACAGTAGACCTTCAAGAATTTATGATTATGCCTGTAGGGGCAACATCCTTCAAAGAAGCACTTCGTATGTGTAGTGAGATTTATCACACACTTAAGAAAGTACTTAATGATAAAGGACTGGCTACAGGGGTAGGAGATGAAGGTGGTTTTGCACCAGACCTTGCAACTTCAGAAGAAGTCCTTACACTTATTGTACTGGCAATTGAAAAAGCTGGCTATAAGCCAGGCGAAGAAGTACGCATCGCAATGGATGCTGCAGCATCTGAACTTTATAATGATGTAGATGGTAAGTACTATTTCAAAGGCGAAAGCAAAATGAAAGGTACACAAATTGTACGTACATCCGAGGAAATGGTCGATTACTATGAAAATCTTGTGAATCAATTCCCTATCATTTCTATTGAAGATGGTTTAGGGGAAAAAGATTGGGACGGATGGGCACTCCTAAGTGAACGTTTAGGAGACCGTATCCAATTAGTAGGAGACGATTTATTCGTAACCAATACAAGTATCTTGGAAAAAGGTATCCTCAAAAAAGTGGGCAACTCCATTCTTATTAAAGTCAATCAAATTGGTACACTTACTGAAACTTTCAATGCTATTGAGATGGCGAATAGAGCGGGTTATACTGCAGTCGTGTCACACCGCTCAGGGGAATCAGAAGATGCTACCATAGCTGATATTGTCGTTGCAGTCAATGCAGGACAAATTAAAACTGGTGCGCCGGCCCGTGCTGATCGTACCGCAAAATATAACCAACTTCTTCGCATAGAAGAAGAGCTTGGTGAAGTAGCTGAATATAGAGGACTTCGTTCTTTCTTCAATCTTACTAGGTAAACACACAAATAAGACGAAGTATCATAAAATAGTGCCAGAAAGTGCAGCCATACTCAGTAGAAGAGTATGCTGCACTTTCTTATTATCTAGAGATTGGGGGACTCCATGCAGAATAAGGGGTATAGATAAAGGGGATTTAAGGGATTACTAGGAGAGTAGCATATAGTATAAACTGAAAGTCTATGGAAACAAGATAGGAAGTTTAGATAAGGTTGATGTAACAAATAAATTCAATTATAATAAATATTAAGAAAATAATTTCTAAGAAAGAAGGACAAAGTATGAAATTTAAAGATTTTAAGTATGAAAGACCAGACTTTGAAGTTTTTAAAGAAACCCTCTCTAAAATGACAGAAGAACTTAAAAATGCTGATACAAGCCAAGCACAAATTGAGAAGGCTAAAGAAATTCATCATTATATAAACACGGTTATGACAGCGGCAGATATTGCAACTGTACGTTATACAATCAATACAAAAGATGCTTTCTATGAAGGAGAAAGTGATTATTGGGATGAGCACGCTCCAATGTATGGAGAAGTTATTAACAACTTTGAGGCAGTTATGTTAGATTCTCCTTTTAGATCAGAGTTAGAAGAAGAGTTTAGCAAACAATACTTTGATATTATGGAAAACTCAAGACTGACTTTTTCACCAGAGATTATGGAAGAGATGAAACAAGAAAATAAACTTGTGACAGAATACAATAAACTTATTGCTTCTGCCGAAATTGAGTTTGAAGGTCAGACTTATAACTTATCAGGCCTTAGACCATTTATGCTTTCTAAAGACAGAGAGACAAGAAAACGTGCTCATGAAGCATACTTTAGTTTCTTTGAGGCTCATGAGGCTAAGATCGACGAATTATTTGATAAGATGGTACAAGTAAGAGACCAAAAAGCTAAAAAATTAGGTTTTAAAGATTATGTGGAATTTGGCTATCGTCTTATGAATCGTAATGACTATAATAGAGATATGGTAGCAAACTACAGAAAACAAGTATTAGAAGATATCGTACCTGCAGCTAATGAGCTTTATGCACGTCAGGCAAAACGTTTAGGACTTGACCATTTAGCTTATTATGATGTGGATTTTGAGTTTAATAGTGGAAATGCAACGCCACAAGGAGATTCTACATTTATTTTAGAAAATGGTAAAAAGATGTACAGTGAGCTTTCTCCTGAGACAAAAGAATTCTTCGACTTTATGACAGAGAATGAACTTTTAGATTTAGAAACTAAACCAGGTAAACAGTCAGGTGGATACTGCACATTCTTCCCAGCTTATAAATCACCATTTATTTTCTCTAACTTCAATGGAACAGCAGGGGATATTGATGTACTAACTCATGAAGCAGGTCATGCCTTCCAAGTTTATCAATCAAGGTGGATTGATGTACCAGGGCTTACTTTCCCGACTTTTGAAAGCTGTGAAATTCATTCTATGAGTATGGAGTTTATCACATGGCCTTGGATGGAAAATTTCTTTAAACAAGATACAGCTAAGTACAAGTATGAACATTTAGGAAGTGCTATTAAATTTATTCCATATGGAATTATTGTAGATGCTTTCCAGCACTTTGTATATGAAAATCCTACAGCTACACCAGCTGAAAGAAAAGCACATTGGAGAGAGCTTGAAAAACAATATTTACCACATAAAGACTATAGTGAATGTGAGCTTTTAGAACGCGGTACATGGTGGTATAAACAAGGACATATTTTTGCATCACCATTCTACTATATTGACTATACACTAGCTCAAGTATGTGCACTTCAATTCTGGGAAAAGATGAACCATGATAGGGAAGCAGGATGGGCAGATTATATGCGTATTTGTAAACCAGGTGGTACAAAATCCTTCTTGCAATTAGTAGAGCTTGCAAACCTTAAGTCACCATTTGAAGATGGTTGTATTAAGAGTGTTATTGGTGAAGCCAGAAACTATCTAATGGGGATTGATGATAGTAAGTTATAGAAAAAGATTAGCTGTGTGCTGTCTATAATAAGTGATTATTTATAAGCAAATAAACATAGTGAAAATAAATTGACAAATTTAAGTGAAAATTATATAATTTGCTTAACAGACTACATTAATAAAAAATGAAATGAGGTGATTAATATGACAACTATATATTTAAATAGAACGGATGCCATGTTAAACACCTATAAGGTGGAATTTTAATACTTTTTTATTAGTGTTAATTGAACGTGTTTTAAAAAGGCGTATCCGTATAAGGATGCGCCTTTTTGTATGTATAGTTGTCCTAGGATAATGGGTCTATTAAAAATAGAATGATGTCTAGGAGGATATAGAAATGAAAAGATTAAAAAGTTATTTGCTTAATATGGACAATACTACAAGTACTTATAAGGAGATGTATGAGGGGGAGATGATTGTTTATTTTCCTCCAAAAGCTAATGGAGATGTGATAGAACCAGAAATCCAATATGATTCCGTCTATTGGAAGGATGAGGTTGCTTACGTGGTAGAAAGAAGTCATAAACTTGCACTTGATAAACCGACAGTTACGATTCAAATACCATGTAACCTATTAGGAATCTATGACTATACAGAAACAAGTGCAGACCATTGTTTACGTAAATTTAAGACTTATATAGATGAACTTAATAGTGTGAACTATAACGTTAAACGTCCAGATAGAGAAAATGGCAAGTATTACGTGTATGAACCTGGAGGAGTTGTATTAAGTCGCAATGCGTCCTATTTTACAGTAAGGCCACAAAAGGATTATGAAAATGGAAAAGGTAATGCAATTTATTTATTATTAGAAAATGAAGAAAAAACGCCTCAAATATATTTGTGCATTATGATGCAGATTCAGTTACCAGCTAAAAAAATTCGTAAAAGTATTCAAATGCTCTGTAGAGATTTACCAAATGCTGTGGAATGCTTTATTGAACAATTTGATTTAGAAAAGTTGAATGAAGCGCTTTTACTTTCTAGTAAACAAAGAGAGATTAGAGCATGGCTAAAAGAAAGTGAGTATTGCGTATTTATTGCTAATGGTAGTATTTTACCACGTTCGAAGGGGACTGATTTACCACTCCAAGAAGCTATTCCATTTGTATCCACACCAAGGGATGAAATTGAAGTATGTGGTATACGGGGGATGGGGATTAAAAAAGGTGTTACAGTTATAACAGGTGGTGGTTACTCAGGTAAGTCCACCCTTCTAGATGCTATTTCAGCAGGGATTTATAATCATGTAAAAGGTGATGGAAGAGAGCTTGTCATTACAGATGAGAGTGCAGTTAAAATATCAGCAGAGGATGGACGTAGTGTTAAAAATGTTAATATATCCCCTTTTATAAAGTGGCTACCCTCTGGGGATACAAGAAACTTTTCTACAGAACATGCAAGTGGCTCTACCTCACAAGCAGCTAATATTATGGAAGCAGTTCATTATAATATGAAGTTACTCCTTATTGATGAGGATAAAAGTGCTACTAACTTTATGATTAGAGATCAAATGATGAAGGAACTTATTGAGAAAGAGCCTATAACCCCTTTTACTGAACGTGTAAATGAACTTTATGAAAAAAATGGTGTATCTACTATTTTAGTTATAGGTGGGAGTGGGGAGTATCTTTCAGTTGCCGATAAGATTTATAAAATGGAAGATTACTGTATTCAAGATGTAACCGAAAGAGCACAGGCTATTTGTCAAAAAGCAGGTGTTATTTTAGAGAGTCCTTGTAAAGTGGAGTGGTCTTATAAACGTCTATTAAACCCTGATGGCTTTACTTCATATCCAAAGAATTATGGAACAGAACGATTAGAAGTATCTGATATGGGCTTTATTTTATGTGGAGATGAATGTATTGATATTCGTATGTTATATCATGCAGTCAGCAAAGCTCAACTCAATGCAATGGGATTTATGCTCAGAAAGTTAGAGTTAAGAGTTAATGAGGATGAAATAGATATAGAAAAGCATATTGATGAATTATATGATGAAATTGAGAAGAGTGGGATTGATTGTATTTTTACTAACCTATTTACTACTTGTGAGAGGTTTCTAGATTTGCCACGTAAGCATGAGTTAATGGCAGTGATTAATAGAATGAAAAAAATTAAGTTTATTCCCTATGAAGAAGAGTGTGTTTAATGAGAAGGTTCAAAGGAATTATGCATCCTATGCAGAAGCATAGAAAAAGCTAATGATAATGGCTTTATAATAAAGCTTCAAGTATTGAAGAAAAAGAGATAAGTTATCTCTTACTAATTATTAATGACTTAAGTGAGAAATATGTGAATACAATTAAGGATGTATGAGAAGAAGCATAATTTTTAGCTCAAACGGTAAATAAACATATCATTGGCGTAATGGTATGCTCTAAGATAGTTTTACAGAATGTTTTAACTTCAAGGTGAAATCTTGGTTTGAGGCAGTGTAGCCTCTAGGCTTATTTTGCTGTGTAGATAGAATGAGTGAAATGGGTTTAGGAATGAAAAGTAAGTTTGGCAAAGGTTTGAAGTAAGTAGGAGATTAAAGTATAATATATATAAGGAATCTTTGTTATATTGCAATTAGGATAAGCCTATGCTATGATAGAAAGAGCGTAAAACGTATTTAAGGAGGCAAAGCCATGGATATTTTACAAATGGTTGTTGCAGGAGTTTACGTATTAGCAGCGATTGCTATTATCGTTGTTGTATTACTCCAAGAAGGTAAATCTGCAGGACTTGGTGCAGCTTTCGCAACAAATCAAGAGAGTTACTGGAATAAAAATAAAAAACATACTTTAGAGGGTAGATTTGAGCTTTGGACAAAAATCACTGCAGGTGTTTTTGTTATATTAGCAATCGTTTTAAACCTCATCTAAAGGAAAAGAGCTACTTAGGTAGCTCTTTTTTTGTGCAGAAGAATATATGAAAAGCGACAAAAAGTTATTAAATAATAATTTTTATTTGCATCATGAGACAAAGTTTGCATATAATAAAAGAGAAAAGCAATTTATTTGGAGGTTAATATGTTTCAAGTCATTAGAGATAAAGATAATTGTTACTATAATAGTGTAGATGGAAGTTGGAAACCTTCTAGAACAGGTAAAACCATTAAAATTTTTTCACCTATAGACGGTCAGTTTATTGGTATGGTGCCAAGTATGACGACTGAAGAAGTAGATGAGGTTATGGCATCAGCTAAGGCTGCGCAAAAAACTTGGAAAGAAACACCTCTTATTGAGCGTGCGAAAGTGCTTAATCAAGCAGCTTTCTTATTAAGAGAACATAAAGAAGAAATTGCTAAAGTTCTTGTTAGGGAAATTGCTAAAGATATTAAATCAAGTATTGCAGAAGTAGAACGTACGGCCGACTTCCTTCTCTTTACAGCAGATGCAGCTAAACAGATGAAAGGTGAAATGTTGCAAGCAGATGCTTTCCCGGGTTATGGCACAAATAAAATGTCCTTTATTAGCCGTGAACCGCTGGGAACAGTACTTGCTATTTCGCCTTTCAACTATCCAGTTAACCTATCTACTTCTAAAATTGCACCTGCTTTAGTAGGTGGAAATACAGTAGTGCTTAAGCCACCTACACAAGGGTCTATCAGTACACTCCACCTTGTAAGAATCTTTGAAATGGCAGGCGTTCCAAAGGGAGTTCTGAATACTGTAACAGGTAGAGGGAGTGAAATTGGTGATTATGTGGTAACTCATAAAGATGTTGATTTTATCAACTTTACAGGTAGTACAGAAATTGGTCAGCATTTAGCAAGTATTTCTACTATGAAACCACTTCTTATGGAACTTGGTGGTAAGGATGCAGCTATTGTATTAGACGATGCAGACTTAGATTGGGCAGCAAGCAATATTGTATCAGGTGCTTTCTCTTACTCAGGACAACGCTGTACAGCTGTTAAGCGTGTATTAGTAGATGAAAAGGTAGCGGATACACTTGTAGAGAAAATAAAAGAAAAAGTAGATAAGCTTGTAGTGGGTGACCCATTTGATGAAAAGACAGTCATTGTACCACTGATTTCATCTGCTTCAGCAGACTTCGTAGAAGAACTTATAAAAGATGCTCTCGATAAAGGTGGAAAGCTTCTTGCAGGTGGTAAACGCGAAGGGAATACGATCTATCCAACACTTATTGACAATGTAACTGAAGAAATGAGACTGGCATGGGAAGAACCTTTTGGACCAGTGTTGCCAATTATTAGAGTAAAGGATATAGATGAAGCAATAAGAATCGCTAATGAATCTGAATATGGACTTCAATCTTCTGTATTTACAAAGAACATTGATAAAGCCTTTGGTATTGCAAGAAGATTAGAAGTTGGAACAGTTCAAATTAACAATAAGACAGAAAGAGGACCAGATCATTTTCCATTCTTAGGGGTTAAATCATCTGGTATGGGTACACAAGGTATTCGTTATAGTATTGAAGCTATGACAAGACCAAAAGCAACAGTGCTTAATCTTATAGATCACATATAAAAAGAGGCCTTAGGGTCTCTTTTTTATATTTTAGAGATGCTCTAAGTTTCTAGAATATAAAGGGAGATGGGAGATATTCTCGGTTTCTTTAAGGAGAGTGTACTTCTCACTACTGAATGGAACTTAAAGCTTCTAGCAGAAGAAATGTAAAGATAGCTAGCTTGTTATGAAATATTTTAAATAGTATATAATGATGCAAAAATAGCTTGTTTATGCTATAATGAATTAAGGGTAAAATTTTATTTTATTGTACTAATTTAACCTGATAATTCTATAATTGGAGGGGTTATTATGAAAAATAATATAGCGATTACCATCAATAGAGAGTTTGGCAGTGGAGGAAGACTTGTAGGTGAAAAGTTAGCAGAGACTTTAAATATGAAGTTTGTAGATAAGCTCATGTTAACTGAAGCGGCAAAACTTATGGGTGTAACAGAAGAGCACCTTAAAAGCTTTGATGAGAAAGCGCCTTCTGTCTGGCAAGTATCGAGTGTCAATATGGGCAGTTATCATGGTATGAGTGTGCCTTATTATTTTTACAGTGTGACAAACAATGATTTATATATTACCCAGGTTAATTTAATTGAAAAGTTAGCAAAAGAAAATAGCTGTATCTTTATAGGAAGATGTGCCAATGTAGTACTTGAAGATTATCCTAAACGTGTATCAGTCTTTTTATATGCAGATAAGGATTTTAAGAAAAGGATGATAGAAGAGATTTATCATTTTACCAATCTTAAAGATGTGGATAAGGAAATTAAAAGAATAGATAAAGAACGTTCTACCTACTATACCAATTATACAGGTTATAAGTGGAGAGACCCACATCAATATGATTTGATGATTAATACAAGCAATATAGGTATAGAAAATACAGTTAAGCTTATACAGTCTTATGTAAAAATGAAATATGGAACAATTTAAAAGAGGGGGAAACGCCTCTTTTTTTGCAGTTTTAAGATATTTTATTTGATGAATGGTAATAAAAATTAGTATAGATGTTAAAAATAAGATATAATAAAGTTTAAAGCAATAAAGAAGAGGTGACGGAATGTCAAAAAAAGAAAAAAACTATGATGAGCTTTATCAAACGCGAAAAGAAAAAATTACGCAGTTTATTCATACACCACAATACCAACCTTTAAAAATAAAAGAGTTTGCCATGTTCTTTCATGTATCAACAGAAGATAGACATATACTTGAACAAATACTTGGTGAGTTAGTCGCAGAAGGTAAGCTGATTCGTAATAAACGTGGCAAATTTGTAACACCTAAAGCTTTAAACTTAGTAACAGGTGTTTTTACAGGCCATGCAAAAGGTTTTGGGTTTGTAACCGTAGAAGGCGAAGAGAAGGATATCTTCATTCCTGCATCAGGTGTAAATGGAGCGCTTCATAAAGATACAGTCATGTGCCGTATTACAAGACCAGCAGCAGGTGAGAAGCGTGCAGAAGCAGAAGTTATTAAAATTATTGAACGTGGTCCTCAATGTATCGTAGGAAGATATGAGGAAAGTCAGAATTTTGGATTTGTTGTGCCGGATGAAAGTAAATATGCAAGGGATATCTTTATTCCAAAGAAATTTTCTAAGGGAGCAGTTACAGGCCATAAGGTACTCGTTGAGATTATAGATTGGGCAGAAGAAAAGCGTAATCCAGAAGGTAAGATAGTACAGATTCTCGGGCATATTAATGACCCAGGTGTAGACATCCTATCTATTATTTATCAGTTTGACCTGCCAACAGAGTTTCCAGATGAAGTCATGAGAGAAGTTGAGCAGATACCAGCTGAAGTAGCAGATAAAGATAAAAGAGGCCGTATGGATCTTAGACATGTGCCGATGGTAACGATTGATGGTGAAGATGCTAAAGACTTAGATGATGCCATCTCTATTGAGAAACTGGAAAATGGTAGATTCCGTTTAGGCGTACACATTGCCGATGTTACCCATTATGTAAAAGAAAAAGCACCATTAGATAAGGAAGCTCTTGAGCGCGGTACAAGTATTTACTTAGTAGATCGTGTTATTCCCATGCTTCCACATAAATTAAGTAATGGTTTATGTTCACTTAATGCAGGGGTAGACCGCTTAGCATTAAGCTGTATTATGGAAGTCGATCAAAATGGTCATGTACAAAGTCATGAAATTGCTGAAACAGTTATTAAGATAGATGAACGTATGAGCTATACACAGGTTAAGAAAATCCTAATGGACCATGATGAAGAGCTTATAGCAAAATATAAAGACTTTGTACCTATGTTTGAAACGATGGAAGAACTTGCAGCTATTTTAAGAGATAAACGTATGAAACGTGGGGCTGTAGACTTTGATTTTGAAGAGACAAAGGTTATTTTAGATAAGGAAGGTCATCCAATAGACATTAAACCTTACGATAGAAACGTAGCAACACGTATTATTGAAGAGTTTATGCTTCTTGCTAATGAAACCATAGCAGAAGATTACTTCTGGCAAGAGAAACCTTTCGTATATCGTACCCATGAGGATCCAGACCCAGAAAAAATTGAAGCATTAGGAGAATTTTTAACGAACTTTGGCTATACAGTAAAAGGTCATACGAAAACCCATCCAAAAGATATGCAGAAAATCTTAGAAGAGATTGAAGGTAAACCAGAAGAAAACATTATTAGTCGTCTTCTTCTTCGTTCTATGAAGCAAGCACGCTATAGTGGTGAGTGTACAGGACACTTTGGTCTTGCTGCTAAATATTACTGTCACTTTACATCACCTATAAGACGTTACCCAGACCTTCAGATTCACCGTATTATTAAATATAATCTACATGGTAAAATGCATGGGGAAAAGGAAAAGAAAATGTTTGACCATGTAACAGAGGTAGCCAAACAATCTTCAATGCGTGAAAGAAGAGCAGAAGAGGCAGAAAGAGAGACCATTAAACTTAAGAAAGTAGAATATATGGAAAGTCATATAGGTGAAATTTTTGACGGTGTTGTGACAGGAACAACTTCATGGGGTATTTATGTAGAACTTCCAAATACAGTTGAAGGTCTTGTTCATGTAAGTGAAATGGATGATGACTATTATATCTATGATGAACCAGGTCATAGATGGATTGGTGAACATACCAAGAAGATTTACCGATTAGGGGATACAGTAAAAGTAGAGCTTTTAAGTACAAATCGTCTTACAAGAACAATGGATTTCCGATTTGTTGATGATGAAGGAGAAGACGAAGAGGAGTAAAAAGAATAAAGAGGATGAAAACGTGCAAAATAACTAAAGTTGCACGTTTTTTTGTATTTCTAAATGGATTTAATTTATTGAAAATAATGAGTAGATTTGATAAGGATGGTAAAAGCTAAATTTAATTTAAATAAACATTAAAACGGTTAATATTATATAAATATTGAATTTGAGTTTAAAAAGCGAGAATCTTTACTAAGTGATTGACTTTATAGAAGGCATCTATTAAGATAAAACATGGTAAACAAAATGGGAAATTTATGTCGATTAGGTAAGCGACGTTTTAAATTTTGACAACGATAACAAGATGAGGTGCGAATGAATGGGAATTAGATTAGAAAATCTAGTAGTAAAATTTGGCGATTTTACTGCCATTAATGACTTAACAATTCAGATTCCAAAAGGTAAATTAATTTCACTTCTTGGTCCATCAGGTTGTGGGAAATCAACAACACTCTTTACAATTTGTGGTATTCACAAGCCAACAAGTGGGAAAATCTATTTCGGAGACCGTGATGTAACAGGTCTTGAGCCAGAGAAATTAGGTATTGGTCTTGTGTTCCAAAACTATGCCTTATACCCACATATGACTATTAGAGAAAATATTTTATTCCCTCTTAGAAATTTAAAATGGGATAAAAAAGAAGCAGAAGAGCGCGTACTCGAAGTAGCTAAAATCGTTAAGATTGATGGCCTTTTAGATCGTAAGCCAGGACAACTTTCTGGTGGTCAACAGCAAAGGGTAGCTATTGCACGTGCACTTGCTAAAAAACCAGAAAACCTTTTATTAGATGAGCCTTTATCAAACCTTGATACAAAGCTTAGAGTAGAAACACGTCAAGAAATTCGTCGTATTCAACAAGAAACAGGTGTTACAGCTATCTTCGTAACACATGATCAAGAAGAAGCTATGAGTATCTCAGATCAAATCATCTTAATGAAAGATGGTAAAATTCAACAAGTATCTACACCTACGGACATTTATATGAACCCATGTAACAAATTCGTTGCATCTTTCATTGGTAGTCCAGCAATGAACTTTATGAGACTTGATGTTAAAGAAGGAGTAGGAACAGTAGAAAAATGCATCTTTAATGGGCTTCCAAAAAATAAAAAATCTATTGATTTAGGTTTTAGAGCAGAAGATATGGAAGTAAGTGAAGAGGGATTTGAAACAACTGTTCAAACTGTAGAAGTTTTAGGTAGAGAAAGACTTCTTACTCTAGAATTTAACGGAGAAACTTTCAAAATGCTCGTAGACAAAGAGTTTATGATTGCTGAAGGTACTAGACTTTGTGTAAGACCTAAAGTAGGAAAAGCTTATGTATTTGATACTGAAACAGAGGAGTTCATTACAAAATGCTAAATAATAAAGGGAAAAAGAGTTATAAAGGCTACTTATACTTATTACCAGCCTTGCTTGTATTAAGTGTATTTGTCTTTTATCCAATTATCAATGCTATTGTATTTAGTTTTGATGAAACTAAAGCTGTAGGTTATGTATTTGGTTTTGGAAGTTATAAATATCTATTTGAAGATAAAAGATTCTTACAATCTTTAGTGAATACTGTTATTTATGCTGCAGTTGTGCCAGCTTTATCTGTAGGCCTTTCACTTATGATTGCCAATACACTTGCAAACCTCAAAAATGAAAAACTTAAAGGGGTATTCCAAAGTATTTATTTCTTGCCATATGTAACTTCACTTGTAGCAATTGGAGTTGTATGGTCATGGTTATTTAATGGCCAATATGGTATTATCAACTACTTATTAGGTTTTATTGGAATTGATCCAATTAATTGGTTAAGTGATCCTAACTGGGCAATGCCTGCACTTATTATTTTCTCTGTATGGAAGAGTTTAGCCTTTAATACACTTATTCTTACAACAGGGATTGCATCAATTAATCCGCAGTACTACCAAGCAGCTAAAATTGATCAAGCAACAAATAGTACTATATTTAGAAAAATTACAATTCCACTTGTATCTCCAATTATTCTTTATACGTATATCATTAGCTTAATTGCTGGATTTAAAGTATATACAGAAGTATTTGTTCTCTTTAATGGACGTACACTTGATGGACGTGTATCAACAGTAGTTATGTACATTATTGATAGATTCTATGGAGATCAAGACTTCCCTCTTGCTTTTGCAGCAGCGGTAGTACTTCTACTTATTATTTTAACAGTAACATTTGTCCAAAGAACAATTGCACGTAATAAAGTGCATTACTAGAAGGAGGGCGTTATGGAAAAGAAAATGAACATAAAAGTAGCATTAAAATATTTTCTTCTAACTTTATTTGCTATTGTAACGCTATTTCCATTCTACTGGATGATGGCGTCTTCACTTAAAACAGCGTTTGAGGTTATTCAAACTCCTCCAACACTTGTGCCAAATGAATTTATGTGGGAAAACTATGGCATTGCTTTAACAATGGCTCCGTTTGCCAGATATTTTATTAATACAGTTATCGTAACAGTTTTAAGTATTGTAAGTTCAGTAATTGTAGCAATTCTTGCTGCATTTGCCTTTTCTCATCTTGAATTTAAAGGAAGAGATTTTATCTTCTCATTATTCCTTGCTTCTATGATGATTCCAGGTGAAGTATTAATTATTACAAACTTTAAAACAATATCAGCATTAAGATGGATGGACACGTATCAAGCGCTAGTAGTACCTTACATGGCTAATGTGCTTTACATTTATATGCTTAGAGAATTCTTCCTTAAAATCCCTAAACAACTTTACTTTGCGGCTAAAGTTGATGGAGCAAATGACTGGAAATTCCTATGGAAGATTATGGTTCCGATGGCGAAAGGTTCTATTATTACAATCTGTATTTTAGTAGGGATTAATTCATGGAATTCATTCTTATGGCCACTTCTTGTAACAAACAAAGAAGAAATGAGACTTTTATCAAACGGTCTTACAGCATTCCAATCAGATGCAGGTAACCGTTATGAGCTCTTAATGGCAGCTTCTACAATTATTACGATTCCAGTTATGGTTGCCTATATCTTCCTTCATAAGAAAATTATGAACGGTATTACTGTAGGCGGCGTTAAAGGTTAAAATTTATATACATTTATATAAATTACACAAATAAACTTTGTATGAGGTGAAAACAAATGAAAAGAAAACTATTTGCATCTGCAATGACAGGTATTCTTGCTGTTTCTGCATTAACAGGTTGCGCATCAGGTGAAGTAACACCTAATGAAGGAAATAAAACACCAGTTGCAATCGAAATCCCAGATATGACTGAGCCAACATCAATTGAAATGTGGCACTTTATGTCAGGAAAACAACAAGAAGTTCTTCAATCAATTATTGATGAATTTAATGCAACAAATAACATGAATATTACTGTAAGTGCAGTAGCACAAGGTAAAATTCCTGATCTTAACAAAAAAGTAATTGCAGCAGAGCAGTCAAATACTTTACCAGCAATTATTAATGTATACCCAGACCTTGCTACAGGCCTTATTGAAAAAGGTGCTATTTATGATATTAGTTCTTTTGCATCACATCCTGAAGTTGGTATGGAAGCAGAACTTAAATCAGATTTCGTTGAGGCATTTATTGCTGAAGTATCACAATGGGATGGCAAACTTTATGGTATGCCAATGACAAAATCAACAGAAGTTATTTATGTAAATAAAACATTATTAGAAAAAATTGGTTATACAGAAGCAGACGTTCAAGGTATGACAATGGATAAATTAGCAGAGATTTCTAAAGCTGCTAAAGAACAACTTGGTATTCCAGGTTTTGGATATGATAGTGGTTCAAATGGATTTATTTCTACATTAAAAATGGATGGTAAAAATTTCGTAGATCTTGATGGAACAATCAATGTAGATAATGAATGGGTTAGAACATTCATGGACTTCTATAAAGAGCAAGTAACAAACGGTTACTTCCGTACTCCAGGTGAAGATGGTTTCTTATCAGGACCATTCTCTAATCAACAAATGTTAATGTACCAAGGATCAACAGCAGGTGCATCATTCATTGATACAAATGGTCAATTTGAATTAATCGCTGTAGAACCAGCTTACTTTGAAGGTAAAGACAAAGCAGTTATCCAACAAGGTGGTTCATTATTTGTAACAACTGATGTAACACCACAAGAACAATTTGCTGCTTATGAATTTATTAAGTTTGCAACAAATACAGAAAACACAGCTAAATTTGCAACAGAAACAGGATATCTTCCAGTACGTAAATCAGCTGCAGAAACAGATATCGTTAAAAATATATTAGCAGATCCAGAAGCTGTATATGCAAAAGTATACCCAGTAGCTCAAACAGCTTTAGGTTATGCTTACTATACACCAGCAGTTAACAATGCACAATCAGCACGTAGCACAATTCAAGAAAAATTTGAAGCATACGTAAATGGTAACATTACAGATATAGAAGCATTCATCCAAGAATCTTTAGCAGAAGTTGGTACATCAATCCAACGTCAATAATAATAGGAAAGCCACAAGTCTTTGAAATATAAAAACTTGTGGCTTTTATTTTACTTTTTTATTCTCACATTACTTAAAAGTTATCTTAAAATGATTGAACTAATAGATAAAATCAACAAGTCCATAAGAAAATATAATAGATAAAGTTTATGATTTAACAACAAGTTATTTTGATGATAACACATACAGTTTAGGTGTTCTTTTAGAAGATGGCAAACTAATAGAAATAGACTTCATAAGTAAATTTGATTGTCCAAAGATTTCTGCCACAGAGATGATACGTACTGATGATAATCATGCAGTATTTAGTTTTGTTTCTGATACAGCAGGGACTTTCTACTATGCACTTGGTAAAGCAGAACCAGCTAAACAACCAGAACAAGGCGAATTTAGTATCGTTAATGCAAAAGGTTTTACACTTCCAGCAACTGATTTCTTTGCAGAAATGGGTGGTTTTGAGATTGAATTAAACAGAGCAACCAAAGAACCTTTAAGGTTAGAAGATTTTACTATTATTTGCCCTAAAAATGGTAAATTAATATTAGGAAGATTAGAGACAGAAGATAACAAGACATATAAACTTCATATGAAAAAAGGTTATAATTTTGTATCTGGTACAACTTATAATGCAACCATTATATTTAATAATGGAACACAAGCTAGTAAGAAGTTCTTTGTAGATGTTTGAGCAGATGACGTTACTGAATTAGATTTAAAATTAACAACAGATAGTGCACTTCAAGTATCTTTCAAAGCAAAAGAAAATGGAAAAATTTATTATGATCTAACAGATGAAGATCAACAAAATAGTAGACCAAAAGATCCAACTGAACTTTTCGAAAAGGGTCAAGTACAAGAAATAACAACTGGATATAATATTTTAGAAGGAATAGTAGCCAAGGAAGGACAATGGTTCCGTTATGCAGTAGAGGATGAACTTGGTAATAGAATGACACGCTATGGCTATGAATGCGTTCCAAAATATGTGCCAGAAAATAAACCAGATGAATCAGAAGAATTAAAAGTTACAAATATTAAATTTAATAAAGATAGTGGTTATTATGGTTATGGTCAAATAGTTATTACATTTAATAGAGAAGTTCAAATTAACTCAGCTAATACAAGAGATGTTAAGATAACAAATGTTGATGGGAAATTTGCTGTAGATGCTCAATTTGATTACTTTGCACCTACAGATACTTTAAAATTAGACTTAAGAAATGTGAGTGGAATGGTAATAAATAGTGGAGAGCATCAATTTACTTTTAGACTTACTTATGAGGGCAAAGATGGAGGGCTAGAAGATAAAATATTTATTGAAACTTTCATTACAGATTAAATAAAAGTATCTTTTTTAGGTAGAGTTTTATAACTTTGCCTTTCGTTTTAGTAGTAAGCTAAAACGTTAGTAAGTATTAAATGTACAAGGATATAGGCTATTTTAATAAGTTGAAGAGCTATAGAATATGTGGTACTATTA
>OBXO01000702.1_pt1 | contig 22324 bp, 20 predicted proteins | sample 1501431 | NCBI WGS metagenome assembly OBXO01 (sample SAMEA2580163, study PRJEB22360) | human gut metagenome | biome: human gut; feature: human-associated habitat; material: faeces | place: Denmark | collected 2008/2010 | reverse complement strand
CACCTCCAATCATCGAATCCGAATTTCTTCAGTCCAATAATCGGGGTGCGGTTCAAAGCTTTGCCTTGGGCCCCGTTATCTTCTTCATAGTGCCAGATTTTGATGGTCTTCGGATTGCTCTCCTGTGCGCCGTCATCGCCGCCACAGCCTGCAAGACCCAGTGTTCCGAACATGGTCGCCACTGCCAATCCGGCGGCGACAAGTTTACGGGTGGACTTCATTGTTTCTCCTTTTCAGCGCCTTTACTGAAATGAGTTTCGAAATATATTCGAGGGACTCATTACCCATAAACTAAAAGATTTCCGCCTTCTTTTCAATTTGTTTCGACATTTTTTCGATAAGTCATCATATTGTCGTAAACATTGGGAGAAACTACAAGATGTTGCACGGCCCCATCGTGCCGCGGGCAACATATTTTCCTGGCAACAGCTCAACGGCACCGACGTCATGACGACGATACTCGAGAATCTCCATCATGGTGTCGACCGCACGAGAACATACCACATTCGGCTCCATCGGCATCTCATCAACCGCTTGTGGCAATTGCTGCAATCCGTACGTGCAAGCAGCCATCACCGAAATGTCTTGCGGAACTACCAGATTACGCTCATGCAGCGCGATCAACAGGTTGTTGACATGCGTGGCATTGGTCTGGCACACAATCGCCGTGATTTCAGGATCTTGAGCGAATGCGGAATCCAGCAGCAACCGTACATCAGCCATGCCATAGCCCGTGGATGGCATGAACGACACTTTCATATTCAGATCGTCACCCCGTTTAACGACCGCATCGCGGAAGCGAATCAGGTAGTTCGAACCATCTTCGTAGGCGAATCCGCTGTTGCCGACGATCAGTACATGCGTATGCCCCAATGCAGAGGCCTTTTCCATGGCCTCGCGCCCCATCCGCTCGAAATCAAGATCCACGGAATACACCGCCTCGGAATTCGAAGGGTATCCGACGCAGACCACCGGCACATCAAGCATGGCAGGCACCTCGGCACGCGAATCGGTCATCAGCACGTCGAGCAACAGGATGCCGTCGACCATGCCGCTCCGCGCGATGCGGGTCAGTTCCCGATCGCCATATTCGTGCATCAGCAGCAGAATGTCATAGCCGTACCTTTTGGCACGGGTGGCGAGCGCAAAGAAGAAAACCGCGTAATTCGAGTAATCCGTATACTCATGCAGCGGCGAGCTCAACGCCAACACCTTGGTCCATCCGCCGTGTACGGCACGAGTCTGGCCATTCGTGCGATAGCCCAGTTCGCGGGCGGCCCGCAGGACTTTCAGTCTTGTCTCCTCCTTGACGGAGCGCTTGCCACTCATCACATACGAGACCGTGCTGATCGACACCCCGGCCCGAGCCGCTACGTCTTTGATGCCAGCCATGTCGGTCTCCTGCAACTGTCCGTTGAATCCGCCCGTAGGTTTTTATAGTATGCCAGTCTATCGTTCGACGTTCATCGCAATGCGATTCACTCACAGCTTCAGCCTGTCAGCCGAATTGGGCCTACCGGACACCCGCTTCAGCAGAGTTTCGACTAGACTATCCGCACGAAGGCCGCTGAGTCATACTCAGCGGCCTTCGCTCAAGTCAACCGACGAATCATGCCAAGAATCAGGCGATGCCCTCACCGCGGCTGGCGGAAATGCCGGTCACCGATCGGCTCGAATGGCGTGTGCGGCTCGAGCTGATACCAGTAGGCCACTGACGCGACATCGTCCTGCCGTTCGAAATTGCCGGCCTCCTCAGTGCCGATCTGCTGCCATTCAACGCGCAAATCGGAATCGAAATAGATCGGATCGGGGATATGCCAACGGTATAGACCGCGCGTCACCGGCGTATTGATGTCCCAGTAGGCACTTTCCCGATTCGCGGCGAGTTGTTGCGAATAGAACGGGAACCCCAGGTATGGCCCGGTAAACGTCCGTTCGCTCATATGCCCGTTGTCATCGAAGTCGGCGAAGCTCCATGCGCCGCCGAAATAGTCTTCCGCACCAGTGCTGCACCAGGTCGGATATTGGCTGTCGCCATCGATATACATCTTGAACTCGCCCTCGCCCCACCAACGGCTTTCGAGCGCGGTGAGCGCCAGGTAGGTGCCGATATAGGCGCCACGGCCGCGCACGCCGTCGAGCACCACATAGTCGCGTGCGAGTTCCGTAACCCGCTCACGACGCCACTGTGCATGGAAGCGCATGGCATCGGCCGGCAGCTCGTCGTATTCCGTGTAGTCGATCTGGTAGAAGAAGGCCGGCACGTCCTCGTTGTGGTCGTTGCGCAACACGATACGCGCATGTTCGAACGGCATGGTGAAGTAGCAGTTGAAGCCACGGTTGGGCACCACCATGACCGGGATGGAGTTGATACGGCAGGCCTGCGCGTGGCCGCAACAGAAAAAGTCACCGATCGGGCATTGCACGGACGGCGACTCCTCACCATCCCAATAGCATTCGAGGATGAGATTGCGCAGCACATTCGGGCCTGTCGGCGACGTCCGATCGGTGACGGTCATCCAGATGTGACGAATCACGCCAGGACCGTCGACGTCCATCAGCGTTACGGCATCGCCGGCGCGAACGGTCTGGATGCACGGACTGCCTTTGCGAGAAGGGCCAAGTTTGCTGGCCGCCGTCGCGGCCATGCCCTTGCCGCCGGTCGGATTTTCCGCGTTCACGCAACGGGTGCGACCGTGGTTCGCGGCGAGCGCCAATGCGTCCAATGCATTATGCCCGAAGCCTGCGGAACCGAAGCCGATAGTGGTCGGATCTGTCATGATTGCTCCTTTGGAGGGGTTGGCGCATCATATGCCGTTATCAGCTGCATTGCAGCTCTTCCGCATATGGTGCGCCAGTTATGTTTCCTGCAGTCATCGCCTTACTTGACCGCGCCTGCGGTAATGCCCTGCGACAGCTTACGTTGGAAGATGATGAAGAAGATGATGGTCGGGATGATGCTCAGCAGCGATGCCGAGGCCAATGTGGTCGCCTCCATTGTACGCTGCCCCTGCAGGGTGGCAAGTGCCAGCGGGATGGTCTGCACGTCATCGCCCATGAGGAAGGCCATCGGAATCATGTATTCATTCCAAGTCCACACGAAGAAGAACACGAACAGCACACTGATGGTCGACCAGGAGATGGGCAATACCACCTTTCGTAGAATCTGCCATCTGGAGGCGCCATCGATTGCGGCTGCTTCCAGAATGGCCTGCGGGAACGTGCCGTACACGGAGGAAAGCAGATACGTTCCGTAGGCGCTCTGAATGATGGTGAAGATGATGATGATCGCCAGTTTGGTGTTGTACAGGCCCACCTGCTTGAACATGGTGTACAGCGGGTAGAGCAGCGCTTCCTGCGGCATCATGTTGGCGAGCATGATGGCCAGTACGATCCATGTGTTGCCTTTGACTTTACCGATGCCCAGCGCGAAGGAGTTGAGCACGGACAACACCACAGCGGCCACGGCCACGACCAGCGAGATGACGAGGCTGTTCCAGAATTTGAGCGGGAACTTCGTGGTGGTCCAGAAGGAAACGATGCCTTCCATGGTGAAGTGCTTCGGTAGGGAGAGCGGGCCGGTGGCATTGTAGTCGGCGGAGGTCTTGAAAGCGTTGACGGTCAGGACCAGCAGCGGGAACAGTACCAGCAGAGCGGCCACGATCAGCAGGACCAGCGTGATCCAGTTTCCGGTTGAGCGAACATGTTGCGTTTTCTTTGAGGCCTTGCGCGCGGCGGCCGCGGACATGGTTTGGGTCATGATTCCACCTTTGCTTTCAGACGAGTTCCTTTTCGACGCGCTTCTGCACGATCGTGAACACGATGGAGAACACGATGATGACCGCAGTCAGCGCAGTGGAGATCGCAGCACCGTAGCCGACTTGCTGCACTTGGAAGAATTGGTTGTAGGAGTAGTACGACGGCACTGTGGTTGCGGTGCCGGGGCCGCCTTTGGTCAGCAGGTAGACCGGGGCGAAGGTCTTCAGCGCACCGATGGTGGCTGTGAGGATGACCACCAGCAATTCGGGGATGATGGACGGCAGGGTGACCACGCGGAATTTCTGCCACCAGTTGGCACCGTCGAGTCCTGCCGCTTCGTACAGTTCGGGATCGACTCGCTGCAAGCCGGACATGAAGATAACGATCGGATAGCCAAGCTGAATCCACACGAGGATGAACATAAGCACCGGCAGTGCGCTGTCGGGACTGCCGAGCCAGTTATGCTGCAGGAATCCCAACCCAAGTTTGGAAAGCAGGGCGTTAACCGCACCGTCTTCCGGGCGGAAGATCCAGCCCATGATGATCGCCGCGACCGCGACCGGCAGCAGCTGCGGCAGGTAGAACAGAGCACGCAGGAAGGAAGCCGTCTTACCGCCGAACTTCTTCTGAATCACATCGGTCAGCAGAGAGGAGATGAACAGGCCGAGAATAGTCGGGATGACCACGATGGCGACAATGATCCAGAATGAGTTGGCGAAGGAGATCCAGAATGTGGAGTCGGAGAACAGTCGCTGCCAGTTCTTCAGGCCCACCCACTTGACCGGACCCACTCCACGCCAGCGAGTGAAGCTCAGATAGATGTTCCATGCGAACGGAATCACGACGATGATGAGCAGGCCAAGTAGGCCCGGAACGAGATACGGCACGAATTTTGCGGAGCGGCTGCCGGGAAGCCTTGACATCGAGATGCCTCCGCGCTTGGTCTTATGCGACATTACAGAATCCTTTGATGAAGATTGATGCATTGCAGGTGTGGCCCGCCCGCAAACGGGCCACACCGATGGTTGGCTACCGAACGATGCGCCGGACTGATTGCGCCTTAGTCGTTCTTGACGCCCATGTCCTCGACGCCGGTGTCATACTTTTCGTGGATGTTCTTCAGCACATCGGCCGGCTTCTTGGTGCCGTTGACCAGTTCCTGGAAGGCCGCCGGAACCGCGTCGGTCAGGTTGGATGCGGCATAGTCCGGGTAGTAGCTGAGCTTGCCGTCATCGGCGTAGGAAGAGTATTCCTCGATCATGGCCTTGCTCTTTTCGTCCGTAATCTTGTCGGTATCGGCGGCGACCGGAATGCCTCCCGCATTGCCGAGGAAGTTCTGCACGTCTTCGGAGAGCACGTAGTCGATGAATTTGGCGGACAGATCCTTGTGATGCGACTTTTCGGGAATCACCAACAGGTTGCCGGCGCAGCCGATGGCGAAGTTGGATTCCGGCATGACGGCGGCGTCCCAGTCGAAGGAGGTGATTTGCTTGACGAAGCGACCTTGGTTCCAGGTGCCGGTCTGGTAGATCGGATACTCGCCCTTGATGAAGGCCTGCGTGGTGTCTTCAGCCTTCATACCGGTCGCGTTGCGGGAAATGAAGCCCTTGTCAAGCCAGTCGTTGATGGTGTTGACGGAGTTGGTCAGAATCTTGGAGTCCCAGTCGACATCTCCCTTGTACAGCTGCCAGTTGTCGATGAACTTGGAATCGGCGTTCTTGGAGACGAGCTGCCACCACAGCCACATCACGCCGTATTCCTGCGCGTCGGCGGCGATTGGGGTTACGCCGGCGTCGACGAATTTCTGGCATACGTCCACGAATTCGTCGTAGGTGGTTGGGATTTCAAGACCGTACTTGGCGAAGAGGTCCTTGTTGTAGTAGACGCGCTGGAATTCGGCATAGCTGGTCATGCCGTACCAGGTATCGCCATCCATGATGCCGTTCTCATCGTACTTGGCGACGGCCGCGTTCGCACCGGTCACCTTCTTGTCCCAGCCATACTGGGAGACATAATCGCCGAGATCGGTAAGCAGTCCCATGGTGGAGAGCACACCTGCGGAGCCATTGCCACGATTGGATTCCATAAGATCCGGCGCTTCGTCGGAGTTCAGGAACTGGCTACCGTTCTGGGCGATCTGCGTGAAGGATTTGCGTTCGAACTTGATTTCGACTCCGGTTTCCTTTTCAAAGGCTTCCGCGGCACGCTTCCAAGCCTGGGTCTGGCCGGCATCGTCCTCTTCGTAATACCAGAACGACAGGCTGTCCGGCTTCTCCTCATCCTGTGCGTTATCGCTGCCGCATGCAGCGAGAGAGGTCAGCGCCAGTGCTGCAATGGCCATCGTGGCCAGTCCTCTTTTCATATTCATTTCTTTTCTCCTTGTTTTCCTTCTAGAGCGCCTTCCTTGCAACGCTCCAAAAACCGTGATTGTTGAAACGTTTCGACACTGTGCATGGAGGCCGTCCTTGAACGAGCCGTTGCAGTTGCCAGTCGACATCGACCATTGTTTGTTGAAACGTTTCGATTACGCCTATGAAGTTATGCCGGGTGAATCACACCGAAAACTCCGCCGTTTTACCGCGAAGCCACCTTCAGGGCCCTTTCGCCGGGACTTATCTCGGCAACGGAACCGCGAAGCTTCACCGCGGGAGCCTCAAGCTCGACATCACCCTTGATCTTGACGCCTTGCTCAATCGCCGAGACCAAAAGCCCCATGGCCTGTAAGCATAACTTCTCTGGCATGACCGGCATCTCGGTAATCGGACGCGACATCAGTTCGCCGTCAAAATACGTGCCGCATGACAGCACCGAAACATCCTCCGGCACCGATAGCCCTGCGACCGACAGTTCCTGCAGTACCCGGTTGAGCACATTGGCGTTAGCCTGATTGATTATCGCCGTCGGACGATCCTCATCAGCAAAGGTCTCTCGCACAAAGCGAATCGCGTCGAAACGGTCATCCTCATATCGCGAGGATTCAACAACCGTCATGCCGCGTTCCTTCGCACGCGACAGCATACTTTCGCGAAAAATCACGACATAACCGGAACGACGCTCATAATCGGCCTCGTTGTTGCGCAGGAATGCAACCTTACGGTGGCCTTTATCGAATAGAAAATCCACCGCCTTGCGCCCGGCCTCGGCGAAATCGATGTCGACGCAGGCACAACCCTCATGCGCCTGCAGGTAGCCGATGGCTATACAGGGTTTGGAGAAATCGCCGGATGCGGCCGCACGCTCGTCATCCTGCTCGACATCGAGCAGCACCACGCCATCAACCAAATTGCTTTGCGTCACACGACGGATATCGTTCACCGCGTCCGGTCCGGTCAGCAGCAACACATCATAACCGGCATTCCTCGCCGCCCACGCGGTATGCAGGAAGTAGGCGTTGTATTTGGCCTGATTGATGTCGCCGCGAATCGGCGCACTGAGTGCGATGACCTGTGAACGTATGCCGCGCATCTTGCGAGCGCTGGCGTTCGGGGTGTATCCGAGCTTCTCCACCGCCGCCATGACCTTGTCGGACGTCTTGGCGGAAATCGAACGTTTGCCGGAAAGCGCATACGAGACGGTGCTGACGGACACCCCCGCTTCACGGGCCACATCCTTGATGCCTGCCATCGTCATCGCCTCCTTCGGCTTCCTTGCGTTCTCGACATCGTCTTTCGCGTCCTTCAGCGCTGCAATGCGTTGCATCGACGCTAGTCGTCACCGGCGAAACCCCTCGATCTCACTAATCGAATCGTTTCGTCGAAACGTTTCAATAATCATACCCCCACACAGAAAATATGTCAAACGTTTCGACACGCTGAAGGCGGCGCCTTCTTGCGACTACAAGACCACCATCTGCGAGCAACAGGCATTTCCTCGACAGTGACGGCCCCAAAACGTCGATTTAGAGGCCGTAGCCGTCGAGTAGTCGCAAGATACTCGCAACCTACGGACGCAACCACCCGCATCAGCAGGCAAATTCGAACCTGACGAACGGAAAAAAGACCCCTACAGCGGACGAGACTCATGAATCAGGCCACAGTCGCCGACATACACGGACGGTTCCCACCCGGTGTTTGCTGGCGTGACATCTGCCGACCAAACGGATGCCCTCCGGTCGGGTTCGCTGGCAGAATTCGGATGACCGCCAACAAGTTTCCGATGCGCCTGCAGACCACCGGAATCATGCTGATTGAGCAGAGCCATAGCCACCGTAAACATTGACGGATTGTGCAGATTTGCCACCCTTCGCCCTCCGCTCGGTCTCGCCCTAGAGCCCCACTGGTAGGCTTTAGCCTTGGTTCGTATACCCGTATGCCTACATATTCACAGAGAGAACTCCATGGGAATCATCAACTTCTTCATCAATCTGCTCAAGGACCCGCGCACTGCGATTGCCAGCTGGATCGCCATGGGCGTCGCCCCGACGCTTGGATTCATCTTCCTCATCGTCTTTATCGAGACGGGCGTGGTGTTCTTCCCCTTCCTTCCGGGCGACTCGTTGCTGTTCGCAGCCGGTTTCTTCGCCGCACCCGACGCCAAGACCGGCGTCGCCGCTCTGCCGTTGTTCGCGCTGCTGCCGGTTGTCTGGTGCGCACCGATCATCGGCGATCAGTGCAACTACTGGATCGGCCATTTCTTCGGCCGCCGCATCATCGAATCCGGCAGAGTCAAGGCCATGACGCCGGAACGCATCGCCAAAACAGAAGCCATGATCGATAAGTGGGGCCCGCTGGCCGTGTTCCTCGGCCGCTTCTTCCCGTTCATCCGCACGTTCATGCCGTTCATTTCCGGCATTTCCGGCATGCGCTGGAGCCGTTTCACGCCGTTCTCCGTGCTCGGCGGTCTGTGCTGGTCCACCCTGTTCACATTGCTTGGCTACTTCTTCGGCGGCATTCCGGCGGTGCAGAAGCACTTCGAACTGGTGATCGTCGCAATTCTCGTACTGTCGCTGATTCCGACGATCGTAGGCCTGCTCAAGGCCAAGTTCGGCAAGAAGGCTCCGGCTACCGAAGCCTGACAGGCATAATCATCCCCAGCCATCGTTTCGGGTGGGCAGCGAATCGGGAGATTTTGCCGCCCGCCCGAAAGGCATCGCAACACGCGAACGTACAGAATTGCGTTCGTACACACTTCGTACTAAAGTTCTGAGAGTTGCCCTGCAAAGCAAGGTAACATCCAAGGGGCTGTAGCTCAGTTGGTAGAGCGCTTCGTTCGCATCGAAGAGGTCGCGGTTTCGACTACCGTCAGCTCCACGAAAGCCCGCTGCATTCATTCCACCGCGGCGGGCTTTTTCTTTTGTTTTTCGCCATTTTCCAACGTTCAGCATAAAGCTGGCCTGTCATAAAAGCCAAAGGGCATGCTCGTAAATCACCCTCCTTAAGCCGCGCAACGAAGCACCACAGAAAGAAGCAGCCAAGGCGGCCTCCCAACGCCACATTCGCTCACAATAGCCATTTAACGGGGTCATTTTTGGCGATTTATATGACTTCGACCCCGTTAAAACTGATTTCTTGCCTCAAGAATACCGGTTCTCTCAATATATCGCTTGAAAATCGACTAAAATGGCGTTTAACAGTGCTATTGTTGACAATCTATATGACTTTGACCCCGTTAGACGGCTCTTCCAGTATGAAGGAGTGGCAATGGAGACGTATCGCAGGGAGCATTACTTGACCCAGCTTCGCCCATTCTATGATGATTCAGACCTCATCAAAGTGATCACCGGCATCCGCCGATGTGGCAAATCCAGCCTAATGAACACCGTCATGGACGAGCTTCTCAAGCTCAAGGTCCCGAAAAACAACATCATCTACATCAACTTGGATCGCAGGGAGCACCGCACCGTCACGACGCCAGAGAAACTTGACCGTGTCATCGAACGAGCCGTAAGGGGCGCAAGCGACGGATTGCGATATCTGTTCATCGATGAAGTACAGAACGTCAAAGGCTTCGAAACCGTCATCAACGGATGGCGAGAGGAAGGAGACTGCTCTATCTTCATGACTGGCTCAAATTCCTATCTACTGTCCGGCGAGCTCGCTACCAAGCTCACAGGCCGATATATCGAACTGGAAATGTTCACCCTTTCCTTCCACGAGTATCTTGGCATGCGCAACTTCTTGAATAAGCCAGCAATTCCGACATCACAGGCATTCCGCGACTACTTGACCTACGGTGGATTTCCGAAGTCATTGGAGTATGACGACCCCGACGCGAAGGCGATATATATTCAGGACGTTATCGGGCAAATCTTCGATAAGGACATCACTGCACGAAAGACGGTACGCAATCGCGACACATTCGCACGTGTGCAGGATTACCTCATCAATAACTGCGCCGCCCCCACGAATCTCACCGGTATCATAAAATATTTGAAGAACAGCGAAAACGTTACTCTCAAACGTGAGACACTCGCCACCTACATACGGTTGCTAAAGAACGCGAAAATCCTATACAAATGCCCGCGTTTCGACTTACGATCCCGCAAGTCACTGAGAGGCGGAGAGAAGTACTACCTCGCCGACCCGGGTATACGATTCGCCCGCAATACTGATGCAAGAATCAGCTACGGACCCTCGCTGGAGAATGCACTATATACACATCTAAAGTCGAAGGGGTACGACGTGAGTGTCGGCACGATAGGAAAGCTCGAATGTGACTTCATCATCAGGAAACGCGATCAGTATGCATATATCCAGGTGTCAATGAGTATCCAAGATCCAACCGTCGAGGAGCGTGAGTACCGTCCGTTTGGCAAACTCGCCGACGGCTACCCGAAATACCTGTTCACATTGGACCCACTGCCTCTACAACGTGATGGCGTACGTCATCTCAACCTCATGGAATTTTTGCAAAACGACGGCGACATCAACTTTGGCTAAGCACCGGCAGCGAGTATGACTTCATAAGGAAATTTGTACGACAATCACACCTTATGAGTGAAACGACTCCTTAGGGTTGCTTGACGACGAAGAGCAGGGCCTCGGAATCCAAAGGTTCGCACGCAACACCATCATCAGTTACAGGCTGACATTGACCCCCATCGGAATAACATAGGAAAGGGACTCGAGTTGGTCTCCATCAATCCGCTTCATAAGAACATCCACCACTGTTCGCGCCAGCAAATCATACGATTGGGCAACAGTAAGCAGTGGCGGGAACACGGCCTGCGCAAGAAATGTACCGTCGTAGCCAAATATGAATAAATCATCCGGAACCTGCATTCCCCGCGCAAGCGCCTGTCTCTGAATCGCCGTAGCCACAGGGTCGGCGGAAAATACTCCATCGAGTCCAGGATATGAATTGAGAATCTCGTCAGCAGTATTCAGATACGTTGAAAACTCAAATTGATTCAGTTGCAGTTCCTGAGTAATACAGGTAATGCCATGCTCACGCATCCGCTTCGCGAAAATCTCATGCCGCATGTTCGATGGAGTCTTCACCTGCCCCGACGCAACCAGCTGCACCACTTTGTGGCATCCACGATCAATAAATGCTTGCGCGGCAATCTCGCCACCCTGAACATGATCAGAAGCCACAACTGGAATGTCATCAGCCAGATTACGGTCCAACGCCACAATCGGAGCATTGATATCGGAATAGTTGATATCAACAGAATGGGAACCGATAATAATTCCGTCGACTTTATTAGCAGTCAACATATCGATGTATTTTCGTTCTTTTTGTGATGAATGCATGGTGTTACACAGAATCATCTTGTATCCGCGAGTATCTAATGCATCCTCGATCCTTGCGGTTATCGTAGAGAAGAATGGATGTTCCACATCAGGAATCACCAGACCAACCAGACTCGTCTTGCTGGTGTACAAACTTCGCGCTATCTGATTGGGTTGATAATGTAATTCCTCAATGGCCGCCTGTATGGCGGCCTTGGTCTTTTCCGACATATAGCCACGATTGTTGAGATAACGTGACACCGTATTTTTGGAGACCCCTGCGGTCTGCGCAACATCCGTAATCGTCGGCATGACATTCCTCCCTCACATATGCGGCAGTGCACGGAATCAATATGGCTTCATATTATTCTGTACACTGCCGTTCTCAATCGTCAATGTCGAGAATCAGACCGCATCCAAGCCATATCCTTTGACATCGACCAGTACCGCATCCCCATTTTTCGCGTACATGGAAATACCGTTGTGTTCATTGTCAGCAAAGACATTCATCGAGTGAACGACACGTCCTCCATCAACGAAAATCTCCATCGAACTCTGATCACTGAGCAGTATTACGTCGAGCTTCTCTTTTCCTTGGACAGAAAGCGGACTTCGCGATGTACCTTTACTCCATTCATCGGCCTTGTCACGATTCACACTCATACGCGCATGGGCCAGATCGAAGTCGACCACCAACGCCCGATCATCATGTTGGCGTAGATTCAAGTGAATGGAAGCTGCATCGGTTTGCATCAAATCGATGGAGAAACCCAGCTCGTAAGCCACTCCATCACCGACCCTTAACGTCGTTGATTCTTCGCCAAGACGAATTGTCGGCGGCAGCACCGCCATCTCGCTACGCAACGTACTGATTTCATCAACAGGCATGATGGAAAGCGTTAAGTCGTCATTCATACGTACCTCACGTGGAACGGCGAACGACCCACACCAACCTTCTCGCCAGGTCGGCCCCCAATCCTTCCAAAATGGCATCCAGTCCCATCCATTGGCCCAGCCGACCATGATACGGCGACCATTCCCATCTTGGAATGTCTGCGGAGCGTAGAAATCAAACCCCCAATCAGCTTCTCCCGTCACGGTATAGGTGAAGCTCCCCGTCCCGTAATCGAAATCGCCTACGAAATAGACGGTGGTTCGTTCTCCGATACCCATCGGCGAACATAGGAAGACCCATTTGTCTCCTAGTGGGAAGAAGTCCGGGCACTCCCACATGAAGCCCCACTCACCTCGGGATTCGAATAACACATTAAAGAATTCCCAATGCAACAGATCTTTCGAACGATACAGCAACGCCTGAGCCCTACCGTCGCGTTGAGCACCGCAAACCAGATAATACAAGCCTTCATGTTCCCAAACTTTCGGATCACGAAAGAAGTCGTGCGGAACCCCTTCCGGAGGTTCTATGACAGGGTTTCCCTCGCACTTGCTAAAGTGCACCCCGTCTACGCTCACTGCCACGTTCTGCGTCTGCTCAAATCCATTGCCATTATTAGCTGTGCCAGTGTATACCAAGTATAAATCGCCATCTTTTTCGATTGCGCTACCGGAAAAACAGCCTCCCTGAGGATGGTCGTCATAAATCTCACTGGGAGCAAGAGCCACAGGCAAATGTTCCCAATGCAACAGATCATCACTGACGGCATGCCCCCAATGCATCTGTGACCAGAATCCACTATAGGGATTGAATTGATAGAAGAAATGGTATTTACCCTTATAATAAATCAGCCCATTAGGATCATTAATCCAACCGCAGGGTCCCATGAAATGGTATCGTTGACGCATTGCCGTTTTCGCCACTTCAGATGCCTGTTGCTCGATAACGTGTTGTGCCCGATCAATCGCAGACTGCATGGTTTCTTTACTCATTGTTCTCTCTCCGCATCAAATGCATCACGAAGTTTTTTGGCGAATTCCGTGTTCAGCTTGGACTCACGACGAGCCTTGTCCTCCTTGATTCGGAATTGCGTATCGCGACGAGGCTCGTAGTCCTTCCATCTCTTTTGATAAGTATCGCGTGCAGCTTGTTGTTCTTCGGTAAGTTGCGGTAGAACCAGTTTACGCTCAGGAAGTTGCGGAACTACGGGCAAACGATCCTCGACCGGTGCAATGGTGATCCGGCTTGCCGTCGGCAAAATCTGATACCAGTAGGCCGTAGAACTCCAATCATCGGACAACTGATTGGCATGACCATGCTCGATAGTCACCTTCAGATGCTTTTCAAAGCGCACCGGATCAGTGATATGCCAACGATATGAAACTTGGAATCCATCAGTATCCCCTTCATGGACGATAGTGCCGAAGAATGGATACGCATTGCGCTGCATACCCCAGGCATGGTTGAAATAATCCTCAGTGCCGGTGCCGTTCAAACTCGGATATTCCTCACCATCGATGAAGAACATATCGTTGCCTTCTCCCCACCAACTTCCTTGGAAGTGCTTGACCGTGAGATTACAGCCAACGTAGTGGCCTGTCCCCTCGACATCCAACACCGTATAGTTGTTCTCTCCTTTGAAGTTCGTGACGTTATTGACTTCCGGCGAATTGACCTGCAATTCCGGTCCCCAGCCATTGCATGGGTTTTCGCGATGCCATGCCGCATGGAAGTAAGCGGTATCCTCCGGTAGAGGCTCGCCGTACATTTCATAGTCGATGTTGAAGTACAGAATGAACGGCAACTCGTTATCATTGACGATTTCAATCTTCGCCTTCTTATTGAAAGGCATCGGGAAATAGCATGATACGGAGCAGGGTGCACCAAACTTTCCTGCTTCCTCCGGCTTGAGCGATACATTAAACGGCAGTGAGGAGAAGTTGCCAGGGTAGCTGTTGCCTATGCAGAAGAAATCTCCGAACGGCACCAACACGCTTGGGGTGTCTTGGTCATCCCATGTGATCTTGATAAGCGCCTTGCGGTAATAGAAAGGATCGTAGGCGTCCCAGATTACACCGAGTGCCGGGTGAATCTCCATCACCGGAGCCGCCGAAGCGTTTAATTCCGGATCAAGGATACTCGGTGCCACCACCTTGCGACATGAAGAGGTCATCCACATATGGGTGATGCAACCCGGACCTTCGATTTCTCCCAAGGTAATGCTCTCTCCCGCAGGAATCTCCCAGTAATCCTGGTTCTTTCCCCGCTGGTCCCAACTGGCCAACCTACCGTTACGAGCATGCTTCACCTTAGTGAGGTCCTTGAAAAGACCAGTGATTTCACTCATGATTATCTCCTTCGATATTGTTTATTTTTAAATTCATTGCTGATTTCTCAGCCCTTGACGGCACCAGCTACCATGCCACCTACGATCTTTTTCTGGAACAATCCATAAAAGACGAGCTCTGGAATGATGATCATCACGCTTGAGGCAACAATGCCTCCATAATCAACCGTGTACGTGCCCTTAAAGAAGGATGCTCCCATGGATAGGGTGTAATCATTTTGACTACGCAACATCACCGATGCAAACGGGTATTCATTCCAGATATACAGCACATTGAAAATCACCACAGTGGCAATCACCGGTTTGGTCATCGGCAGAATTACCTTGATCATTAAGTCCCATATCGAACATCCATCAATAATCGCCGCTTCGTCAATCTCTACCGGCAGAGCCTTCAGATAACCGACAAAAAGCAACGTGTTGAAGGAAATCGATGACGCAACATACGGAAACACCAGCGCCCACTGTTCTCTCAGGCCAAAGAACAAATTAATCTTATAGACAGGGAACAGCAGAATGAACGGTGAGACGCTCAGTCCTGCAATCAGGAACGCATAGATGGCCTTCGTTAGATTGGGTCGCCTATAGGTCATGCGAGCCAAGGCGAATGAGCTTAGGAAAGTAATGACCAGTTCAATGACGATTGAGACCGCGCATACAATGAACGTATTGGCATACAGCCTCGGATAGTTCAAGGTATGGAGTGCATTGCGATAGTTGCTCCAATTCAAGGTCTTTGGCCAAGCCAGTGGATTCGATATGATTTCGGAATTCGTCTTAAACGACATCATGAGCATCCACAGGAACGGGAACACCATGAGTATGGTGACCAATGCCATCACGGTGTGGAGCACCATCTTCGTCTTTTTGGACATCATGGCTATCAGCCCCTTTCCCTACTGAAAAGGAAGTACAGACCGGTGATCCCTAGGGAAATCAGGAATGTTACCGTGGCAACGGACATACCGTAGCCATAGTCGCTACTCTGGAACGTTACCGAATAACTGTAGGTGACCAGAGTCTCAGACATATGGTTCGGCCCTCCTCCCGTAGTTTGCTGTACAATTTCGAAAATCTTGAATATTCCAGTGATAATGAGTACTACGACCGTGGAAATGGTCGGTCTCATCATGGGAATAATAACGTGCCAGACACGCTGTCGAGCGTTGGCCCCGTCGACTCTCACTGCCTCAAGCACTTCCTCGGGAATCATCTTGAGACCGGCGATGAAGATGGTAGTAAGGTACCCGAGCTGCTGCCAGAAATAGATGACGGAAATGCTGTAAGGGGAAAGAACAGTACCGCCAATCCACTGCCGGGCTAGGGAACCGGCTCCGATCGCTCTGAGTACGCCATTGATGACACCGATTTTGGGATCAAGAATATATACCCAAATAATGCCGACGATGATTGGGGCGATGATTGCCGGGGAGAATATCAGCGCTTTGGAAGTATCGACAAGCTTGAGTTTATTGTTCAGCAACAGTGCCAGCAGGAAGGACAGAACGAGGAGCAGCACCGACGCCACCACAAAGATGACCACTGTGTTCTGCAACGATTTCCAAAAGACCTTGTCGCGGAAAAGCCTGATGTAATTCGTCAAACCGTTGAAATGCGCTTTTCCTATGCCGGAATATTTGGTGAAACTATAACCAATGGCGATGATTATCGGCAACACAATGAATACCGTGTACGCCAGAAGTGTCGGGATTAGGAACCCTATCTTGTAACGTGTTTTGCTCAACCAGTGCATATTAACAACTTCCTGCCACGTAATTTCAAGTACCGCCGGGCAGTGAATAATCACCGTCGTTCATTTCTCTGCCCGGCAGATGCATGCAATGTTGGGGAGTACAAGGGTTACTTGCTGTTCTCGAGAGCGTCATCCATCTTGGCAAGCGCCTCCTGAGGGGAGTAGGTCCCTTGCATTACGCCAAACAGGCCGTCATACAGAGACTGCTGTACACTCGATGGCACTGTCAGATCCGGTGCGGAAACCGGTGACTTGTAACCGTTGGACAAGGCATCAACCATCGCGGACATCGAATATTTATCCGCGCTCGGGGTTAGTCCCTCGTATGAAGTCGCGGGGAACATAGAGTTTTCATACGAGAGTTCGGCGGCTTCCCTGCTGTAATAGAACTTAAGGAATGAGTATGTAGCGGCCTTGACATCATCATTGTCGTTTACGGTGGCACTTACCGCAATCGGTGCGGAGGGAACTTTCATATCAAGTTTTTGGCTGTATTTCGTGTCGGCAAAGGTCGGCCCCCACCAAAAACCAACCTTATCTCCAAGATTCTTATCAAATTCAGTGCAATCCCATTGTCCGCTGCCAAACATGGCGGCCTTGCCCTCATCAAACTGTTGCTTAGCATCGAAATATTCGATGGTCGACATGTTTTCCGGGAATGCACCGGCATTCGAGAGTCCCTGAATCTTGGTAAACGCCTTAATCAGGTCATCGTTGTCAAACTTCTGTTTGCCGTCAAGAATATCCTGAATGAAATCTGGCCATCCGTACCTTGCCAGCCATAAGTTGAATTCCCACATGGCGAAGGAACTGTTCTTGCTGCCAATGGCAAGCGGAGTAACGCCACTGTTCTTAAGCTTGGCGACCATTTCCAGAAATTCATCATATGTGGTGTCGTCGGTGGGATATGCGACCCCTGCCTTATCAAACAGGTCTTTGTTATAGAAGATACCCTGTATGTTACTTTGATACGGAAGTCCATACTGGACACCGGAATCATCTTGGAAAGCTGCCTCGGAGCCATTCAAAGCGGCTTTTACGTCGGCATTCTGGTCGAGAAAGTCTTTCAAATCCAGCAGTACGCCGGATTCATTGAATTCAGTAACCTGACTGCCTTCTACCCAAAACACTTGAGGAAGCGTTCCGTCAGAGGCCTCCAACTTCATATTTTTATTATGGGATTCGGTGTCTGCCGCTTCGAATTCGACTTTGTACTTACCTTTGTTTGCCTTGTTAAAAGCTTCTACAATCGCATTGGTCGCTGGTTCCTGCTTGGCGGGATTAGCGACGTTAATACCAAACTTAATCACCGTGGCGCCGCTATCATCCTTCGTGGAATTCGACGTTTCGCCGCATCCGGACAACATGCCCATCATCATTACGGTCGCCGCTGTTGCTGACACCGCCGTCATCAACACATTTCTCTTCATGACGCTTCCTCGCTTTCATGGACCCGTAAGGTTTCATCCTTTCCATGCCAGGGAATACCAAACATTTGATATTTCAACCGGTTAACATAATTTGCAGCACAAAACCACGTTGAACTGCCCTGTAAATTATATTTTCCCGTCGACCAACGTGAGAATTACCTCACATGCAATCGATTTGGTTATCCTGACATGGACCACCATACACGTCATAGCTCGATATGTCAACCGATTAACATATCGAATGACATTACTTCGAAAAGAGGCGAGCTTCAAGCTCCTTAAAGCTGTTTCTCTCTGAATGGTACGATATTCTACCTAGTGGGATAAATGAGTCCAACACAAATCAGAGAACTCCGAGGCCGGATTCACGCACCGACGCGCTGACGCACATAGGCATCAAGTACGTCGGCGGTGATGCCGTCATATCCCTTGATCGATGCGAATTGCGGGCCGTTCGAATTGTCGAGCTGCATGAAACCGGTCTGGCCGATCGTGGTGGCACCGGAGGCGACGGCGGAACGCAGGCCGCTCATCGAGTCCTCAATCGCAATGCAATATCGCATATCCTCCGGCGCGATGCCGAGACGCCGACCCGCCTCCAAATACGGTTCCGGCGACGGTTTCTTCGCAACGTCATCATCGCCGCACACGAATCCGGCAAACACTCCGGCCGGCGCCTGATCGACCAGATTCTGCGCAAGATGACGAGGCGACGTCGTCACCAACATTGACGGCACACCTGCAGCAGCCAACGAACGCAGCACATCCTCGACACCGGCGATCCAGGGAATCCTTTCGAATTCCTTCTGCGCGACATAATCAATCATGCCTTTGCCGATCTCCTCGATCGACAGCTGACAGCCATGCTCCACCATACGGCGCGCCACGTCTGGCACCGGCGTACCGGAACCCTGCCAGGCCAAGTCCTCATCCCAGTAGCCGCCATGTTCGGCCGCGATCTTCAGCTCGCCCTCGTGCCAATACGGTTCGGAATCAATCAGCGTGCCATCCATGTCCCAGAACACGGCCTTCAGCAGCAGCCCGTTATCGCCCGCACCATTCGAAACAGTCATGACATTCCCTCCTTAATACCATGACTATTTCAGCAGACCAGCGCGACCATGCCGTCGTGAGCCCAACGTAGCCGAAGACAGTGACGCCTCATCAAGGGCCCAATACGGAATCGTTCCGCAGGATTTGCCACCCTGCGGAACGATTCCGTGTCAATTACGCTGCGACTACTCTTCAGCGTCGTCGTTCTTTTCCGCGTCGCTTTGCTCCTGCTCGGCCTTCGCGGCATCCTCCGCCTTCCAGCGGGCAATGCAACGTTCCACACGCTTGTACCCGATGATTTTCGGATCAAGCCCGGCCTCGCGGAAAATCGCCGCAGGTGAACCACCTTCGGCATATCGCCTCATGCAGTCGTCACGGAATTCCTTCGAATAGCAAATACGATACTGGGTGACCGATTCCACGGCATCCAGAGTCCCGAGATATTTCCGGGTCTTGGCAGTGAACGCAACTCTTGGCACTGTTCGCTCCTAACTCCTCGTTCCACACACCGTAAGGTCGCCCATCCCCGAATCTCCTTCGGGAAATCGAACTATATTCTACGAATCAATTGACTCATCGTAAGAAAAACAGCCGAAATACGGATAAACACTATTATTTCTCACAATAACGACATCATGTCAAATAGTAGGGGTTATTTTGGCCCACTATATAACAAAACTGGGCATCACCCCGTCAGGCATGCCCAGTTTTGAATGTTTTCCGAAAATCTGCTGTCAACTTTAACGAATTCCCCAAATCACCATGGATTTGGACTCCTCGCCTTCACCCGATCCGCTCCGTCCGGATGGCAATTCGCGTGTATTGACATGAATCTGCCGCCGCCACATGCGAGCCCTGCGAGAACGTTCGATTTCCACGATGCCACCGTCCGCGTCAGCCGCGAATACGCTGGAGCCGGCCGGCTTGCGCAACCGCTCCACCTGTCGGCGCAGTTCACGATTCTCCTCTTCAAGTTCGAGGATCCGCGTGATTCCAGCCAGATTGATGCCCTCTTCCTGACTGAGTTGCTGCGCCTGCACAAGGCGGAATACGTCCCGCAACGAGTATCGACGTGCACCGCCTCCCGTACGCTGCGGCACGACCAGCCCGAGGCGATCGTACTGCCGTAGCGTCTGCGGATGCACATTCGCCAGCTCGGCGGCACGGCCGACCGTGAACACCGGCAGTTCGATGTCGAAGCCGACTTCATCGGCACCGTCCAGATCAGCCCTGCCGGCCACAATCGCGACGGCACACATCTCATACAGCTGGCGAACCTGCTGCTCCACGCGTGACCGTGCCATGATACTCAGCGCTCCTTGGCGAGCTCATCGGCGAAGTCACCGCACGCCTTGTCGAACTCCTTCGCAGCGCGCTTGACCGCAAGGCCCGGCCTGTCGGGAATGCGTATTTCCACACGACCGATCAGATCACCGTCGCCGCGCGGATTGGCTACGCCCTTGCCGGAAAGGCGCACTTCGGTACCGCTCGAAGAGCCGGCCGGCACCTTGAAAGCGACTTCGTTGCCGTCGATGTCTTTGGCGCTCACCTTCGCACCGGCGACAGCCTGTCCGACCGTAATCGGCAAGGCCATGATGATGTCACGCTTGCGCATGGTGAACTTCGGATCCTCGGCGACGGAAATCTGCAGATACAGATCGCCGTTCTTGCCGCCGTTGCGCCCAGGCTTGCCCTTGCCGGCAAGACGGATTTTCTGACCATCCTTCACACCGGCGGGGATATGCGTCTTGAACTTCTTGCCACCGGCACTCAGGGATACCGTCGCCCCCTTGACCGCCTGACGGAAAGTCAGGTTGATCTTGGAATTACGATCTTCGCCATCCTCAGGCTGCGCGGCCTGTTCATAGGCGCCGTAAGGGCTACCCGCACCAGCGCCATACGCTCCTGCGCCCTGGCCCGCGGCTCCGCCGAACATCGAGAAGATGTCGTTGAGATTCGGATTGCCGCCGTTGGTCTGGAAACGGATGCGCGACCCGTTGCCTCCCATGCCGGTACCGCCGAACATCGATCCGAAGATGTCGGAGAAACCGCTCGCGTCGAAGCCACCCGCACCGGAGCCGCCGGCGAAACGCGCACCACCCATGCCGAACTGGCGGATGGCGTCATACTTCTGGCGGCTTTCCTTGTTGTTCAGCACGTCGTACGCCTCGGAAATGTCCTTGAACTTTTCCTCGGCTTCCTTGGTCTTGTTCAGATCAGGATGATACTTGCGCGCCAGCTTGCGGTATGCCTTGGTGATCTCGTCGTCGGTGGCCTCCTTGGAGACACCGAGGACCTTGTAGAAGTCTTTGCTCAGCCATTCATTCTCAGCCATGATGTGCCTCCTTTCGTGAGGTAGCTGACTTTAGCCCTGCGGGGAAGCCACGACCACACGGGCCGCGCGAATCACACGGTCGCCGATGCGGTAGCCGGCTTCCACCACGGTATCGACGGTTTCCTTCTCGGCGGTCGGATCCGGCCTGTGCAGAATCGCATCGTGCTTGGTCGGATCGAAGTCCTCGCCTTTTTCGCCGAACTTCTCGACGCCGAACTTCTCGAAAGCCTTGTCGATCTTTGCGGATACGGCCTTGAAGGAGTCGTCCATCTCGCTATGCTCGCGGATGCGGTCGATGTCGTCAAGAGCCGGCAGCAACGCAGTAAGTACGTCGATGATGCCGTGCTGACGGAAGCGATCCTGCTCCTTCTGCGCACGATTGCGGAAGTTGATGAATTCCGCACGCTCACGCTGGAGAGCCTCAAGATATTCCGCGGCTTCCTTCTTGGCCTGGCCCAGTGGGGTCAGGGTGTCGTCGGCAGCGGCGTCTTCGGCGTTTGCAGCGGTGGCGGAACCCTCAGCCTGTGCCGGCTCTGATGGCCGGCGGCGGACTGGGGGGCACCGGCAGCGGCGTCATCCGCCGCCGGGCCGGTGCCGGAGGGAGCGGTCTGCCCGGACAGGTTGTCCATATCAGGCAGATCGTTCAGATACTCGTCCTTGTTGAAGTCGGACATGATTACTTGTTGTCCTTGTCGTCATCGTCCACGACTTCGGCGTCAACAACGTCATCGTCAGCGGCACCGGCACCTGCGGCACCGGCAGCGCCCGCTCCGGCCGCACCCGCGTCGGCGGCACCCTGCTGGGCGTAGAGGGCCTGACCGATCTTCTGGGCGGAGGTCATCAGCTCGCTCTGGGCGGTCTTGATCTTCTCGATGTCCTCACCCTTCAGGGCTTCCTTGAGCTCGTTGACCTTGTCGGTGACTTCCTTGGCCACGTCGTCGGAGAGCTTGTCCTTGTTATCGTTGACGAGCTTCTCGGTCTGGTAGGCGAAGGATTCGGCCTGGTTACGGGTCTCGGCATCCTCCTTGCGCTTCTTGTCTTCGGCCTCGTGGGCTTCGGCCTCCTTGACCATGCGATCG
>OBXO01000691.1_pt1 | contig 22555 bp, 16 predicted proteins | sample 1501431 | NCBI WGS metagenome assembly OBXO01 (sample SAMEA2580163, study PRJEB22360) | human gut metagenome | biome: human gut; feature: human-associated habitat; material: faeces | place: Denmark | collected 2008/2010 | reverse complement strand
CTCCGGCTCCGCCCTGCGAAAACAAAACCACAGTATCTCCTTCTCCAGCCAGCGAGGCCACACACCCGGGACGAAAGACTCATATACACACCCCACCAGCCCGTCCGCTGGCCGTTCCGGCGGCGTCCTCACCTGCTTAACTAAATCTCCATTCCAATTTTACTTTCCCCTCCCATTCTTCGTCAATTTTCTTTCCTCCCAGTATGCCCACAGCGGACCTGCTATACATACGGAGGAATAGCATCCGCTGATCAGCCCGGCAAGCAGAGGCAGTGAAAACACCTGGATCGATTCAATTCTGTAAATAACTGAAAATATATATACGATAAAAATGCTCATGACAACCGTAAGCGCCGTATTGACGGAACGCCCCAGCGTTTCCGTGATGCTCCTGTCCACCAGAGCGGCCAGGCTCGTCTTCGTTCCCGCCTCTTTCATGTTTTCACGTATCCTGTCATAGAGTACGATTGTGTCATTGATGGAGTAACCGATAATTGTAAGCGTTACCGCTACAAATGCATCATTAACCGGTATTCTGAAAATTCCAAAAATGAAGACAACTATCAGAATATCGTGAACGAGGGCCAGGATAGCCGACATCCCGGCTGCCAGCCCCGACAGTGAGGAAAAACGGAATCTGATATAGACAATAATGAAAAGGGCCGACAAAACTACTGCCGTCACCGAATTTTTGAGTGCCTTAGCCCCGATATAGGGCTCTACGGCAAATGTCTCGGATAACGCAAAGTTTCCGCCGCTGCTGTTTAAAAAATCTGTTACCTGAGCTTGTTCCTCCGGCAGAATTCCCCGGTTGCCCGCCAGAGTCAGAACCAACTTTTTTTCACCGGTCAACGGATCCTCCGATGTCTGTACGCTGACAGGGCGGCCCAGTTCATTTTCCACTCCGGCTTTGACAGCTTCAGGGTCTGCTTCCTGAGCATAGGTATATTTGAGAATAACGCCTCCCGTAAACTGCGTATCCAATTTTATTCCATTCTTAGCGCTGAGTAAGGTTCCCATAAGAAGCACGAAACAGGTAAAGCACAGAATCCATTTTCGTTTTTTGGAAAATCCCAGTACCTTTTTTTCTCTCTTCTTCCGGAACATACGCTCTTTGCAGAAAGCCGGATACTCTGTCAGGGAGTTAAGAATTGCCCTGGACATCCACACTCCGGCAAAAAGGTTGATGAGAACTCCCGTAAGCAGTGTATATCCGAAGCTCAGCATGGTTCCGGAACCAAAGAACATAAGGATGGCGGCTACGGCTGCAGTTGTTATGTTTCCGTCCAGGACAGAAGAAAATGCGTTTTTGTATCCTCTTCTCACCGCCTGCTTTACCGTCATCTTATTCCTCAATTCCTCACTGATCCGCTCGCTGATGATAATATTCGCATCCACCGCCATTCCGGCCGAGAGAATCAGTCCCGCAATACCCGGCAGTGTGATCGTATACTGGGGAATCGAAATTGCCAGCACCTGCAATGACATCTGAAACAGCAGCGTCAGGCAGCTTACAATTCCCGGCAGCCTGTAATATGTCATCATAAACAGGCAGATCAGAAGCAGGGAGAAAAGCCCCGCCGCCGCCATGGACTGAAGGGCCTGGTTTCCCAGCGTGGGACTGATTGTATTATAATTGGTGGTTTTCATGGAAAACGGCAATGCGCCTGCACGGATTTTTTCCGCCAGCTGTTTTGCCTCCTCCGGGGAATTCATACCGCTTATCATGGCTGTGCCATCCGTTATCTCCTGCCTGACGACCGGCGCCGATATCAGTGTTTCATCCATATAGATGCCGATCCTCTGCCCGGTCAGTCTTCCCGTAGCCTCTGCAAATGCCGCTGCCCCGGCGTGGTCAAAGGAGAGGCTGACAACACTTTCCCCTGTTTTCGGATCCCGGACAGCCTCGCTGCCGCTTACATCCTTTCCTTCCACCAGCACATTTCCGTTTTCATCACGGAAGGTGAGCCGGGCTGTCTCTCCCAGTTCTGCAATCGCCTCCTCCGGATTGAAATTTTTCTCATCCGATTTCCAGGGAAAACGGACAATGACATGACCTGCCTTTTTATCAACCGTCACTTCCCTGTCCAGAATATTTTTGGCATCCAGCCTGCCCTCTATCACATCTCTGGCAGATTCCAGTTCCCCTTCCGACGGCCGGTAATCCCCTGCCGGTTCGAATACTGCCTCCACTCCGCCCCGGATATCAATTCCGAAACGCATTTCCCTGACTCCCTTTACATCATCACCGCATCCGAAAATGGCAGCATAAACAAAGACAGCTATGACGATACAAGCTATCCATATATAATTTTTCTTATTTTTCACGTGTGTATTCCTCCTGCAATATAATTTAACGGTGCAGCCCGGCTATCGGCTGAACATAATTCATTTTCAGGCGGTAACACGTTTTTTTCCATCTCTTTTATGGAGAATACAGACAAGATACAGAGCGCTGCCCATCTGGAGCAGCGCGGTACAAAGATGCAGACAAAAGCTTCCCTTTAAGCCGGCAAAGCTGTCCGAAAAGGGGATTGTAAAGAACACATGGCTGTCTCCGCCCTCAGGAGACTGCAGACTGTACAAGTCAGGCTCCTCCTCTTTTATGTACAGACCGTTTTTATATCCGGCCTTTACGGAAAAAGAGACAGGCTGTGCCGCAGGTAGAAATCTTCGGTCTTCTCCTTCCTGCTTGCCGGCCTCCGTCTCCAAGGCGCAAAAAGCCCCATCAGCCTTATCCCCGCCGGTAACCGGGCGGGCCTGATTAAGACTGTGGGGCCTGGAAAATAATATAAGCAGACAGAAGGCGGCCGGAAGAAGAAATAATGCGGTTCTGCCTGATTTCTTTCCCATACCGCTCTTCCTCCTGTCTGCCGTAACCGTCATAAATTCGTTATCATTCCGATATGCGAAACTATAGCACAGCAGGCTGTGGGTGTCAATTCTACCCGCCTTTCTTTCTGCTTTTTTATCGATTTATTTACATTCTGCGGCGGTCAGAACCATAACGGAGCGTGCGCCAATCCGGCACGGCTCATTTCCGGATAAAGAACGTTCCGGCTGCTCATCCGAGGTATCCGCTGCCAGTCTCCATCGGCTGTGAGCCGGAAGTTTCGGCAGCTCAATATACTGTTCCTCCCAATATGGATTTACCGCCAGATATACAATATCATCTGTCTCTCTTTCCTCATCATATCCTGCGAACATGACTGCCACCGTTCGCGTTTCATTTGTAACGGAAGAATCCCAGGCTCTCGAGGTATGCACGCTGACCGCAGGAAAACCGCATCTTGCCGTTCCCAGTTCATGTCCGATGATCTTGTGTTCTTTTCTGAAATGTATCATTTTCCGGAAAAACTGAAACAATTCCCGGTTCTTCTCCACCAGTCCCCAATCCAGCCATGATAATTCGTTATCCTGGCAGTATGTATTGTTGTTACCATGTTTAGAGAAACCGAATTCGTCTCCTGAAAGCAGCATCGGGGTTCCCCTGCTGCACAGCAGGACCGCGCATGCATTCTTCATCAGCTTGAGCCGCAGCCTGATAATTCTCTCATCATCAGTAAGACCCTCCGTACCGCAGTTCCAGCTTCTGTTGTCATCGGTCCCGTCCGTATTGTTCCAGCCGTTATCCTCGTTATGCTTCTGATTATAGGTATAGAGATCACAAAGGGTAAAACCGTCATGGCAGGTGATAAAATTAACCGATGAATTATATCCCTGGTAGTCCTTCTCCGAACGGTACAAATCAGGCGATCCGGCTATTCTTTTCACGGCCTGGGGAGCCAGCCAGTAATCACCTTTTAAAAAGCTCCTCAGTTCATCCCTGTATTTTCCGTTCCACTCGGCCCAATGGCTGAAAGCCGGAAAACTGCCCACCTGATAGAGTCCGCCTGCATCCCAGGCCTCGGCGATCAGCTTCGTATCTCCCAGAATCGGATCAAATGCAAGTCTCTTTAAGAGCGGAGGATTCAGCATCGGCGTCCCGTCCTCATTCCGCCCCAGAATGCTGGCCAAATCAAACCGGAAACCGTCCACATGGTAGGATGTCACCCAGTAACGCAGACATTCCACGATCATCTCCTGCACTATCGGGTGATTGCAGTTCAGCGTATTTCCACAGCCGCTGAAATTGTAATAGTAGCCCTCCGGGGTCAGCATATAATATATGTTGTTGTCGAAGCCCTTAAAAGAAATCACAGGGCCATGCTCATTGCCCTCAGCCGTATGGTTAAATACGACATCCAGAATAATCTCCATTCCGTTCTCATGCAGCGCTTTGATCAGAGTCTTGAGTTCTTCCCCCTCCCGGTTATATTCATCAGCCGCCGTATAGCTGGTATTCGGGGCAAAAAAGCTTACCGTATTATACCCCCAGAAGTCGCAGAGTTTTTTTCCGCCTACCACCCGGGCATCCTGTGTCTCATCAAATTCAAAAATCGGCATCAGCTCCACCGTTGTAATCCCCAAATCTTTCAGATAGGGAATCTTCTCCATCAGCCCCGCAAAGGTTCCCGGATTCTTAACTCCGGATGACGGATGATTCGTAAAACCCCTCACATGCATTTCATATATGATGGATTCACTCATGGAAAGCCGGGGAGGGAACACATCCTTCCAGTCAAAGTTATTTCTGACAACTCTGGCATGGTACTGATCCTCATCACTGCGCTTCACTCCCCAGACGCTTTGGCCGGTTATCGCTTTGGCATATGGGTCGAGAAGCGGCTTTGTCTTATCAAAAAGCAGTCCTTTTGACGGATCCCATGGGCCGTCCAGCCGGTAGGCATACTCAAATTCCGTTATTTTAAGTCCGAATACAATCATGGAATAGACATTTCCCACCCTGTAATTCTCCGGAAACGGTATCACTGCATATGGACTGTTCTCCATTCTGTGATACAACAGCAGTTCACAGGAATACGCCCCATGGGAATGGACGGTGAAATTGACGGCGCCGGGCAGCGCAGTCGCCCCATTGCTTCCATACAGCCCGGGCCGTATCCTGAATCCCGCCGCCTTGTCAAGCGGCTCCATCTGTTCGTACTCTCCGTCGGGCGCGATTATATTGGCGCAGTCCGCCGTCCCGTAATTATCCTGTTTTCTAATCCCATTATCCGCCCTGTCTGCCATTATATCCTCTCCTTTACCGCTCCTGTCAGGCCTTCCTGCTGCAATCCAGCGTGAACCAGAATTCCACGCCGTTCTCAAGATTCCTGACGCCATATTTCTTATGATGGGCATCCATAATCGCCTTTACGATTGATAATCCGATTCCGCTTCCTCCGTATTCCCTCGTTCTGGCCTTGTCAACCTTAAAGAATTTCGTCCAGAGATTCGGTATATCCGCTTCCGGTATCGGCCGGCCCGTATTAAATACAGTGACCTTTACTTCTTCTTCATTCCTCTCCGCGCGGATTATGACCTTTTTAACACCCTCCGCATGGTTGAGCGCATTATTGAAATAGTTCGTCACTACCTCCTCTATTTTAAATTCATCACCCCATACATAAAGCGGTTCCGTACAAGAAAACTCTACGGTAATCTGCTTCTGCTGGAGAATCAGGCCTGCCGCCGATATCACTCCCTGGATCAGCTCTGTCAGATTGAACCGTTCCATCACCGTCTGTTCATTTCCAAACTCCAAAGCGGTCAGCGTAAGCAGTTGTTTTACCATCTTATTCATCTTGCCTGCTTCATCCATGATGACCTCGCAGTAATAATCCCTGCTCTCCTTCTCCTCCGCCATTCCCTCCGTCAGCCCCTCTGCATATCCCTGGATCAGTGCGATGGGCGTCTTCAGTTCATGGGAGACATTGGCGATAAATTCTTTTCTCATTTCGTCGATCTGCGTCTTTTCTTCGATGTCCCTCTGAAGCTGGATATTGGCGGCTTTCAGTTCCCCGATGGTGTCTCTCAGTTTGTCGGACAGGACATTCATGCTGTTGCCGAGTGTGCTGATTTCCTCTGTCGGGTGTTTGGTATCTTCGTACTTAGCCTCAAAATCCAGGTTGGACATCTTTTCAGAGAGCTGTGACAGCTCATGAATCGGAGCCGTGACTCTTCTCGTTATAAAGTAGAGAATGACGCTGCTGACCAGGATAACGGCGATCCCCACATACATCAGGAACCGGTTGGATATGGCCGCGCTCTCCCTGATACTGTCAAGGGGCGTCGTCATAATAAAGATAGTGCCGTTATCGGAGAAAAAGCCCCAGCTTTCGAGATAGACTGTTTTTGTTCTGGGATCATATGTTTTCTGTATCATATAATTTTCATGCTCTTTAAGGATTTCCCTGTGCGGAGCATTCCTACCTACAATATACTGGCTCACCCTGTCCTTCATTACCTGAATATCTTTCATAGAAGATACCAGGATATTACCGTTCATACTGTCGCAGATCAGCAGTGTGATATTGGACGTATCCCTCAGATAGCGTACCACTTCAGCCAGCTTTGCAACACCGCTGGCTTCGCTGCTTCCCTGTGCGCCGGGACTTTCCGAAGAACCATCGTCCTGCTCTTCTTTCTGATAGTTTCGCCCCCTGTTCTGCCTTCCCGCATCCGGATTTCCGACAGTGAAAAAATCAGCGGAACTGTTAAGCTCATCGTCCACGCCCTCCAGAGCGCTTCCTCCATTTTTTTTCTCTTCCAGCACAATCGTATCAATCGCATGGTAGCCTTTCTCCAGAACGCCTATTTTATAATTTTGGTAATAGCCCTCCAGGAACCAGTTATTGATACACCATGTAGCCATCACGGCCAGGGCCATCATGCTGATAAATGTTACTGTAAATTTCCACTTCAGCGTCCTGTGTCTCATCCGTCTACCTCAAATTTATATCCCATGCCCCAGATGGTTTTAATATAATCGCCTTTACCGCCCAGCTTGCTGCGGAGCTTTTTCACGTGGGTATCGATTGTCCGGGCATCGCCAAAGTAATCGTAATTCCAAACATTATTCAAAATCTTTTCTCTGGAGAGTGCAATTCCCTGATTCTCTGCAAAATACGTAATTAATTCAAATTCTTTATAGCTTAAATCCACATTTTTACCGTCCACCAGAACCTGATGGGCTGATTTGTCAATATGGATCCCTCCCACGTCGATTACTTCCTGGAACATCGTGCTGCTTCTGCGAAGAATTGCTTCCACCCTGGCAACCAGGATTTTGGGACTAAACGGTTTTGATATATACTCATCCACTCCCAGACTGAAGCCCTGCAGCTCGTCCTGTTCTTCCCCTCTCGCCGTCAGCATGATAATCGGAACCTGGGAATATTTCCTGATAGTCCTGCAAACCTCCCAGCCGTCCATCTTCGGCATCATCACATCCAGAAGAATCAGTGCAATATCCTTCTGTTCAAAAAAAATGTCAATCGCTTCCTCCCCGTCTCCGGCTTCCACCACCAGAAATCCCTTGACCGTAAGGAAATCCCTGACCAGTTTCCTCATTCTTGCTTCATCGTCCACTACCAGCACTTTTAATATTTCCATATGATTCACCTCTGTGTTATCTGATTTATGATTCGCCCGCTGTTTACCGCTTCTGTATATACAGTTTTGCCGCACAGCCGCGTTCTATCTATGTTTTATCTGTATTTTATCAGATTAAAGGGGGAGTTTCCACAGTTTCACAGAGATTTCACAGATGGGGATTTAACTGAGGCCCGGAGGACGCGTCCGGAACGGACCATGTCCGATGTGGGTGAGGGGGGCTGTCTGAGACTTCCGTCCCCGTGGGAGGTTGGTCGTGGAGGGGGAAGTAGGCGGAATGAATTGCTGCGGGGACCGTTTGCACTCTTTGGAGTGCGCATCGGAATGTTAAGCTGACCTTGTCGCTGCCACTACATAACTACTGATAAATAATATATATTATACTGTAATTACACCACATCGCACAATAACCTGCACGTTTCGAGTACAGGTCACAGCCATCAATCACACTAAATTGAGCGGAATTAAAACCGGTGATATTCTTCCGGCCTTAATTCCGCTCAATCTTTTATAAACATCAAATATATTAAATTATGCGTAAGACAATCAGCGGTCGCAGGCCAGTGGACGGGGCCGACACACCTGGCGGAGTCTTTCGTCCCGGCGGCGTCCTCACCTGCTGAACTAATTATTGAATGCTGTGACCTGCGCGTGAAGCATGAAAGTCACCATTATCCAATATCAATATGATTATTATTCCCCGGCTGCTGCCGCTTCGTTAATTACGGAACCCGCATCTTCCGTCAGTTCAGAGGTACAATGAGCACATTTTGTCGCTCCGATTGGAATCTCACTCTTGCAAAACGGACAAATTTTCGTTGTCGGCGCTGCCGGCGCTGCTTCCTTATTATGTACCATTTTGGATGAAAGTGCATTCATCGCTTTCACGAGACAGAATATAACAAGGGCCATAATCAGGAAATTGATAACCGCCGTCAGGAATTTTCCATATTTCAATGTAACATCGCCCATGATATTCAGTGACAGCTCATCGAAATTCAAACCTCCGAATATCCCCAGTACCGGTGAGAGGATATCATCTACCAGAGATGTGATAATAGAAGAAAAAGCGCCTCCAATGATAACACCGATTGCCATATCCATCACATTGCCGCGGCTGATAAATTTCTCAAACTCGTGAATAAAACCTTTACCCTTTACCATTTTTTTCCTCCTTTGAATATTATAACTGCAGCCAGGAGTACTGGCCGTCCTTGTTTAACATTTTAGCATGAAATAACGTTTTTCTCAATAAATGTTCTAATTTCTACCAAATTTTACCTATTTTTTCCAAAGCAGCTCCATCTTGTTGACAAAGCAAATCCTGCTATTTATGCTTTAGTCACCGCATTCAATAAAATAGACGCCTGCCAATTCAGCAGACGCCTACCAAAACATTATATTTCCTTTTAGCTTTATCTCCTTACTTATTTAAGAAAATCATTGTAAATGCCGGAATATAGGTAATCAGAAGCAGTACCACGATAAGAGCCAGCAATGGCTTCAGAATCTTCCGTGAAGAAGCCGGAGTAGATTCCTCCCAGGATAATGACAGGGGAGAGGATGGCCCAGAATGCGTCCTTGAAAGTCTTCCATATCTCAGCCGGCGAAGATGCCTTTTCCTTGCCTCTGTACCCGTTTTTCTTCGATACAAAATAACAGACGACCATAAGGGCAATTCCCATCATAATTCCCGGCAGAAAACCGGCGGTAAATAACTCCGTAATGGAGGTGCCCGATACGACCCCATAAATTACGAATGGGATTGACGGGGGTATGATTACGCCGATTGTTCCGGCCGCCGCGGTCAGGGCTGCACTAAAGGGCTTATTATATCCGTGGCTCACCATTTCAGGAATCATAAATGCCCCCACGGCTGATACGGTCGCAACTGCGGAACCTGAAATCGCCGCAAAAAACATCTTAATTGTGACCTGGCCTGAACCTGCTTCCAGGCTCCCTGCCGCGTTTCCCCCCGAACCTGCGGCTGCCTCCTGAGCTTTACCGGTCTGATTCCCTGCATTCCTCCCACAGCCTGCAAGGCTGAATACCATTGCTGCAGCTAATGTCAGAGCTGTGGCTTTTTTGACTCTCCTCATGATGTAATCCTCCTTTAGTTTACTCTTTCCCATAACGATAACCTGCACGCTCCACGCACAAGCCACCGCCTTCAATAATATCGCTCCCAGAGCGGTGTTACTTTGTTGAACGCATACTTGTATTCAACTTGTATAATCTAATTATACATATAGTGTTTTTAATGTAAATTAACATCCCGTAAAGGTTTTATTTATTAAATAATAAATTATGTATTATTTTGTTGTTTTTCATTCCATATCCCTTCAATAAAAAAGGCGTTCTGCAAGCCATAATATACAGCTTGCAGAACGCCTTTCCAAACACCATGCTCCGACTCTTATTTATTTCTTATCTGCCTGTCTCTCCTCTTTTTCATCTGCAATATTTCTGGATTGCATTCTCGATCATCTTCGCACACCTCTTTATCGACGGTACATCTTCTTCGGTAAACGGCGAAAGAGGCAGTCTTGCCCGGCCGATATCAATCCCCTGGATACGGAGGATTTCCTTGGCCACAGAATACATATTTCCATGGCAGCCCGTCATGGTGAAAATAATATCATTGACAGCATGCTGAATCTCCCCTGCCATCTTTACATTCCCATCCTCTATAAATTGATTGGCTTTTAAGAAAAGCTCCGGCATCACGGAATAGGTTCCGCCGATTCCGCCGTCCGCACCAATTATACGGCCGGCTACAAACTGCTCGTCCGGCCCGTTAAAGACAACGAAGTCCTCGCCTCCGACATGCTTAAACCGTTCAATGTCCTGGGCCGGCATCGAAGAATTCTTGATTCCACGCACTTTGTCATAGGCCAGCATTTTCTTAAATAAATCCATGCTGAGCGCGTAACCTGTCGTTCCCGGTATATTGTAGATGATAAAATCCAGATCTGTTGCATCAATCATCGCCTTCCAGTACTGCTCAATGGAATACTCCGGAAGCTTAAAGTAGATGGGAGGGATTGCCGCCAGTGCGTCCACACCGCAGGAAGCCGCATGCTGCGCCAGCTCCACGCTCTCTGCGGTGGATGTGGCCGCCACATGGGCGATGACCGTTATTTTTCCTTTTGCCTCTTCCATGACGCTCTCCAGAGCCAGCATTCTCTCTTCCTTCGTCTGATAGATACATTCCCCCGAGCTTCCGCAGACATACAGGCCGTCTACGCCCTTCCCAATCAGAAACCTGGCCATAGCCCTGGTACGTTCGGGGCTTATCCTGCCGCTGTCGTCATAGCAGGCATAGAATGCCGGAAAAACACCCCTGTACTTATCAATTTTACCCATTTCATTTCACCTCTTTGTTCTTGATATTATCCGGCATCTCGCCATTGAAAAACCGGATGATTGTATCGGCCATAATATTCTGTGAGCGGTAACCGGATTCCGCCGACTCAGCCCCCATGTGGGATGTTATAAAGACGTTATCCATCGTGAGAAGGGGATTTCCGGCTCCTGTCGGTTCGCAGGCCAGCACATCCAGCCCTGCACCGCGGAGCCGGCCGCTTCTGAGCGCACGGATTAAATCCTCCTCCTTCACCACGCCGCCGCGGCAGGTGTTGATAAAGTAAGCTCCCTCCTTCATCCTGTCAAACAGATGTTGGTCCACAATCTCCCTTGTACTGTCATTAAGCGGGATGTGAAGGCTGACAATATCGCTGGCTGAAAAGATTTCCTCCATGGAATCAGCTGCTTTTACAGGATACTGTGACTCATCGGGCCTGACAATGGGATCGTATGCCAGGATATCCACCCTGAAACCGGACAGCAGCCTGACAAGCTGTCTTGCGATATTTCCGAATCCGACGATTCCCACGGTCTTACCGTCCAGCTCATTTCCGGTTATCCCCACCGGCCAGATATTATTTCTTCCCTTTTCCACACATTGGCAGAACCGCCTTCCCAGGTTCAGAATATGGAGCAGTGCCACCTCAGCCACTGCGGCGGAATTAGCCCCCGGCACATTAGCCACACAGATGCCTGCATCGGTAGCGGCAGATAAATCGACATTATCTATGCCTGCTCCATAGCGCATAATGAGTTTCAAGCTTCCGCTTACCTGCGGCAGTGTAGCTTCATTCCACCGCTCCGCCGTGCTGACTACCGCATCCGCCTGCCTTCCCTGTTCGATGATCCCCGCCGTATCATCCGCAGATACCGTCCTGTATCTGACGTGAAATCCGGCATCCGCAAGCCGCTTTTTCAGGGTGGAAGTATCCACCTGCGTTTCCTCTAAATTAATCCATACTGTTTTTCCCATTCTTTTTCACCTCTCGGCAAGCCGTTATCCTTATTTGAGCGACTCGCTGATCTCTTTGATATCGGCATTCATTTTTTCCATGGCCTGTTCCGGTGTCGCCGCCCCTGTCACAACAGAATTGAGCATCTCAGCCACCGGATACGTAAAGTAATGTTTGATTCCCACTACCATGCCGTCCAGTGTCTTTGCCGGATAACCATAATAACCGCCTGCATTCTTGGCATAAGCCACTACCTGGGCATTGATGCCGTCCTTCCAGAAATCGTTCTCCTCGGCATCTTTGAAAATAGGAGCAAAAACGGGAGCCGTGATTTCTAGATAGGAATTCTGCCAGTCCTTATCCAACATGAATTTGATAAAATCCTCAGCCGTATCCATATCTTTACAGCTGTTCATAATCTGCCACCCGGTGATAAAGCCCATATGCTGGCTGTTGTCCGGTCCGTCCGGCATATTTAACGCCACGGTATTCTCAAATATTTCTTTATACTCTTCGTCGGCCTTTAATGCATTGTATAATGTCGGGGCATTAAATACGATTGCGGATTCGCCCATCAGATAGGTGGTGTTGTTTCCGCCCGGATCCCAGGTTGTTGCAGACGGCGGAATAATCTCTTTATTGTAGAGATCCGCGTACTTCTCAATCATTGCTTTTGTCTTTTCATTTGGAACGGCAGAGCCTCCCTCTTCATTGAACAGACAAGCGCCATAGTTCCAGAGGAGTGTACGGAAGGTGTTCTCACAATCCTCATCAGTCGGGCCGCATCCTATGCCGAGTCCGTAGATACCGTTATCCGGGTCCGCCACTTTTTCAGCCACTTCGAATACTTCATCCCAGGTCTCCGGATATTTTGTAATTCCCTTTGCATCCAGCATGTCTGTTCTGACGAACATCAGGCAGGTAGAGCTTGTGAAAGGAACAAAATAATTTACTCCTCCATATTTGGCTCCCTCATAAACGGAATCAAAATAGGGACGTTTTTCATTGATTTCATCCACCAGCTCCGTAACGTCCACGTTCGGAATATTGGGATAATAATTAAGCGCCCGGTTGCCCGAGGTCAGCGTAATGTCGGGAATATTGCTTCCTGCCTCAATGGCGGCATTCAGCTTCGGGACAAAATCCGTCGCGGAAAGGAATTCAAACTGGACCTCTACGCCATTCACCTGTGCGTACTGCTCCACCCTCTTTTGCAGAAATGTGTTGGCATCGTCGCTGAACACTTTCTCCAGCCATACTCTGAGAACCTTTTTCTCTGAGGACTGCCCGGACTGAGCCTGCGCCTCCGCCTTGTCTGTCTGGCCATCCGCCGTCGCGCTCTTACCGCCGCAGCCGGCCAGCAGGCTAAATGCCAATACGGATGCCGCCATAATTGAAAACAAACGTCGTTTCTTCATAAAGTAACCCTCCTCTTTTTTATGTAAACCGTTTTACGGTTTATCTTTATTGATGCGGTAACCTGCGTGGAGCACGCAGGTTATCGTTAACCTTTCACACCTCCGGCTGCCTGATCCCCGGAAAGGAAACCGGAAGAAAGTGTATATATCACAAGTATGGGCAGACATCCGATGATGGCGCCGGCCATTATCTGTCCCCACGGATACAAATCTCCAAAGATAAGGCCTGCAATGATAAGAGGAAATGTCTTCATACTCTCCTGTGTCACATTCACCAGCGCATACAGATACTCACCCCAGCACATCGCGAAGGCAAAGATAGCGGTTGACACAATTCCCGGAAGCGCCAGCGGAAAGATGATTCTGTACATGACCATGAACCGGCTGCATCCGTCCATAATTGCCGCCTCCTCGATATCATAAGGGATTGAAGCAATATGGGGAATCAGAATCCAGGATACATACGGCAGTGTAAACGTCGGATAAATCAGCATCAGCCCCCAGATGCTGTCGGACAGCCCCACTAATGATACAAAAATGTAAAGCGGGATATACAGGACGGATGAGGGGAGCAGGTAGCAGAATAATATCGTTTTTGAAAACATCTCCTTCCCCTTAAACTTAATCCTGGCTATCGCATAGGCTGCCGGATAGGCAATCCCGATGGAAAATACGGTCACTGCTCCGGCAATTACCAGACTGTTTTTCAAAGCGTTAACAAATTTTGTTTTAAACAGCAGGTAAGAAAAATTGTCAAGTGTTGGTTTCTTTGGTATCAGCGTGGGAATCTTGCTGTATACCTCCCCCTGAGTCTTAAATGCGGTATTCAGCATCCAGTAGATGGGAAATAAGGCCGCCAGAAGAAACAGGAGGATCATAATCCGGTGCAGAATCTTTATTGCTTTGCTATTCATATTCATCCTCCCGTCTATTCGTTGTTTAATGTCTTCTTACTGATAAAATGAATCAGTATCAGGAAGACAGGCATTGCGAGAACTGAAACGGCGATACTCTTACCAAGCTGCATACTTGCCATTGCCGTTTTGTAGCTGTAAACATTCATAACCTGGGTGGAGCCGTTTGGACCTCCTCCCGTCATCAGCCAGACCGTTTCAAATTCGTTGATGGTCCAGATACATGACATCAGAGTTGACAGCAGAAGCGTATCTTTTATCTGAGGCAGCGTTATGTAGAAAAAGCGCTGGAAAACGCCTGCTCCGTCAATCTTGGCCGCCTCATAGTAATCGTCCGGAATTGTCTGCAGCTTTGCCAGGATTGAGATGCCGAAGAAAGGAGTCCCCCTCCACACATTGGCAATCACAATCGTAATCAGAGCCAGTGTCGCCGTCCCGAACCATACGATATCTTTTTCAATCAGCCCGGCGCTTTTCATCAGGTAATTCACAATTCCCCCGGTGGAGGAAAACAGCCATTTCCAGTTCAGAACGGCTACCACGTTGGGAAGTGTCCATGGGATTAACAAAAGCGCCCTGACCAGATTCCTGCCTTTAAACTCAACGTTCAGCATCAGAGCCATGACGGTTCCGAAGAATAATTTAAATATCAGTGAGAATACAGTGAACTTCAGGGTTACCATAATGGAGTCCCTGTATGTCGGGTCTTTTAAAAGCTTAATATAATTCGTAAATCCGATAAAGTTTCCGGTTCCTCCAATTGCCTTATTGGTAAAGCTCAGCCCGATTCCCCATATCATCGGCCCGAACAGCACACAGATTAGATATACTGCTATCGGAATATTGATTAGATAGGGAAAGCTTTTTTTCTTAACCCCTTCTTTTCTTCTTTCTCTTTCCATTCCACACTTCTCCTTTTTACCTTCCTTATTTCTTTACTGTTTTCCCCGTATTATGTCTCCTGTGTAATCTTGTTTTGACTGCTTCAGGTTGATTTTACTATAGCATAAGCAAAAATATTTTTCAATATATTTTAAAATAAAAAAATATTTTTTATTTTATCATTAACAATAACCTGCACGCTCCGCGCACAGGTCCCGCTATCAATAATACCCGCAGATACAGAACAACGGTTTTCGATACGAAACTGATTGTTCTCATCTGCGGGCAAAATAATTCCCGGTAATTTTCTATTATATAGTCTGTGCCGATCCAGCGACGGATCTGCTTTCAGCCGCTCTAAAATTACGAGAACCGGCGCCGGGTCTCTTTTAAAACCGGTCAGGGCTTGTCCCCACGGCAGCTGCGGGCGGCATCCCTCATTTTCAAACACGCTCTAGCACAGTTTATCGAGAACGGCGCCGGATGTTTTTTGGTTATTCTCACGGCAATTTTCGAAATGCCTGCGGTAATACTCCGTATATACCAAATCGATCAGGAAGAGCTGGCTGATCTCCGCTGAAGTGGAACCGCCCTGCAGGGGGCCTTCATTCGCTCCGCAAAGCAGCGTCACATCGGAAAAAGACGTCAGGGGTGATTTTACAAAACGTGTAATGCAGATTGTGCTGGCTCCGGCCTTTCTGGCTATCTCCGCAACCTGGATTGTATCTTTTGTGGCCCCTGAATAGGAAATCATCACGGCAGCATCTTCCGGCCCCAATGTAGCCGCCGCCATTGCCTGCATGTGGGAATCCTGCAGACAGTAAACCTTCGGCTCAATCCGAAGAAATTTATTCATCGCTTTCATCGCCGCCAGTCCGCTGGCGCCGACACCAAAGAAATATATCTTCCTGGCCCTTTCCAGAATATTGATAGCGTTCTCAAAGGTCTCGAAGTCAAGAAGGGAGTATGTCTCCTGTAAGGCTGAAATATTGGTGTTCAAAACCTTCTGCGACAATTCGGTAAATGTATCGTCAAGCTCCACATCTCCGGTCAGTTGGCTGTGCTTTTTGCCTCCGTCGCCGAGGTCCAGTGAGAGCATCATCTTAAATTCCTGATAACCCTTCAGTTCCATCGTCTTGCAAAAACGAAATACGCTGGTGTCCCCCACGTCACATGCTTCCGCCAGATCTGTGATGGACATGAAAAGTACCTTTTTCGGATTCTGCAGCACAAAATCCGCCACCTTTTTTTCCGCCTTTGTAAATTGATTTGAGGAAGATTTTATTTTAGTCAGAAATTCTTTACTCATAGATTTACCACCCTGTTCCGCTTTCATGTGCTGCCAACCGGTTTTAATCATAATTTTCTCTTCAAACCTGCCGCAGTCCTGCTTTTTTCTCTGCCAGCCAGGCCGCTCCGGTCATTCCGGCGCGGTTGCCAAGACCGGCTTTTCGGATCACGGTTTTTGCATAGCTTTCCATGATCTGGCTTTTCACCCTCTTATCCACTTCCCGCACCAGATAAGCCTGTTCCATGACGCCTCCGCCCAGGATCAGACATTCCGGGTTAAAAATATGGATCAGGCTGATAAGGCCGTATACAATTTCGTCAATCCATGTATCTATTATATCTTTAATACGGGGATCATTCAACTGTGCAAACGCTTTTTTTCCACTATTTATCGAAGGTTCCACCGTGGATAAACGCTGTACCAGAGCTGTAACCGATGCATATTTTTCATAACATCCGCTAAACGGCTCCCCCTCCTTTCTGTCCTCCGGGTGAACTATCATACCTCCGAATTCTCCGGCCGAGTAAGAACTGCCGCGATACAGTTCTTTGCCAAGTATAACCGCGCCTCCCACCCCCGTTCCATAGGTTAAACAGAGAAAATCCTGAAACCCGGCGCCCGCACCGAATCGGGCTTCCCCCATTGCCGCCGCATTCACATCATTTTCCACGGTAACCGGGATTGAAAATTCCTCCTCCAGGATTTTCTTCACATTTGTTCCTGTATAGGCGGGAATATTATCATTGGCATAGAGAATGCTTCCACGGCCGGCATCCACCTGTCCGGCCGTACTGATTCCGATTGCCCCCGTTTCATCCCCGCACAGCAAACCGGAATGAAGAATTTCCTTCACCTGTCTCATGAGCGATGCTCCTCCCAGTGATAAATCCGTCGGATACTCCTTGATCTGCTCCAGCCGGGTTCCGTCCCAGACTCCGCTTTTTATCATTGTTCCGCCTATATCAATTGCTGCTGTCCTCATACCACGTTCCCTTCCGCTGATCTTTTTCCCTGAATCTCTTTTATCCTGCTCCCTTTTTCTTTATGCTCTGTCTAAGGCCGTCATAAAATGTCTCGTTATCTCTCTGGGCCTGGTGATAGCCGTCCCTACCACTGCCGCCAGTATTCCGGTCTCCATAACCGCTTTAAGCTGCTCCGGCGTCCAGATGCCTCCTTCTGCAATGACAGGCTTTTTAAGCCCTCCCACCAGACTCTCCATCATCGTAATATCCGGCAGGCTTTTACCTGCCGTATAATCCGTATATCCGCTCATTGTAGTTCCTATCAGATCAAAGCCTATTTCCTCCGCATGCATTCCCTCTTCGTAAGTCGAACAGTCCGCCATAAAAAGCTGCTCCGGATATTTTTTCCGGACGCGGCTGAAAAAATCATCCAGGCTTTCCCCTTGGGGACGCATACGAAGTGTTCCGTCCGTAGCTATAATATCTGCCCCGCAGGCGGCCAGCGCATCGATTTCCTCCATCGTGGGCGTTATGTACACGGTGGAATCCGCATAGACCTTTTTGATAATTCCAATCACCGGCAAATCTACCGTCTTTTTTATTTCCCGGATATCAGCTACCGAATTAGCCCGGATTCCGACTGCTCCGCCTTCCATCGCAGCATAGGCCATCCTCGACATAATATAGGAGCTGTGAAGCGGCTCCTCCGGAAGTGCCTGACAGGATACAATCAAACCTCCTTTTATCCTTTCTAAAATTTCCTTTTTCATAACACACTTCTCCTTTTCCTAAGCTTTCTTTTATAAAAACCGGCTGCTTCCCGGCGCCGTATTCCGCCTAACCTTAACTATTATCTTTATTCCCACTATACCATATCAAAAAATATTTTTCAATATTTCAAAATAAATAAAAATTTTTTCTATTTCCATTGATTTTATCTTTTCTTTCTGATAAGCTCAAATTAGCAAGGCTGAAACCGCCGCTTATGGGGAAGGCCCGGAATACTTGATGAGAGGAGAATAGAATAAATGGAGAAAAAACATATTATATGCTTTGGAGATTCGAATACTCACGGCTACTGTGCCGAAACAGACGGACGCTTTGATGAGAATACCCGGTGGACCTGTCTTCTGCAGGCGAAGCTCGGGGATGAATACCTGATTCTGGAGGAAGGTTTAGGCGGCCGCACCACCTGTTTTGACGATCCGACTCATGAGGGACTCCGTGGGCTGGACTATATTTCTCCCTGTCTGCAGACACATGAACCGGTTGATCTGCTGATTATCATGCTTGGTACCAATGATACAAAAGAGCGGTTCGGCTGCTCTGCGGAGAGCCTCGGAAACTGCATGAAACGCCTGATTCTGAAAGCCGCTTCCACTCCGTACTGCTGGCGGGGGGCAGAACCAAATATTTTAATTGTGACGCCGAAAAACATCGGCAGGAAATATGAAGAAACGCCTGCCGCATCGACCATGGGCAAAGGCTGTTCTGAAAAATCGGCAGGACTGTCCCACTGGTACCGTCTTATTGCCGGCCAGACAGGCTGCCACTACTTTGATGCCAACACCGTAGTCAGTGAAAACACGCCCGAAGACTTTATACATCTGAGTAAAAATGGCCACGCAGAGCTGGCAAATGCGCTGGCCGTTTTCATCCCATCCCTGTTCCAATGATCCCCTGTATCATAAGGAGAACCCCCGCTTACAGAGCCTAAAAACGGTTCCGGCCTCTCCCTGAAGAAAGACCGGAACCGTTTTACCTATTGTTTAATTATCACTCTTCGGCAATGTTTTATATTCTGCGAAGCTAAATACTACTCTTTTTCTGCTGCCACCGCTACTGCAATGCTGAGTTCCTCAAGCTGCTTTTCATCAACTGCGGCCGGCGCCTCCATCATCAGACACGATGCGTCTTTTACCTTCGGGAAAGCGATTACGTCCCGGATGCTGTCGGCTCCCACCATCAGCATCACCATACGGTCAAAACCGTAGGCAAGTCCTGCGTGAGGCGGCACTCCGTACTTGAATGCATCTAACAGGAAACCAAACTGCTCATTTGCTCGTTCCGCTGTAAAGCCGAGAACCTCCAGCATTTTGGACTGTACGTCGGCCTGATGGATACGGACAGAACCGCCGCCCATCTCCGTACCGTTCAGGACAATATCGTACGCCTTGGCACGCACTGCACCCGGCTCGGTATCAATCAGAGGAAGATCCTCTTCCATCGGCATTGTAAATGGATGGTGAACCGCCACATATCTGCCGTCCTCCTCCGAGTATTCAAACAGAGGGAACTCGGTTACCCAGAGGAACCGGAAATCGTCTTTTTTAAGAAGCTCCAGCTGTCTGGCCAGTTCCAGACGAAGGTTTCCGAGAACATCGAATACCACCTTGTCCTTGTCGGCTGCAAATAACAGCAAATCGCCTGGTTTTCCGTCCATGGCCCTGACAAGAGCTTCCAGTTCTTCCTCTGTCATAAACTTGGCAAAGGAGGATTTATAGCTGCCGTCCTCCTGAATTGCCAGATAGGCGAGGCCTTTGGCTCCAAAGCCTTTGGCATACTCGACCAGGGCGTCAATCTTCTTACGCGGCATGGTTCCCTGTCCTTCTGCATTGATACCGCGGACAGAACCGCCGTTTTCCAGCGCTCCCTTAAATACGACGAACTGACAGCCTTTTACCGTATCCGATACATTCTTAAGCTCCATCCCAAAACGCAGATCCGGTTTATCGGAACCAAAACGCTCCATGGCCTCACGCCATGTCATCCTCTGGATAGGAAGCTGCAGGTCATAATTACAGATTTCTTTAAACAATGTCTTTAACAGTCTCTCATTGACGTCCAGCACATCTTCCACATCAACGAAGGAAAGCTCCATATCGATCTGTGTAAATTCCGGCTGTCTGTCCGCACGGAGGTCTTCATCACGGTAGCATCTGGCTATCTGGAAATAACGGTCATATCCGGAACACATCAAAAGCTGCTTTAAAAGCTGTGGAGACTGAGGAAGCGCATAGAACTCTCCCGGATGAACACGGCTTGGAACGAGATAATCGCGCGCGCCCTCCGGCGTGCTCTTAATAAGCGTCGGTGTCTCGATCTCTAAAAAGCCCTCTTCCGCCAGGAATTTCCTGGTCAGGATGGCCACGCGGCTTCTTATCATCAGATTCCTCTGAAGGTCAGGCCTGCGCAGATCCAGATAACGGTATTTCAGACGAAGCTCCTCCTTCGTTCTGGAATTCTCCTCGATTGGGAACGGCGGTGTCTCCGCCTCCGCCAGAACGCGAAGGGAATTAGCCCTGATTTCAATCTCTCCTGTCTTCAGATTTTCGTTGACCGCTCCGGAGCGTGCCTCCACTTTACCGGTAACAGCGACAACAAATTCGCTTCTGAGTCTTTCTGCTTTTGCAAAGCTTCCGGCTCCGCAATCCGATTCCTCGAAAATGATCTGTAAGATTCCGGAACGGTCTCTCAAATCCACGAAAATGATACCGCCTTTATTTCTGCTTTTCTGAACCCATCCCATCACCGTCACTGTCTCACCGATGTTCGCGGTGGACAGTTCCGTACAGCGGTGGGAACGTTTGAGTCCTGCCATTGATTCTGCCATGATGTTTGTTTCCTCCTGATTATTGTCTGAATTTCTGCTTCTCTGTATTCCTGTATCTGCCGCTCAAACGATAACCTGCACGCTCCGCGCACAGGTCACCGCCATCACTTAAATAGAATCTTTATAAAATTCCACGAATTCTTCGAATCCTTCTTTGGCAAGCTGCTCCTTCTGGAACTTCTTGTTCTTATTCATCTGGGCAACGGCCACTCTGACTCCCTTTGCCCTCTCTTCCTGGGCTGCCTTCACCACTTTCCCAAACTGCTCTTTATTGAGGCCTTTCTCAAACAGGTAGGCTTTCTTGCCGACCGTGGACGGAATCTTGAAGCCGCTGTCCATCAGGATCGTAATGATACGCTCAAAGCCGATTGAAATTCCGCAGGCAGGAGTATCCACGCCTGTGAATTTTCCAATCAGTTTATCATAGCGGCCGCCTCCTGCAACAGAACCGCCGAAACCTTCCATTGCAACCTCAAAAATGGTGCCTGTATAGTATCCCATTCCCCTTACCAGAGTCGGGTCAAATTCAAGGCCGCATTTTACATCGTTGATCTCATTCACTGTATCCATAATATAGGCGAGATTTTCCGCCTTCTCCGGATCCATGACGGAGCTAAGTGTCTCGCCAAGTTTTCTGACGCCTTCAGCGTCGTTTTGGATTCCTGCGAGAAGCTCTACATATTTATTAACGGATTCTTTGGCATATCCGGCATCCAGAAGCTCCGCTCCCACGCCTTCAAGGCCAATCTTATCCATTTTGTCAAGGATAATGAATACACGGTCTGTCTCATCCTCCGGGAAACCGCTGTAATCGGCCATGCCCTTTAAGATTGCACGGTCATTGACGCGTACGGTAAAGCCGTTGTCAGGACAGATTCTGGTAAGCGCCTTTGTGATCGCCAGAATTGTCTCAATCTCAGCCAGGTTTGTACCGTCACCCAGAATATCAATATCGCACTGGACAAACTGTCTGAAGCGGCCCTTCTGCGGTTTGTCGGCGCGCCATACGCTGCCGACCTGAAGCGCCTTAAACGGAGTTGTCAAATTAGCTGCATTATTGGAATAATAACGGCAAAGCGGCACCGTCAGATCATAGCGGAGCCCCTCCTCCACCAGATCGGCATCCGACTGGGCCGTCTCCAGGTTCAGCTTTTCACCTCTTTTTAAAATTTTAAAAATCAGCTTCTCATTATCGCCGCCCTGTTTGCTTGTCAGATTTTCGATATGTTCAACACAAGGAGTCTCGATTGAGGAAAAACCATATCCTCTGTAAGTATCTTTGATGATATTCAAAACATAATCTCTCAGTTCCATCTCTGCCGGAAGAACATCCTTCATTCCGGTTACCGGTTTCTTCTTTAATGCCATAGCTTTTTCACTCCTTAATCTGTTATCATACTTTTATTGTTTCACTCTGCCTGACTTATATTAGAATCGTAACTACTAAATTACTATTCATAGTAGCAGACATTAATAATTTTGCAAGCACTTTTTCTTAAATGGAGATTTAACTGAGGTTTGGAGGACGCGTCCGGAACGGACCATGTCCGGTGTGGTGAGGGGGATGGCTGAGTCTTCCGTCCCCGTGGGAGGTTGACCGCGGAGGGGGAATCCGGCCGGAATGAATTGCTGCGGGGACCGTTTGCACTCTTTGGAGTG